>Ga0209777_10004738_pt1 | contig 15945 bp, 34 predicted proteins | sample FrelakmetHBP12HB_FD_187147 | JGI IMG/M metagenome (GOLD analysis project Ga0209777, IMG submission 187147) | Freshwater lake sediment microbial communities from the University of Notre Dame, USA, for methane emissions studies -HBP12 HB (SPAdes)... | ecosystem: Environmental > Aquatic >...
AGTTAAAGCTCTTGGAGGCAAGGTTACCGAATATGTCCTGTAAAAGATACCAAGCAACTTTGCAGGATGAATTACAAACCGTGAAACCAGTGACTTTTCGGAGGTTCGCAGTTAGTATGAATAGTGGTTATTTCCTGTGCGTACTAATATCTGGTTTAACTGTCTATTTTTATTAATGAAATTAATATAAATTATAAAAACTGGAGGTAATAAAATGAATATTATTGAAAAAGATAAAGAACAATATTGCACATCTGGTCCATTAAGAAGACATAATTACTTGAAAGAAGGTTTTTATCTTTTTTATACAAAATGTGTAAATTGTGGGAGATTAAATATTCTTCAAATAAAAAAAGGAATTAGGGTTTGTGATGTTGAATTTGAATGTTTTTATTGTGGTATAAAACAAAGAGTATAAATTTAATAATAAAATAAAAAGGAGGTGATTAAAATGAAAAAGTATATAATTTGTTTAATTTTATTAGTATTTTGTTTTGTTACTTGTTTTGCTTATATTAATATGATGTTTTCTCCAAAAGGAGGAATTCAGGATCAAATTGTCAAAAGGATAAATAATAGTAAAATTTATATTGATGTATTAATATATAGCATGACAGCACCAAAAATTCAAACAGCATTAATAGATGCATATAAAAGAGGTGTAAATGTTCGAGTTATTGCTGATTTGAATACAAGTAAAGCAAAGTCATCATTAATACAGGGAATGGAAGATGCTGGTATACCAATTAAAAGAATGAAAGGATTAGGAGGTATGGGCATAATGCACAATAAGATTGGTGTTTTTGATGGCAATGATATGGTTACTGGTTCATATAACTGGACTTCTAATGCAGAAAATAACAATTGGGAGAATGCAGTTTTTACAAATAATAGTTATATGATTATGAAAAGTACAAATCAGTTTGAATATATGTGGAAAAAATAATTTAAAATCGGCAGATGTAATACATCTGCCAATGCAATTATGAAAATTAGAATAATAGAAATATTTGGAAATAGTGTAACAGATAACGCACTTAGAAAATATATTGGAAGTGTTTACGATGTTTGGAAAGTTTATGAAAATTCAATTTATAAATATGCAGTTATAATAAAAGAAATTTCATACCAACCAATAGTTCTTAATGACAAAGAAGTTGAGATTATTAAAAGAAAAAAAATATGGGAGAATTTATGAATTTTATTGAAGTAAGTAATTATAATTTATTGAAACCAGGATATAAAATAAGATTTAAATATAATTATTATAAAAGATATCCTAAAGATGAAATATTCGTAATTAAATGTATTACATTGAGTAATAAAAATGAATTTAAAGTAAGAATTTTATCATTAAATTCAGGTATGGAAGATTATTGGTTTTTTCCAGATGATAAAATACGTATTGAGGCATCGGGATTTAAAAATAATATTTTAAAACAAGAAAATTTAATATGAAAATTTATAATGTATGTTTTTATCGTAATTTCAAATGTAGTAAAATTTTAATTTCTATTTATATAAAAGCAAGATCTCAGCATCATGCTTTTTCTGTTGCTCTAAGAACATCTGGAAGTATAAAAGATTCAATTACTGTTACAAAAATTTCATCATTAAAAGATGTTTTGACTTTATCAAAAATTTATTATAGAAATTATCAAAATCAATTAAATAAATATTTTGTATGTAATAAAGAAAAAATATAAAATTATCATATTGACTTTTAAATTAAAATTTAGTATGATATATTTATAAATAAAAATAAAGGAGATATATTATGGCGAGAGGATTACAGAAAATGGAAGTTGATATCACTAAGGTTCTAGACGTAAAATTATCAGAAGTTTTTGGTAACGAAAAAATTAAAGTTACGGAAATGATGAAAAGGTTATGGGCTTTTATTAAATTAAATGCCATTCTTATTAAGGAAGGGGAAAATGGGAAAACCAATTAGTAATAAATTATTTGCAATTAGTTTATTTTTAACATTTCTGATAATAATTATGTTTTTTATATTTGAATGCTATTCTGGTATTTCAAAACCTTTAGGATTTCCTGTATTAAATTTTTTACAATTTATTGAATTGATTATATTATGTATTTTTTGTTTATCTGTTGTATTATATGTTAAATATTCAATTCATAAATCTGTATTTGACAATTGGTTTTTACAAAAGGGAATAACAAAATGAATCTTGGAGATATATATAAAAGATTGCATAAAAGAAGAAGATATTCTTATCAGAAATGTAAGAATATAATTAAAGATTTGAATAAAATAATTATCGAAGGTCTACTTGAAGATGGATTTGTTGTTTGGGATAGAATTGGAAGATTTGAAGTTTATATGTCAAAACCAAAAATGGTTAACTATTTTGGTATTAAAAAGATAAAAATACCTTCGAATTATAATGTTCATGTAAGAGTTAGCAAAAGACTTAATAAAGAAGTTAGAAAATATTATAAAGTAAATTGTGGGAAAATAATTAAATATGGAAGGTTACATAATTTAGCAAAGGGGAAAAATGGAAGAAGTCCAACTAAAAGTTATAATTAATGTACCAGATGGGGATTATTGTCAGTATTTAAATTCTTATCCTAATCAATGTAAATATTTAAATACATTGTATAAGTGTGGTGTTTTTCTTGAAAAATGTTTTACAGGTTTTGATAGTAGTAAATCAATGTATTTATCAAAAAAATGCCAAATGTGTTTAGAAATGATTAAAGGAAAATAAAATGCTTATAGGTGTTAAATGTAGTGAATCAGAAGAGAATAAATCATTCAGCGAGTGCCATCAGTGTGCATTGACTGGTAAAAATAAATGTAATTTCAATGACACTATGATACTTGGAATGGAAAGGGCAGTTCAAAATAGAACTGGTATTTCTGCTACAAATTTATTGGGATGTTTAAGATCTGTTTATTTGCAAAGAATATATGATTATTATTCTCCATTAGAAAATTTATGGTGGAGTTTTCGTGGTCAAATGTTTCACTTGATTGCAGAAAAGGGTAAAAATAAAGATACAATTGTTGAAGTTAGATTCGAAAAAAAGATAAATGGAGTTTTAATAACAGGACAGATAGATGTTTTAAGACCATTAATTAAAAGAATAGAAGATTATAAAACTGTTGCAGAAGTTCCTGCTTATAATTATCCTTTCAAAAAACATACAGCTCAAGTTAATATTTATAGATATTTATGTTATGATAAATATCCAACTGATGAATTGGCAATTTATTATATGTCAATGAAATCAGTTAAAAGATTATTTGCTAAAGTTTGGAGTTTAGAAGAAACTGAAAATTATATTAAAAAACCATTAGAAATTCTTAATAATGCTTTTTCTAATGGTATAGTGCCGGAAATGGGATGTCTTGATGTTGAAAATTCATGGCAAAGAAGTTATTGTCCAGTTGTTGATGTCTGTGAAAAATTAAGAGAAAAAGAATTAACTGAAAAAATAACTAAAGAATTAATGTTAAAAATAGGTACTAAAAGTTTAAATAAGGAAGTAAATAAAGTTGTTAAAGAAGAAAGTGAAAAATTTAATAAAGATTTTAAATTAGAATAAAAAAGGTGGTGATATTCAATGGCAAAAAGAATTTTGTTAGATCCGGAAAAACATATTGTTGTTTATGCATTAAGAAAAGAAGATGTTGATAGAATTCTTGGTAAAAAAATTAAATATAAAGAATTTTTTGAATTAAAACAAAAAATTGACAATTCTGGGATTCATGATGAAATTGATCAAATGGTTGGTGAGCAATTCTTTTCAATAAAGAAAACAGAAAATTCTGTAGAAGAAATTAAAAAAGAAACTATCAATGATGTTAAAGAAAATAAAGATGTAGAAGTGCAAGAGGAAAAGCCAAAGAAAAAAAGGAAGGTGCAAGATGATAAAACAATATGAAAACCAGGGTAGGTTGCCAAGAATTGCAAAGTTAAAACTTGGAGAGGTTATTCCTACAAAAGATGGAAAGAGTACAAAACCAAAATCAATAGATTATTTTAGACTTGATGAATCTACTGCCCAGTCACCATCAATAGTTGATCAATTTTATAAAAATTATGGAGATAAGCCAAAAGAATTAAATATAATATTTCCATTTAATTCTATAAAGTGGATAATTGATGATTATTTTAAAAGATATAGTTTTAAAAAACTATTATGTAAGGGTGATGGTGAATCATGTTCTAAGTTTGATGAAAAATCAGAAAATATGATAGATTCTGATTGTCTAGGTCCAGATTGTCCATATGTATCAAATAAACAATGCAAAAGGATAGGTACGCTTAGATTTATGTTACCAGAAATATCATCAATTGGTTATTTTCAAATAGATACTAGTTCATATAATTCTATTGTTAATATTAGGGGAGTACTTAAATCTATGCTTGAATTGTCTGCAAATAAAAACTTAGCTGGAAGATTGTTTAAATTGTCAGTTACAATGCAAAGTGTAACAGCTAAGTCAACTGGAGATAAGTATATTGTTCCAATATTAAGTCTTGGATTAAATGAAACATTAACAGATATATTGAGTAATGCAGAAAAACCAAAACTTCAACCTGCTGAGAAAGAAAAGATATTAATAGAAGAACATGAAAAAACTGATTCATTAGAAGAATTTTATGAATTGCCAAATAAGGAGTTAGAGGACAAAGAAGATGCTTCTATTTTTGATGATAGTACAATAACCAAAGAACAGTCTTTAGAATTATCTAAAATAGATCGTATGATTTTTGAATCTAAAACTTTAGATGAATTGAAATTGGCATCGAATGCTTTTAGTGAATTAAAATTTACAGTTCCTGAAAAGTTTAAACTTGAAATAGGCAAAAACTATAAAGAAAAAAAGACAAGTTTGTTAAAATAATGGAGAAGGGGGCAGAATTGGTGGATAACAAGCCAGTTCTGCCCCATTAATATGAATATATTAAAAACAATTATAGTATACTTTACCCTTCATTCCAAAAATGGAATTTTAATTAAATCAAAAAAACCAATTAAAATTGATGAGTTGTCATTAAAAATAAATATAAAATTAGATGAATTGATATCTTTTTTTAATGAATATAGTTCTATTTTCGTTGTAGAAAATGATGGAACAATACATATTAACAATTATGAAGAGTCTTTTAACGAAATAATAAAAAATGAAAAAAATAGAATACAATTGACTGATTATGCTATATTAATGAATAATGTAAAAGATGTTTTTGTTATTGAGTTAATAAAAAAAATAGAATCCGAAGTTGGAAAAGAACTAAATGCAATACAAATAATAGTTGAATATTATAAAAGATTGAAGGGTTACGATTCAATTCAAGAATGGGATAGATTTAATTTTTTCAAATGTACATCATTTGCAAAAAAATTAATAGACGAAATTGGATTTGTTAAATCTATTCATTTTTTAAAATGGTTAAGCGAATCTAAAGCAAGATGGTATATATATAATTGCTTTCAGTTATATCCTTGGTATGCAGAGGACCCAGAAAAGAAAAATAAGCAATTTGAACAAAATTTACTAAAATGAGAAACTATGAACAGAGAAAATTTTATATATCCATATTCGGAAGAAGCAGAATGCTCACTAATAGGTTCTATATTAATAGAACCTGGATTATTTTGCAAAGTTAACGATATTATTATTATTAATGATTTCTATGTTTCTTTATATAGAAATATATATTCATCGTTTAGTTCTTTGTATAAAAATAATCAAGAAATAAATATAGTATCAGTTTTGGATTATTTAAAAAAACATGGTGTTAATATAAAATCTCAAGATTTGATGTCTATAATAAATAATACACAAAGTTCATCATTTTTATCAGAATATGCAAATATAGTTAAAGAAAAAAGTAATCAGAGAAAAACAATTAATGAAATTTTAAAAATAACTGATCATTTAAGTATAAATTCATATGATGTAGAAGAACCATTATTAGAACTTAAGAAAAATTTAGAATCAATAGGTAAAAAAGATAAATTTGAAATATTTAATTTTAGTGAATCAATGAATGAAATTGTTGAAGAATTGGAGAAAAGATTGAAAGAATATCAAGACGGATCACCATCTCCATTTGGTCTAAGTAAACTAGATAAATATACATGTGGTGTTAAGAAGCAATGTTTAACTATTATAGCAGGATTGTCTTCTGTTGGAAAAACAAGTTTTGCAACTCAGGTAGCATTTAATCTTGCTAAAAGAAATTTTAAAGTTTTGTATTTATCTGGAGAAATGCCAGAAAAAGATTTAAGAGATAGAATGATTTGTAATGAACTTTCAATAGATCATTTTTCATTTCAAAAAGGATATGTTGCGCATAATGATGTTCCTAGAATTAATGAATTTATCAAAAATAATAAAATTGATTTAAAAATTATATTTAATCCTATTTTGAATTTATCATTTATTTCGAATGTTGTTGAGAAGTATAGACCAGATTTTGTATTTGTTGATTATATACAAATGGTTCAGTTTAATAATAGAAATGAAAATAGAGCTAGAGAGTTAGCTGATTTTTGTTATGCATTGAAAAGTTTATCTCAGAAGTACGATAATGGAATGATTCTTTTATCTCAAATGACAGAACATGATGGTAAAAAAGATCATGGACCGTCTTCTTTTTCAATGAAAGAATCTAATGGTATAATGGAGGCATCAGACGTAGCTATTATGTTACACAATAAAGTAAAAGTTGGATTCGATGCTGTCGGCGAAGCCGATTCAGAAACAAGAGATGTGTATTTATCAATTAAAAAACAAAGAAATGGTCCAACAGGTACAATGATAGTTAGATTTTATAAGAAATTTATTAGATTTGTTGATATCGAAGGAGATAACAATGAGTAAGATATCGAAGGAGTGCGAAGATTTTTTTGGAACTGATGAAATTGAGCCTTGCATGAGAAATGTTTATTTATGTAGTTTTGATTTTTTTAATTTATACAATTCTAATGATGATTTTGAAGATTACGATTATATTTTAGTAGATAAAGAAATAGTTAAAAAAGAGAAATTAAATTTAAGAGAAAAAGTATTTAATTTTATTGAAATGTGCAGACCATTATTAACAGATGTTCAATATGATTGTTTAATTTTAAGAACTTCTAATAATATGTATACTGAAATTGCAGAAATTTATAAATTTAATTATCAAACTGCAATGGAACATGTTGATAGAGCAGTTAGAAAACTAAAATTATTAATTATGTATATTAATGGAGATAATGTTAATAAATCTTTTGTTAAAGTAATACAAAATAAAATTAAAAATTTAGATGAACTTAAATGTTTGTTAAAGGAAATTGAAAATGCATGAATTATGTCCATTAAAATTAAAACAATGTTTATTTTGTGGAACGTATAATGGAGTTCTTAGATGTGGAATAGGTAAAATGGTAAATGGCGAATTTCCAAAAATGAAATTATGCCCAATAGATTCTAATGATTATTTTGATGTTAATAAAAAAGTTATCAATAAAAGAGAAAGTAAGAAATTTAAAATAAAAGATGATTTTAATTTATTACAGGAGGTAGTATGTATCAAGAAATAAGAATTAATAGTTTTGAAGAAAATGGTAAAAAAATTGATTATCAGGAATCCTATAGTGATGGTTTTTATACTGTAATTATTGAGATTATTGATAGTAAGTGGAAATTGTATGTTTTAAAAAATGGATGTAATATTAAAAAGGAATTAATGCTTTTTAATTCAGAAAATAAAGCTAAAATTCAATTTTTAAAATTAGTTAAAAATATTAAAAATAATAAATTAGATTTTGATAATTTAAAACAATTGAAAGAAAATAAGGTAAATATATGATTATTTTAGGAGTTGATCCTGGATTCGCATCATTGGGATATTCTGTTATTAATGCAGACGCATCTGGTGATAAAATTTTAGAATATGGTGTTATTTCAACAGTTAAAAATTCAAAAAAAGAGGTTATTGGTCTACGTGTAATTAACGATGATAAGGAACGTTTATTTTTTATATATAAAAAGTTGATTGAAATTATTAATAAATATAATCCTAATGTTATTTCTATGGAGGGATATGGTCCTAGACCGGGTAAGGGTAAGGGATGGAAAGGTTGTTTTGGATTTTTGGTTGCTATTATTATAGCATTTCAGAGAAATATAGAAACATTAGTTTTTATTTCTTCCGATATAAAGATTAGGGTTGGAGAAAATTATAAAGCTTCAAAGGAAGATGTACAGAAAAAAGTAGAACAATATTTTAAAATAAAAATTAAATCTAAAAAAAAATATATAGAACATATAGGAGATTCTTTGGCATTATGTATTTTAGCCAAAAATGAAATGTCTAAATTATCTGGAATAATGAAAGGAAATATATGAAATACAGAGTTGATATTAATTTAAATAAAAATAAAAGAAAGGGATTTGGTTGTTGTTATTCAGTTGGAAAACATAAGAAAAATTATAGAATTCATTTGTATGATAAATTAGATATTTTTAATAAATATTCAATTCTTGCTCATGAATTTATTCATTTAATTTTTAAAATAATGAACGAAGAATTACTTAATGGTAATATAAGAATTAATAAAAAATTAATAATAAATGGAGATCCTAAAATTCTTTTTACTAATGAAAGAATTGAAGATATTTGCACTATTATTCAAAAACAATTTATTATTGAGTTGTTTGAACAATATTGTAAATGTAATGATTTAGATAAAGAAAAATTTAAAATAGAACCACATTCTGTTAAAAAGAATGTTCAATAGGAGAAACTATGCCATATATTGATAAAGAAACAAGAAATTTAATAGATCCTTCATTTAGAGAATTAACTGAATTTATTAAAAATAATCCAATAGAAAAACAGTCGGGTATACTTAATTATATTATTACTAATATTGTACTAATATGGTTAGAAAAAACAGAAAGAAAATATAATGATTATAATTCAATTATTGGTGTTTTAAATCTTGTTCAAGATGAAATAAAAAATAGATTAATTAAACCTTATGAAAAATTGAAATTAGAAAATAATGGAGATATAGAATATTTTCAAAAATTAAGAGCAAAGAAATAAATGGAGAATAAATGATAGATTTCAAATTAAGAAATTCAGTAATATGTGATGATGCTATTAATATACAAAAATATATAGGTAATGAAGAAATAAATTGTCTAATTACATCTCCTCCTTATTACCAATTGAGATCTTACGATGATTCTGATACAAATGAATTAGGACATGAAAAAACCGTAGGAGAATATATTGACAAATTGGTTAATATATTTTTAGCAATTAAGCCATGTATGCGTAAAGATTGTGGAATTTATGTAAATATTGGAGACAGTTATAATGGACATAGGGTAGGTTATAGTGATCCTAAATGGAAGGTTGCCAAAAGTGATTCATTTGTAAAACCAACTCAGAGTGGTATTCCAATTAAATCATTATGCATGGTCCCAGAAAGATTTGCTTTAAAAATGATTGAAAATGGATTCATCCTACGTTCGATAATAATATGGCATAAAATTAATCCAGTGCCATCGTCTGCGGATGATAGATATAGTAATTCTTTTGAATATATGTATTTTTTTACATTAAAAAAGGATTATTATTTTAATCAACAATTTACTCCATTAAAAAAATCATCTATAATTCGTGCTAAATATAATACTTTTTCTGAAAAAACAAACGAAGGTAATTTTGCCGGAATAGATTTGGAAATGCAACATAGAAATTCTGATAAAATTAATTCTGGAGAAATAATTGGTGCTAATATGAAAAATGTATGGCAAATTGCTACACAACCATGTAATTTTATGTATTGTGAAAATTGTGATACTGTATATATAGGAAAAGAAAGATCAAAAATAATTAAAAAAATAGAAGAAATAGATGGAATAAAAGTTAAAAAAAACTATTGTTTAAAATGTAATAGAAACGATGGATTTGTTCAACATTTTGCTCAATTTCCAATAAAATTAATTTTAACTCCAATAAAAGCTAGCTGTCCAGATGCTGTATGTAACAAATGTGGTACAATAAGAAAAACTATATATGAAAAACAGGGAATTTCTTCATATGAATCAATAAAAGAAATTAATACTGAACAATTTAATTCTGAACAGGGAAAAAAGCAATCGTTGAGAGCTGATAGAGAATGTTTTATGAGACAAGTGGTTAAAAAAAATATAGAATGTAATTGCGAAAATAAAGAAATATTGCCAGGAATTGTTATTGATCCATTTTTTGGGAGTGGCACAACTGGTAGGGCATGTAAATTTTTAGGAAGAGATTTTGTAGGATTTGAAAAAAATCCAAAATATGCAAAAATGGCACATAGGGTATGTCAGGAATCATATAACCAAGTACAAAAAGAGTTAGATTTATGATATTTTATAAACAAGTTAATGATTCAAATGAAGATTTAATTATATTTGAAAAGTTAAGAGGATTTTTATTTTATGATATTTTAGTGGATGAAATTAATTATTCAATAGAAAAATATTATTATCGTAATGTAAAACAACCAAATTTGATAACATTTCCGTTTATTGGAATGTATAAAATATTTAAGAAAAAAAATATATCTAAGATACAAGGAATGAAAATTTATTATGATTATGTTGATTTAAAATTAAAACCAAGAGTCGAATATACTGGAATATTTAATTATATATTAAATCATGCTGACGCTTTACAAAATGGTACACTAATTAGAGAAATGGGACCTATTAATATTTTTGATAAAAGCGCAAATGATTTGAATGCTAAATTTGATTGTTATGCTTGGTCATATAATAAATTAACTCAACAGTGGGAAAGAAATAAGGAATAAATAATGAAAACAATAAATGATATTAAATTGAATGGAATTGAAAATAATACAATTTATAATTGTGATTGTTTAGATATGATGTCTTATATAAAAGATAATTCAATTGATATAATTGTTTCAAGTCCACCATATTATAATTTAAAAAGTTATTCAAATTGGAACTGTTATAATGATTATTTAGGATTTATTAAAATAGTGTCAAAGGAATTGTTTCGTATCATAAAACCAGGTCGTCATGTTTTTTGGAACATACAACATGCAATACCAACAAAAACAGATAATAATAGTTCTAGAAATATGTATCCATTGTCATCCAATACTGAATTAATATTTATGGAAAGCGGATTCAATTTTGAAGGTCAAATTGTTTGGGATAAAGGTATTGGTGGTGCTACTCAAAAAATGTTTGGTTCATTTCCGAAGCCACCTACCATGATACCATCATTTAGAACTGAAGATATTTTGCTTTTTAGAAAAGATGGTAAACCAGACAATAGCAATTATACAGATAAAGATAAAATATCAAAAGATGATTGGGTAAATATTGCAACAAATTTATGGAAATTTAATGCAGAAACAAGATCTAAACATCCGGCTCCGTTCCCAGAACATTTAGTTGTTAATTGTTTAAAGTTATGGTCATTTACAAATGACTTAGTTTTTGACCCATTTATGGGAAGTTATACAACAGCTTCGGTTGCAATAAAAATGGGTAGACAATATATAGGATGTGAACAAAATATTGATTATTGTAAAATAGGTGAAAATAGAATAAATACAGAACTTAATCAATGTAAATTAAATTTCGAACAAGAAAAAATGAATATATAATTTATGATCAAAAATATAAGTATTTTAATTTTAAGCATTATTATAATAATTTCTTCATTTTTAATATGTTGTATATTATATAAATATTATAATAAAATATTTTTTTTAATATATTGGTTAATTGGTTTTGTTACTGGAGATATAATAAGAAAATTATTTATAAAAGGAGAATAATATGTCATTGGAAATAATATCTGAAGAACAAGATATAGATAGTAAGTTACAATTATTGCCAAATCAAATTGAAGAAAAGATGAATGAAGTTGTTGAAAGTAGAAAACAATGGCAACTTAAAAAAGCATTATACGAAAACAAATATCAACAGATAGTATTATCAATGAAAGCATCTGATGATAGTAAAACTCAATCGGATTTAAAGGCTGATGCAATTACTGGGTCTCATCAAGAAAGACTTGATATGATATTGGAAGAAAGTAATTATCGTAAAAAACTTAATGAACTTGAAAGACTGAAAAATGACCTTGATACATTAAAGGAGAGATCTTATAATTTTAGAGCTCATTTAAAAAGATTTTAATATTATATTATGAAAAAAATAAAAGATAAAGTTAAATATATTGAAGACATGGACCAAAAAACATTAAATTCTTTATATAATGCAAATAAAATAGATTTAACTAAAAAAAGAAAATTAATACAAAATGGTTGTAATATGAAATATTCTAAAGATATTGGAATATTTAATTTACCGTCAATTAGTACTTGTTTATGCGCTAACGCTTGCAAAAATTTTTGTTATTCTTTTAAAGCTGAAAGATTATATTCAAATGTAAGACAAGGGAGATATACAAATTATTTACAATCAAAAAAATCAAATTTTGAAGATTTAATTAATAGTGAAATTAAAAATAAAAATTTTAAAATGATAAGGTGGCACGAATCTGGAGATGTGTATTCTCAGGAATATTTAAATAAAATATATTCAATTTGTAATAAAAATCCTAATGTTAAATTTCTTTTGTATACTAAGACATTTAATTTATTTAATTATAACAATAAGCCAAGAAATTTAAGTTTATTTGCAAGTTTGGATTATAGTAACTTGAATTCTAAAATTAATTTAGACTTATTTAAAATTGCAACAGTAATTAATTCTGAAAATGATAATCATAATGGTTATATTTGTAAACCAATAAAATCTAATAAAAATTATTGTGGAAAATATTGTAAAATATGTTGGAATAAAAAATCAAATATTAATTTTATAAAACACTAGGGAGGATTATTTTTATGAAAAAATTTATTGTAATTTATTATTATTATAGAAAAGATCCATATATTAAAATTGTTAGTTCAAAAAATGAAAGATTGGTTAAAAATGAATATACAAATAATTTCGATGATCCTATTATTATTGAATTAGATAAGTTCGATAAGGATTACAAAAAAGCAATAATTGAATATAATAAAGAAAAAAATAAAAAATAACATATTGACATTTTTGTAAAAATTTGATATAATAAGGAGATGAAAATGGATAAACAACAATTGTTTGAATTAGAAAAAGAAATAATTTCTACAAACAAAAAGATTTGTGGTAATAAGTCATATGTTGTAATTTCAGGAAAATCAATACCTCATTCTTGGATTTTTGCAGGAATCAAATTAACAAGAATAAAAACTTTATTTATTAATATTATATTAAATATTATATATAAATTATTTAATATAAAAATTCAGTATGTTGTTACTCCTTCAATGTTAACGTTTGTTTTTAAATGTCCTTATTTTATAATAAGAATTTTTAGATTAATACCATTAATGGTAATAAATAAAGATGAAGATTACGAACAATCTGAAATAATGTGGAAATATAGTATATCTATTAATAAAAATCAAGCAATAATAAATCCAATTTGGTTTGTTTATAGATGGAAATTTACTTCTCTTGGGGAGATTTGAAATATATGAAAATAACTAAAAAAAAGATTAAAGAAAGAATAATTGATTATGAATATTGTCATAATGGTGCAGATGTTGTTAAAGTTGAAAATGTTACATTTCATACATTTGATGAAAAAATACTAGCAAATGCAGATGTTACTGTTAAAGAAAACGATGATAAGGATGTTAAATATAGAGATTGTGATTATATTTTTTATAAAAAATATTTTATATAGGAGATAATTATGGAATATAGAAAAATTGAAACACTTTTTGAGAGAAGGGAAGATTTTACTGTAGATGAAACTAAGATAAAAAATCCAATTTATGATATTATAAAATATTGGGAATGTACGGAAAAAATACATGGTCAAAATCAGCGTATAATTTTAAATGAAGATAATACAATTGAATTTAAAGGAAGAACTGATAGTGCTCAGTTAAATGGTAATTTGGTTTCTTATTTAATTAATACATTTGCAAAAGAAAAAATGTTATCAATAGTTAAACCAGAAGATATTGAAAATAGGAATTATAAAATAATTCTATATGGTGAAAGTTATGGATCTGGGATACAATCTTGCGGGGAGTTGTATAATAAAGAAAAAAGTTTTAGATTATTTGATGTTTTAGTTGATAGATTTTGGTTAGATTGGAATGACGTTGTAGATGTTGCAAATAAACTTAAAATAAAAACAGTACCATATTTAGGTACAATGAATTTAGAAAAAATAGTAGATTTATGTAAATGTGGATTTAAATCATTTGTAGCACAAGAAGAAACTGGTATGGATTTAATTGCTGAAGGTATTGTTGGTAAGCCAATTTCGACATTGTTTGACAAAAGATTAAATCGTGTTATTTTAAAATTAAAACATTGTGATTTTATTAAAAAAGAAAAAAATAAAAAGGAGTAGTTATGTATTATTATACTGTTTATAATAAAAACAACAAACCTGGTTCATTTGCGGCTATTATTAATATACATCCGCTACTTTGGTCTGTGCAAGATGATAATATTAACGAGGTATTAATAACTAATTGGTTTGTAATTCCCACTAAATTGGCTATCGCGATTACCAATAAAATGATTGCAAAAAAAGAAATTAAAAAAGAAACATAAATTATTATCGGAGATTTGATGAGTGAAAATTATATTGTAGATAAAAAAAATAAAATTTTATTAGATTGTGGAAGCATTGATATTAGAGATATATATCTTGATTTAAAAAGATGGTATGAATTTAAAAAAGAATTAGAAAAATACAGACACGAAGAACATTTTATAAATTTTGTTAATAAAAAAATAACAGATTTAAATATTAATGATTTTAATGAATTGATTAATATTTATAATATATGGAACGAATTATGTTTTATTGATACTCCTTCAATAATACTTGATTATTGTTATAAGGAAGATATTACATTAGAAAATATTGAAATAATAGGAGAATGTATACCAAGCAAATATAGAAATTTCGAAATACGTTAAGAAAGGTTATATCATGGTAGAAAGATTAATAAAAATGGAAAGTAATCCTAGTTATACTGTTAGATTTAAAAAAGAATGTGGTGAATTGTTTGAAAATGTAGTAATAAAAAACAATAAAATATATAAAGTATTGTTACATAAATCTAAAAGTGGAAATTGTCAGAGAGCATATGCCGATGCTTTATATAATATTATGAATTATTGTATTAAATTGGGAGGAGATCCTGTAATTATAGCTGAAAAGCTTAGAGGAATTAGATGCGATAAGCCATTTAGATATGAAAACAATGTTGTTTTGAGTTGCCCAGATGCAATAGGGCAATCTTTATTAAGTATTCAAAATCAATTAAATCAAAAACAAGAAGAGGTTAATGAAAATGAAAAACAAAAATAAAGAAATGATTACATTGCCATTTAAATACTATCATAACCACACTCCTGTTCCAAGTTTTGAACATGTTAAAGATTTGTTAAGATATGAAATAAATAAAGTTTGTGATGAATATAAAAAATCAAAACATATTCATATTAAACTTGGAAATATTAATTCGTGTGAAGTTAAAATTGGAGAATATTATATTACAATTAAAAAAGACTATAATAAAATAGATAAAAAAAGAATATTAAATGAATTTCTTGGAGAAATAGATATATGAAAGGAATTAAGAACGATTTGGGAAAACCTAGATTTGGATTAATACCAGTAGAACCATTGAAGTTTGTAGCATTAGCTATGAATTATGGTGCTAATAAATATGGAGATTATAACTGGATGAATGGGCTTAAGTTTGAACGTTATTATTCTGCATGTTTGAGACATTTAACAGCATGGTACAATAGGGAAGAGTATGATAGTGAAAGCTCAT
>Ga0209777_10004739_pt1 | contig 15939 bp, 14 predicted proteins | sample FrelakmetHBP12HB_FD_187147 | JGI IMG/M metagenome (GOLD analysis project Ga0209777, IMG submission 187147) | Freshwater lake sediment microbial communities from the University of Notre Dame, USA, for methane emissions studies -HBP12 HB (SPAdes)... | ecosystem: Environmental > Aquatic >...
GCATTCGATGCAGCCTGCGACGACGTTGCGCATTATTAGCGGGGAGGCAAGTAACGAGCGCACGCGCACCCCTGTAATCTGGCACAGATGCTGGAAACAGCCGCTTTCCCCACTAGCCTGAGAGTACATCAGAGTTTCGCCCTTCCGAATTGAATCCCAAATCTCACAGTGACTGCAGCAGTTGACAGGTCGGGCCAGCATGGACCTAGCCTGGTCCACGAAAGACCGGCGCTTGGCTTCGTCAGGGCCGTATAGGCTTGGTGAAAAGTAGACATTCTGAAAGCGCGCCTGTTGCACCGACGGGTCGAGCATGAGAAGCATAACTGCCTGCGCGTCCAGGGCTTCGCAGCATTTGCGTATGCTGGCCCCGAGCGCGGTCTCCAGATCCTCAGCCCCCAGCGCTCCCTTCTGCAGGAGGCAGCGCACTAACTCGTTGTAAGGAGATCTCCTCAACTCGCTCTTGAGCTGCGTCAACTGATAACCCCCCATCTCGCGGCGGCGCGTCTTCCCCATCTCGCGCACTCACCGACTGATGCTCTGTAATACATTGTATTATATGGCCCCCCGGTAAAGCAACTGCTATCCAGGAGAAGATGCGGCATTCCATTCTCCTGCCTGGGCTTTAGGCCCAAACTCTTGTCATGACAGCGCGAAGCCTGAGCGTTTCGCCTGGCTCCCTGTAAGAGCAACCCTCCATTTGATACGCGGCCGCTTGGTGATATTGTTCTTCGGGCAGCCTCTGCAACAAGGCCGCGGCGCAAAACACGGGGTTAGCGTATGTCGCAGTCCAAGAGTCTGGCAGCTTTGCGGATTGACCGCGCGCCGCGGCGCCGCTCTTGGCCGGCCAGGCTGGCCGCGGCGGCCGCAGTTGCGGTCGTGGCCGCGGGCGTGATCGCGCTGGCTGGGCCGCACCTCGCAAAGGCATTCCTTATCCCGGAAGTCTCAGTCGCACCTGCGACGCTGAGCGGCGCAACGGGGAGCAGCGGAAGCGCGTCCGACGCCGGTCTCAGCGCCGCGGGCTACGTGGTGGCCGACAGACAGTCCGTGCTGGCCGCGAAATACACCGGCCGGCTGGCCAAGCTGAACGTGGCCGAGGCGCAACGCGTCAGGAAAGACGAGATCGTCGCCGAGATTGACCATCGGGAACTGGACGCCCAGATTGCGGCGGCGCAGGCCGAGCAGGCGGAAGCCGCCGCGGAGGCAGCGCGCCTGGCCCAGGCCGTGGCACAGGCGGAAGCGGCCCGCGCTGCTGCCGAAGCGCCTCTGCATACGTTGGACGCTGAGATCGAGCAGAGCAGAATCCTGCTCGCGGACGCCCGCCGCCGGCTGGAACGCGACCGCAAGCTTGTCGAGGGGAATGCCCTAGGCTTCTCGGAGGTGGATGATCGAGTGACGGAAGTGCGCAGCATGGAGGCCAAGATCACATGGACAGAACAGCGCAAGAAGGAGGCCGCGAGCCAACTGGCCGTGTCCGAGGCGCAAGTCGCCGTCGCGCGCGCCGCCGTCAACGTGGCTCAAGCACACGACAAGGCTGCGGAGTCGCGCGTGAAAGCACTGCGGGAACAGCTTGAAGAGTCCTTCATCCGCGCGCCCTTCGACGGCGTAGTCTCGGAGAAGGCCGCCGAAGTAGGTGAGATCATCGCGCCCATCAGCATCGGCGGCTCCATGGCGCGCGGGTCCATCATCACACTTACCGATTGGGACTCGCTGCAGGCCGAGGTGGACGTGGCGGAGACGCAGATTGAGCACGTCAAGCCGGGCCAGCGCGCGGCCATCACCGTGGACGCACTGCGCGGCAAGGTCTTCCCCGGCAAAGTCCGCCGCATCCTTCCGCGCGCCAATCGGAGCAAGGCCACGGTCCAGGTGCGCGTGGATTTCGTGTCGCGCGATGACAAAGTACTGCCGGACATGGGCGTGCGTGTGAAGTTCCTGCCGGACGAGGCCCCGCCCGGCGTGGAGACAGGCGCCGTGAAGGACAAGATTCTGGTGCCCAGCGCGGCGTTGCAGGGCACGGGCGGGAGCGCGTACATCTGGACCGTCAGCGGCGAGGTGGCGAGCAGGCGCCCCGTGGTCGCGGGTGACTGCGCGGGCGAGATGGTGGAGATCAAGAGCGGGTTGAGCGCGGGCGAGCAGGTCGTTGTCCGCGGGGCGGAAGGCCTGCGTGAGGACAGGCAAAAAGTGCACGTGGCACAGTAGCCGGGCAAGCATGGCCGCGATAATTGAACTGCGCAACGCCACCAGGATCTACCACAAGGGCGAGACCGTCATCCACCCGCTCGACAATATCACGCTCACGATAGAGGCGGGCGATTTCGTGGCCCTTATGGGGCCGTCCGGCTCGGGCAAGACGACGTTGCTGAACATGCTCGGCGGCCTGGACACTCCCACGTCAGGCGAGGTGCGCGTGTGCGAGCAGGACCTGGCGCAACTCAGTCCGCGCCAGTTGGCGCGCTGGCGCGCCGACCATGTGGCTTATGTCTTCCAGGCTTACAACCTTCTGCCGGTGCTGACGGCGTATCAGAACGTGGAGTTGCCGCTGACACTCCTGCGGCTCACCCGCGCCGAACGCCGCCAGCACGTTGAGACGGCGCTCAAGATCGTGGGCCTGGAGGACCGCATGAAGCACCGCCCGGACGAACTCTCCGGCGGTGAGGAGCAGCGCGTGGCCATCGCCCGCGCGCTGGCCTGCGACCCTCAATTGCTGCTGGCCGACGAACCGACCGGCGACCTCGACGCGCATTCCGCGCAGGAAGTGATGGACCTGCTGGTCTCGCTGAATAAAGAGTACGGCAAGACGGTCATTGTGGTAACCCATGATCCCAAAGTTGCCAAAATGGCACGGCGGCAGCTCCATCTGGAGAAAGGCGTGCTGATGAAGGACTTCGCCAACGGAGATCATGCGCCTGTTGATGCATAACTTGCTGCGCAGGCCTCTCCGCACGTCCCTGACGGTCTTCGGTGTGGGCGTGGCGTTGTTTCTGTTGTGCTTCCTTGAAGCGGTGGTGGAGGCGTTCAATACCGGGGTGAACATGTCAGATGCCTCGCGCCTCGTGATCCAGCACAAGGAATCGCTCTCCTTCAACCTGCCGACCTCTTACAAATCCCTGATCGAGCAGACCGAAGGAGTCAAGCGCGTGGCCGGCGGCGTGTGGTTCGGCGGGCTGTCGCAGGAGCAGCTTCCCGGCGGGGACAAACGCGAGGAGTTCTTCGCCAACCTCGCGATGGACCTCGAGAACTACTTCCTGATGTACCCCGAGATCAAGGTGCCGGAGGAACAGGGCCGCGAGCTGATGAGCGACCGCAACGGCTGCGTCCTGGGCGCGAAACTGGCCGCGCGCCTCAAGAAGAAGCTGGGCGACCGCATTGTGCTGCGCAGCACCATCTGGGGCCAGCCTTCGGGCCCGCTCTGGGAATTCAACGTGCGCGCCATCTACACTTCGGACTCGCCCACCTTTGACCAGACGCTGATGTTCTTCCATCTAAAACGCTTCGACGAGGGGCGCATGTTCGCCAAGGGCACGGTGGGGATTTACATAGTGAGCATCAGCGACCCGGCGCGCGCGCAGGAAATCGCCTCCGCCATTGACAAGCGCTTCCAGAACAGCCCGTTCGAGACGCGGACCATGAGTGAGAAAGCTTTCAACCTGAAATTCGTCTCCATGGTCGGGAACTTCAAGCTGCTCTTCCGTTCCATAGGCAGCGCCGTTGTTCTGACGATGCTGCTGGTCTCGGCCAATACGATGATGATGAGCGCGCGCGAGCGCACCCGGGAGATGGGCATTCTGAAAGCCCTGGGCTTCACTGACGGCCACATCTTCAGGCTGTTGATCGGCGAGGCGCTGGTGATCTGCGGCCTGGGCGCGCTGCTGGGCGCGGGCGGAGCGTTCCTCGCGGCCAACGTTCTGCACCTCAACCCCAAGCCCGATTTCTTCCCCATTTTCTACCTGCCCACGCGCTCGCTGCTGCTGGCGCTGGGCATTGCGGCGCTGACGGGATTCCTGAGCGGCCTTGTGCCGGCGCTTGCAGGGATGAGGCTGAAGGCGACGGAAGCGCTACGAAGCGTGTGAGACGGCAGTGGGTAGTGGGTGGTGGTAGGTGGTAGGTGGCAGGTGGTAGGTGGTAGGTGGTAGGTGGTAGGTGGTAGGTGGTAGGTAGGTTGTACGCAAGTGACAGGCCATGTGAAGTGGGATGGGCGCGAAGATGGAACGGCCTTGGTTTCAGTACCATCTCTCAACGCTGGTTGTGGCGACTCTCCTCGCAAGCGTTTTTCTTGGTGCAAACATGGTGCCTGGTTTCCCCAACCCGGCATTCATTGATGATCTTGTTCCGCATTTTAGCGGAGTGAGAATTAACCCGGATTTCACGGAAAGCTTCAAGTTTCAAGGTTGGCCTTTCCGGTTTCAGATTGTCGAAATCGCGGGCCCAGGATACTACAGCATTGTTGCGCGAGACCGTCCGCGTCTTCTCGTTGACGTCGCCATAGCCATCGTGAGCGTCTTTGGTATTGCCTTCGTGTTGGAATGGCGCATCCGCCGCAGACAAAGCCCTGACGGCGGACGACAGACCACTGACAACGGACAAGTGACAAAGGACCACTGACCCCATGGCTCTGCCGTTCATTTACAGCTTCCGCAGCATTGCCGTGCGCAAAGGCTCCTCGACGATGGCCGTGCTGGGCATTGCGCTGGTGGTCGTGGTCTTCGTCACGCTGCTGGCGCTGGCCGCGGGTTTCAGCAAGGCCATCGAGTGTTCCGGCAGTCCGCAGAATATCATCGTCCTGCGCAAGGGAGCAGATGCCGAACTGCAGAGCCAGGTCACGCTCGATGCCGCGCGGATCATCAGCGAACTGCCCGTTGTCGCCACGGACGCCGACGGCCAGCGGCTCTGCGTGTGGGAGAGCGTGGTGATTCTCTCGCGGCCCAAGCGCGGCGGCGGCGAGGCGAGCTTCACCGTGCGCGGCACACGGGAAGTTTCGCGCCAGGTCCACAGCGAAGTGCGCCTGAAGGAGGGCCGCTGGCTCAAGCCCGGCACCAACGAGGCCATCGTGGGGAAGGGCCTGGTGCAGCGGATGGAGAACCTGGGACTGGGCCAACGCGTCACCATCGGCCGTTATACGTGGTACATTGTGGGAATCTTTGAGGCCGGCGGGAGCTCGCTGGAGTCCGAACTGTGGATGGACGGGCCGCTGATGCAGAGCGCCTTTCGCCGTGGCGGCGTCTTTCAGTCAGTTCTCTTCCGCGCCGCCGGAGACCCGAGCGCCGCGCTGCGCCAGTTGAGGGCACTGCTCGGTGAAGCGGAAGCCGGCCAGCCGCCACCCGATCCGCGCCTGGCCGACCCACGCTTGCAGGCGGTTGAGGCGCAAAGCGAGGATGAGTATTACCGCAAGCAGGCCAAGCTGGTGAGCGACCTTATCACGATTCTGGGCGGCCTGCTTACAGGGATCATGGCTATCGGCGCGATCACGGGCGCGATGAACACGATGTACGCCGCGGTCAGCCAGCGCAAACGCGAGATCGGCTGCCTGCTGGCGATGGGTTTCACGCCCAATGCCATTTGGCTGGCTTTCATGGCCGAATCCCTGCTGCTCTCCTGTGGCGGCGCGCTGCTCGGTTGCCTGATCTCGCTCGCGTTCAACGGCATGAAGACGGGCACGACGAACTGGGCCACGTTCTCGGAGACGGCCTTCGAGTTCACCATCACGCCGGAGATTCTAGCTGCCGCGTCGCTTCTGGCACTGCTGATGGGCTTCATCGGCGGCGTGCTGCCGGCCTTCCGCGCAGCCAGACTGAAGGTGGTGGATGCTCTAAGGCGGGCGTAACAACCGTTCACCACAGAGTCACAGAGTCACAGAGACACAGAGACACAGAGAAAGGAAAAAGGAACAACTGCGGCAAGCTCTTGCCTTTTGACTTTCTACTTCGGTTCCCTTAGCGCCTTCAGCTTCTTCTCCAGCAGCGGGCGGATGGCGGCCGGGTCGCCTTTGCCTTTGAACTCAACCATGCACTTGCCGAAGATGGCGTTGATGACCGCGTCCTTGCCACCCACGTAGTCCGCCACGAGCTTGGGGAACTTGGCCAGCACCGCGTCAATCACCTGCTCGGTCGCGCCCGCGTCGGCGACAATGAGCAGGTTTTCAGCCTGGGCGATCTCCAGCGCCGATTTCCTGGTCTCAAGCATCCTGGGGAAGACGACTTCCTTGGCGGCGTTGCGGCTGAGCTGTTTCTTCTTCTCAACCAGTTCGATCAACTCGACGATGCTCTGCGGCGCCAGGCCGCAGGTGTCAATGGCCAGATTCCGCTCGTTGAGGACGCCTTGCAGGTCGCTGGCAATCCAGTTGGCCGCGGTCTTGGGCGCCACGCCCCGTGCGATCACCGCTTCGAAGAAATCGCCCAGGGCCTTGGAGTCGGTCAGCCTCTTAGCGTCGTAGTCGCTGAGCTTGTATTGGGCGATGTAGCGCTGCTTGCGCGCGGCGGGCAGTTCTTCCAACTGGCCGCGGATGCGGCTCAGCATTTCCTCGGCAATCGTGATGGGCGGCAAATCCGGTTCCGGGAAGTAGCGGTAGTCCTGCGCCTCCTCCTTGCTGCGCATGGTCCTGAGCTCACCGCTGTCGCCGTCGAAGAGCCGCGTCTCCTGCATGACTTGCCCGCCGCTGTCGTAGATGGCCTTCTGCGCCGCGATCTCAGCGTTGATGGCCTGTTCGACGAAGCGGAACGAGTTCATGTTCTTGATCTCACGCCGGGTGTTGAGCGCCGTCTGGCCGGCGGGCCGGATCGAGACGTTGGCGTCGCAGCGCAGCGAACCCTCCTGCATGTTGCAGTCGCACACACCGATGAACTCCAGGATGTGCGCCAGCCCCTCCATATAGGCGCGCGCTTCGGCGGCGGAGCGCAAGTCCGGCTCACTGACGATCTCCATAAGCGGCGTGCCGGCGCGGTTGAGGTCCGCGCCCGAGCTGCCTTCAAAATGGACCAGCTTGCCAGCGTCTTCCTCCATGTGCACCCGCGTGACGCCAATGCGTTTGACGGCGCCATCCACGGTGATGTCGAGATACCCTTTCTTCGAGAAAGGCAGGTCGTATTGGCTGATCTGGTAGTTCTTCGGCAGGTCCGGGTAGTAATAGTTCTTGCGGTCGAACTTGGTGAAGCCCGCGATTTCACAGTGCAGGGCCAACGCGGTCTTGAGCGAATACTCGAAGGCCAGTTGGTTCGGCACGGGCAGCGAACCCGGCAGGCCCAGGCAGACAGGGCAGACCTGCGTGTTGGGCGGTTCGCCAAATTTGGTGCCGCAGTTGCAGAACATTTTTGACTCGGTCCTCAACTGCGCGTGGACCTCCAGGCCGATAACGGGTTCGTAGACAAGGGTTGACATCGCGGTATGCTCTCTCTAGTTCGCAGTTTGCTCCAAGACTTCAGAGGATACTGCGCTGACTGCGATTGCCAAACTCCATTCGCGGGGTAACTTGGCCCCCACTTCTCTTCGGGGGGAAAAAGAGTGTCCCGCCAATTTCCGCCAGTGTTCGCCGCCGGCGTGCTTCTGTTCCTGGGCTGTGCCGTTCACTGTGCCGGGGGCGAGCCGCCGGCCAAGAATGCTGAGGGCAACATGAGCAATCCATTCGTGTACGTCAGCGGCTACGACAACCTGGTAAGCTGTTTCGTGCTGGACATGGCCACGGGCGCATTGAAGCCCTCCAGTACCTCCGATGGCGGAAAGAACCCGACTTACCTGGCCTGGCATCCGTCGCGAAAGTACATGTACGCGGTGAATGAGCTGGGCCAAGGCAGCGTCACGGCGTTCGCCATCAACCCGCAGGATGGCGCGCTGACAAAGATCAACGACGCTCCTTCCAACGGCCGCGGTCCCTGTCACGTTTCGGTCCATCCCAATGGGAAGTGGGTCTTCGTCGCGAACTACAGCAGCGGCACGATTGGCGTGCTCCCCGTCAAGGCCGATGGCGGCGTCGGTGAGCCCAAGGTCAAGGAAACCCCCGGCAAGAACGCGCACATGATTTTCGCCGACCCGACGGGGCGCTTTGTCTTCGTGCCGTGCCTGGGTTCGAACTACGTTGCGCAGTTCACATTCGACCCGACCACGGGCGAACTCAAACCCAACGACCCGCCTGTGGTCCCGACAGCTCCAGGCGCCGGCCCGCGCCACTTGGCGCTTCACCCTAATGGCCGCTGCGCCTACCTGATCAACGAACTGGACTGCACGATCACGAGCTTTGCTTATGACGCGGCCTCAGGCAAGCTCTCCAATCCCAAAACGCTGCCGACTCTGCCCGCCGGCGTGGAGCTGAAGGGGAACTCCGGCGCGCACGTGCTGGTCTCCCCCAACGGCAAGTTCGTTTACGCCTCCAACCGCGAGCACGACAGCATCGCCATCTACGCAGCCGATCCGGAGAGCGGCCAGTTGAAGTTGGTGGGCCACGAAAACGGGGGCGGCGACATCAAGGTGCCGCGCGATTTCACTCTCGACCCCAGCGGCAAGTTCCTCCTTGTCGCGAACCAGAAGGCCGGCACGGTGACGGCTTTCCGCTGCTCCGCCGAGCGCGGGACGCTCGAGAAACTGGACACCATAAAGGTACCGCCAGGGCCAGCGTTCGTGGGGGTCATGGTTGTTCCTCCGGCGCCGTGACGACCGTTAAGCCATGGGGCCGGCTATCTGAACCACCATCACCGGCTTTTTCCCTGCGGCTGGGTCTTTGCGTAGCCGTGCCGCGCGAAGACGGCCCGGCCGCTCTCGGAAGCACACAGAGCCAGGAAACGTTCCGCCGCGGGGCGCTCACGCGCGCACTTCAGCAGGCAGACCGTGACATGCGTTTCGGGGAAGGGGTCGTCAAGCCAGACGGCGTCCACGCGCTCGCGATTCAGGACGCCGCAGAAGTTCCAGACCAGCGCCGCATCCAACGCGCCCACGATTACGTCCTGCGCCAGGTCCTGATGCGAACGCTTCTCCACCTTGACGTTGGCGCCCACGCTAGCAGCCAAGCCGCGCGCCGCGAGCTGCTCGCGCACCATCTGGCCGCAGGTTGAGTAACGCGCATCCATCAGACCCAGGCGCAAGCCCGGCTTGGCCAGGTCCGCCAGGGTGCGCAGTTGCAGGGGGTTGCCCTTGGCCGCAATCAGCACGGGGACCAGGCAGCCGACTGCTTCGTATCGTTCGAGCAGCCCCTTCTGGGCGAGGTTTTCCGCGAAGGGGTCGTGCGTGACGAAAAGGTCGCCGCTCTTGGCGATCTCCAGTTTCGGCAGCAACGTCTCCGAGCCGCCAAAGTCGAACTCGACCGCCTTGCCGGTCTGCTTCTCAAACTCCCGGACCAACTCCTCGGCCGCGTTGCGCATCGAGGTGCCGCAGTAGATCTGGAGCGGGACGGAGCGCCGCGGATTAGGCCGCAGCCCGATCAAGGCGGCCGCCAGGACGCCCAGCGCGAGCAATGATAGCAGCAGGGCCTTGCGCATGGCGTCTATCCTCCCAGACCCAGCCGCTTCTTGCATTCGTCGAGCATTTCGGCCGTGCGGGTGGCGCCGCAACGCGAAACGCCAATGGCCCGCACTTCGAGGAGCGCGTCCAAGGTGCGGATGCCGCCGGCAGCCTTGACTCTTACCGAGGCCGGCGAATGCTGGCGCATCAGTTTCAGGTCGGGGATGGTTGCGCCGCTGGAACCGTAGCCGGTCGAGGTCTTGACGAAGTCGGCCTTCACCTCCGCGCAGATTTCGCAGAGCTTGATCTTCTGCGCGTCCTGCAAGTAGCAGTTCTCGAAGATCACTTTCACGATCGCGCTGCGCGCATGGGCCGCGTCCGCGACGGCCTGGATATCCTCGCGCACGAACTTCCAGCCGCCGCTGAGCACCTTGCCGATATTTACGACCATGTCCAATTCCGTGCCGCCATCGGCCAGCGCCTGTTGCGCCTCGGCAACCTTCAACGCGGTGGTGTGCCCGCCGTGAGGAAAACCGATAGTGGTGCTGGGCTGAACCGTGCTGCCGCGCAAAAGTTCCGCGCAGCGCCGCAGGTAGTAAGGTTTGATGCAGACGCTGGCCACGTTGTACTTCAGGGCCAGGCGGCAGCCCTCCTCAAGCTGCGCGTCGGTCATCATGGGATTGAGCAGCGAATGGTCAATCATCTTGGCGATCTGTTCGCAGGTGTAGTCCATTGTTCCTCCTCAACGACTCCAGCACTCAGCGCGCAGTACTCAGCACTCAGCACTTTACTTCCACCCAGCCTCCTGCGCGATGGCTCTTCAGGATAGCCTCGCAAAGGACGATCTCACGGTGCCCATCCGCGAAGGTGGGGAACGCGGGCGCGGCACTGAAGGTGCCGGCTTCGATAGAGTTGTAGAAGGCGTTGAAGCACTGCTTGAAAGTGTCCGGGAAGCCCTCGTTGTGCCCGCCGGGAAAACCGATGTGTTTGCGCGCGGCCTCGGCGACCAGCGCCGGGTCGCGCAGCAGCACTTCGTTGGGTTTCTCGCGGTGCCCGATCCACAATTCGTTGGGCCGCTCGCTTTCCCAGGCGAGGGCGCACTTGGAGCCGGCCAGTTCATAGCGCAGGCAGTTCTTGCGGCCGGCCGTCGCCTGCGAGACCCACAGGCAACCGCGCGCGCCGCCGCGAAAGCGCAACATGGCGCAGCCGTAGTCTTCAGTGCGAATAGGAATGGCCTCCGTCGCCAGTTCCTTGCGCGCCTTGCCGGCGAACGTCTCCACCTCGCCCTTGGGCCGCTGGCGCACAGGATGGACGGTCCTCAAGTCCGCGCACACGGCCTCGACCTCCAGGCCCGTGATGAACTGGATCAAGTCCAGCCAGTGGGTGCCGATGTCGGCCATGGCGCGCAGTTCGCCGCCTTCTTCAGCCAGCACGCGCCAGTTGTAATCAGTGGGGTAGAAGAGCCAGTCTTGAGCGTAGCTGCCACAGATCGAGAAGAGTTCCCCGGTCTCGCCGCGGCTCACCATCTCACGGGCATGGAGAGAGAGCGGGTAGTAGCGGACGTTGTAGTTGACTCCGGCGGCCAGCCCCTGCTGTTTGGCCAGGGCCACCAGTTCCGCGGACTGGGCCGAATTCATCGCCAGGGGTTTTTCGCAAAGCACGTGTTTGCCGCCTTGCAGCGCGGCCTTGGCCATTGGATAGTGGAGGCGGTTCGGGGTGGCGATGTGCAACGCTTTCACCCCAGCGTCCGCCAGCACCTCATCGAGGTTCCTGTACGCCTTGGGCAGCCCCAGGGCCTTGGCCGCGCGGCGAGATTCGTCTTCCGAAATGCCGAGGATGCCGAGCACGGGAATGCCCAGGCGTTTAAGGGCCTCCACGTGCACCGGTCCGATGAAGCCGGCGCCAATCATCGCCACGCCAAGGCGGTCCACTATCCTCCTCCCATGAACTGCCGCAGGTAGCGCGCGGCCTGGCGCAAGGCCTGCTTGCGCGTATCCAGCGACTTCTCGTAGGCGCGGTCTTCGACCTCGATGCACACGGGGCCAGCGTAGCCGGTGTCGCTGAGCACGGAGAAGAACGCGCCCCAGTCCACGTCGCCCAACCCCGGAAGCTTGGGCACGTGGTATTGCAGCGGCGCAGCCAGGATGCCGACCTCATCCAGGCGGCGCTTGTCCACGCGCGCGTCCTTGGCATGGACGTGGAAGATTCTGGCGCTGAAGTCGCGCAACGGCCGCAGATAATTCATCTGCTGCCAGACGAGATGCGACGGATCGAAGTTCAGTCCGAAGCTCTTGCTCGGAATCTCCGTGAACATCCGGCGCCAGACCACGGGGCAATGGGCGAGGTTCTTGCCGCCGGGCCATTCGTCCTGGCTGAAGTACATGGGGCAGTTCTCGATGGCGATGCGCACGCCCTGGCTTTCGGCCAAGCCCAGCAGCGGTTTCCAGACGCGCCGGAAGGCGGGCCAGTTATTGTCCACTGAGCGGGTCCAGTCGCGCCCAATGAAGGTGTTGACCAGGTTCACGTTCAGCAGCCTGGCCGCGCGGATGACTTTCTTGAGGTGCTTCAAGCACGCGGCGGCTTCCTGGCGATCCGGAGAAAGCAGGTTCGGGTAGTAGCCCAGGCCGCTGATGCTCACGCCAGTCTGCGCGCAGAGGTCCTGGATCTTCCGCGCTTCGTCCTGGTTCAGGGCGCCCGCGTCAATGTGCGTGACGCCGGCGTAGCGCCGCTCAGCCTTGCCCACGGGCCAGCACATCAGCTCAACGCATTCGAAGTGTTCGCTGGCGGCGAACTCCATTACTTCCTGGAATCCCAGATCCGGGAGGATGGCGCTGACAAATCCAAGCTGCATGGCAGTGCTCCTTTTCTGGAAAGACCCCTTTCAAGGTACAGCAATCTCCTGTTTGCTCCAGCCGCTTTCCGAACTGAATAGGAGGGAGGATGGAGGATGGTGGATGGTGGTTGGAATTTGGTGGTTGGTGTTTGGTGGTTGGAGTTTGGTGGCGGGTGGCACTGATAGCGCCGCGCGCTATCAGTGTCCCGATTTATCGGGATTTCAACGCCGAACAGGAGAGCCTGTTGGCAGATTGGGCATGGTCGTTTACCAGCGCATCGCACGAGCCGTTATTCATAGTTCATCATTCATCACTCATCGTTCGTCTTTCATCCTGCTTGTTTCTTCTTCGCCTTTGGGGTATGCTTCGATTGAGGAAAAGGGACCCTATGGGACTGACTGCCGAAAGAAATGCTGAGAGACCTGGTGCCGCGGGTTCGCCGCGCCGCAAGGCCCACCCAGCACGCGCACCCAAGACCGAAACCGGCGCGCCGCAACCAGCTTATCGCCTTAAGGGCCGCCCGGTTTACACCGCGGAACAGCTTGCGCGCATGACACCGGATGAACTGGCGGAAACCGGTTTGCGCTTGCCTCCTGAGCCGGAATGGCAGGATGAGTGGGACAAGTGGGAGAAAGAAAGGGACACTGCCTCGCCCACTACAGCGCGCCGCCCTAGATGAATCCGCTATTACCTCAACGCCTTGACTTGTTCCTTGTACGGGCACGCTTGGGCCATTCGATTGACTGCCGGCCGTGCATCATAATCGAACCGGCTCACGAAGCCGGCGTGGCAGTCGTGCTGGTGTCGTCTTCAGATCTGTACAACCCGGCAGAGGACTTCTGCATTGACCATATGCGGCCGGAGTTCAAGGCTACGGGGTTGAAGAAGACTTCCTATGCTGTGGGGCGGGCTTTCGTGGCCGTGCCTTTGTCCGCGCTGGGCAAGCGCTTGGGCCAATTGGGGGGCGAGTTGGCGTGTGAGTTTGAGTCCTGGCTTGCCCAGCACAAGCCATAGTGGTCCAAACAAGGCCGGGAAGACTGGGACGGAATAGGGGAACAAGTCACTCGATCCGTAGAAAACACCCCTCAATTGGAATTGCAGTGCTCTGTCCCGAATGGCACATAGTTAAAGGGAACTAAACGGGATTGCACATTGTGCCTCCTGGGAGGCCAACCGCAATTGGGGCCTTAACTATGTGCCATTCTGCTCTGTCCCTCGTTCCCCCCTGGCGCCCGCCCTGGCCTCCATGCGCCATGGCAACATCGGCAAGCCCATCTGGATTCGCGCCCGTTGGATCAGCACCAGAGGCGAACCCGGCCCCTGGAGCCTGACCCAGAATACCGTGATCGCGTAGTTACCTTCTAATCCCTGTCCCTTTCTTGGCGCATCCTCGCGGCTTTCAATGGTCTTGGGTCTTCCCTGCTGCGGGTTTGTTGGGTGGGTTCAGCCACGCCTTTGCTGCCTGACGCACCGATTCCTCGTTGTCCTTGAGCAACGGCTGGAGGCACTCGGCCAAATCCGGCGGCTTGAGTTGGGCCAGCGCTTGCACGGCGTAAGAACGAACACGCCACGACGGGTCTTTCAGCGCCCCCTTGACGAGCTCTGGGGATTTTGGGTCATTGATTCGACCGACAGCCACCACCGCGTAGGCACGTACCATTTCATCCCTGTCTTTCAGTGCTTCCATAGCTACGGCGAAGGCGCGTGGATCCGCGATAAGACTGAGCGCTTCAAATGCCGCACGGCGCACGTCATCTTGCTCGTCATGTGTGGCAATTAGCAATGGCTCGACAACATTCACCGTCCCGGCATTCGCAAGGCCTAGAGCTGCAGCCATCCGGTGTTTCGGGTCAGGGCTTGTCAGGTCTGATTTGAGTATAGCCAGAGCTTTCGGTCCGCCAATCCTCGCGATAACACTTTCGACAGAACTCCAGTAGTCTGCGCCGGGACCCTCAAGCAGCGACGCTAAGGCATCCAGGGCTGCAGGGTCACCGATGTCCGCCAAGGACGAGAGTACGCTAAACCACACTTGTCTATTTCCGTCGTTCAAGAGTTTGGTCAGTGGCTCAACGGCTGCCCCAGCACGAAGTGCGCCAAGTGCACGGGCTGCTGCTTCGCGCACTTCGGGTTCGTGATCTCGTAGCAGTTCTATCAGTGGATTAACGGCAGATGAACCACGCAGCGCGGCCAAAGCCCATGCGCCACTCGCGCGTACAGCAGGCTCCCTATCTCGTAGCAGTCCAAGCAGCTTCTCGCCTGCCAAAGCGGCGATGCGATCGGATGTCTGTATCTGTCGCTCCAGAACTTCACGTTCTTGCTGCAGTCTGGCTGCTTGTTCCGGAGTGGTTGCTGGCACCTCCAGCCGCTTCAACTTTGTGTTGCGGTCGTAGACCCCGAAGTGGCAGAGGTAGCGGGCTGCTTTGCTGCGGATCTTGCCGTCCTCGTCCGAAAGCAGTCGGACAAATTGGGGAGCGGCCGACAATCCAATTTTTTTGATGGCTGCTTCGCCGACAATTGACATGATCCCGCACATGTACTCAGCAGGGTCATCCTGGAAACCGAGTTCTCGTATCAGATTGCTATATAAAGGGACCGGCAGCCTCATTAAGGCCATGATAGGTTTGATCGCTCGCGGCTCGCGAAGGTGGCCCAAGGCGCAAACACAGGCCGCGGCTCGCAAGTTTCCGGGTGGCGCTTTCTCTGTTTCCGACTTTACCACTGGGATAAACGACTGCAGGATGACGAGCATCGGTTCGATAGCCCGCGCGTCGCCAATCCGACCGAGGGCCAACGCTGCCACGGCCGAAACCTGGGGGTCCGGGTCATTCAACGCCTTGAGCAGTAATGGAACGGTGGAGCGGCCAAGTTTCATCATGTCCCTGCCCACTTCAACGCGGCTTCGCCCGGCGCGCGCCGGGCTAGTCGTCGGTCGCTCGCTGCCATAACCGCGATCAGGCTCAGCCGCGCGAAACTCGGCCAGCAGCGCCTCGGCCCGGGCTACCTCTTCCGGCTGCTCTGGTGCAGGTTCCTGCGCGGAAGTAGAAGACAGCGCGCAAAAATTGACCGCAAAGACGATCACTGCCGCCAGATTTCTCATAGTGCGCTCCCATTCAATTGTATGACGCTTTCCTTACTCGTGATAATGCCATAATGCCATCAGCGCGCGAAACTTTCTTGACGGCGGGTAGCTGCATAGTAGACACGCCGCTACTCACGGAGCTTAGGCCATGCCAAGAACAATGACATCGAAGGAACGTGTGTTGACTGCTTTTGCCCGGCAGAAGCCCGATCGCGTGCCAATCAACTACGCATCCAACCCTGGGATTGACCAGCGGCTGAAGCAGCACTTCGGGCTGAAGCCGGACGAGTCGGAGGGGTTGGGCAAGGCGCTCGGCGTGGATTTCCACGGCGTAGGCGCGTCCTATGCCGGAAAGCGCCTGCACCCGGAGAGGCCGGAGCGGGGCGTGGACCCGCTGTGGGGCTGGGTGACGCGCTTCGTCGCCCACGGCTCGGGCAGCTACTGGGACTTCTGCGACTTCCCGCTAAAGGACGCCGACGAAGAGACGATCGCGAAGTGGCCGATGCCAACGCCTGACGACTACGATTACTCGGGCCTGCCACAAGCATGTGAGAAGCACAAGGCCTACGCGGTGCACGTCGGCAACCCCGGTTTGGCCTGCATCATGAA
>Ga0209777_10004740_pt1 | contig 15939 bp, 17 predicted proteins | sample FrelakmetHBP12HB_FD_187147 | JGI IMG/M metagenome (GOLD analysis project Ga0209777, IMG submission 187147) | Freshwater lake sediment microbial communities from the University of Notre Dame, USA, for methane emissions studies -HBP12 HB (SPAdes)... | ecosystem: Environmental > Aquatic >...
CAATACAAAGAGTGATAAAAGACAATGCGCGCTATCATCAAGCCCGCCTCAGAGAAGCGGCTGAGCGGGGACGTCCCACTGAAGGATCTGAGAAGAGCCAATTTGAAGACGACGCTAAACTTATGAGCATGGTGGCAGACGCAAGAATTTTATATCCGGACAAAACAGCGCAAGAGCTTGGGTTGGATGAAAAAACTTTGAAGGATATGGAAGCCAGAGTGGCCCAGCACAAAGAACTCTGGAAAAGGGACCGTTACAAGTCCAATCTAGCTCCGGAATTTGCTAAATATCTCGCTGATATGAAGGTTATTGCCCCTGAAGAATACCAAAAAATGGATCCGATGAAACAAGAAGATTGGGAATTAATGAATAAAGGACTTGAAGCCCAAAAAGATAGTCTCGCACATGGGAATTCCGATATATCAGTTAGATTCACCATGCAGGCAGCGGCCATGAAAATCCTTGCCGCTAAAGAGGTTAAGGTTACAGAAAACGGTTTGGAGCTGAATATGCCGGGGCAAGAAGCCCAGGTTAATGAGGGCGGGAAAATAGAATCAGCACCCGTGGCCGAAGCCAAAGAAAAAGAAATGCCCAGTTCTTCTGAGAGAGAAGCTAATTTACAAAAAACTCTTGCAGAATTTAGCAAAGAAGATCTTGCTGATCCTGCAATAGCCGCAGAAATAGAGAGAGTAAGGAAAGATATTGAAGCGCAGAAACAGGAAGAGCTGAAAAAAGCGGCAGGAGAAGAGGAAAAAAATAGAAATGCACAAGCCGCAGAAAATAAAAGACAGGAAGAACTAGCAAATACTAGAGCCGGATTGTTAGATAAGTTTAAAAATATATAAAATTTTTTAAGGATGTTTTTTATTTTTATGAAAAAAACAAAATCAAAAAAAGTTGTTAAGAAAAAATCATTGCCTAAAAACAAAGCAAAAAAAACAAGGAAGCCGGCGTCTATGACCAAAACCCGGCGAGAGTATCTTTTAAAAAAGTTGTCGGAGATATAATACTAAATCCGGCATCGTGTGCCCGAAGCCATATTTTAACTGAGGCGGTTTTTGGCAAAATAAAACAATAAATAATTCATATGATTCAACGCGACATCAGAAAAAGGCTAAGGCAGTTGCTAAATTTTTTATTGCTTATAACTTTTTTAGTCAGCCTTATCACCGGTTTGATTAAATTTCCGGAACTGCAGAGATTTTTTATTTTTGTCTACGATTATATTTCTGCCGCTAAAATATCCTGGCTGCATGATTTCAGCGGTTTGGCTCTGGTCATATTAATTATTATCCACCTGACAATCAATAGAAAACTGCTTTTTCCCTGGCTGAATGATATTTTAAGAAAATTAATCCAGCCAAAAAGCGGAAAATTTAAAATATCGATCTTCTCGGCAGTTTTGATAATTATTATAATTGCAGTTTTTCTGTTTTTGTCTTATTGGCGGCAGCCAATAAATTTGACCGACGTGGAAATAACCGATTACCAGGGCGAAAAATTAGGTTCTATTAATGATTTCCGGGAAAATTCCATAAAGGGCACGCAATATATTGATAAGAATACTTATAAGCTGGAAATTACCGGTTTGGTTTCTGCACCGGAATCATACAGCTATGATGATATCTCGAAACTGCCTTCTTACCAGAAAGTGGTGACAATCAATTGCGTGGAAGGCTGGAGAGCAAAAATTTTATGGGAGGGGATTTTGGTAAAAGATCTCCTGAAAAATTTAACCATAATGCCTGAAGCCAAAACAGTTATTTTTTATGCGGTCGACGGCTATTCCACTTCTTTCCCGCTGGACTATATTTTAAATAACAACATAATCATGGCTGATAAAATGAACGGAGTGGTTTTGCCGCCGGAAAGGGGATTCCCGTTCCAGCTGGTGGCCGAACAAAAGTGGGGGTATAAATGGATTAAATGGATAAATAAGATTGAATTATCAAGCGATACTAATTATAAGGGATTTTGGGAAAGCCGGGGATACAATAATAACGGCGACCTTAACGGTTCTAAATTTTCTCAATAATTAGAGGATAGAAAATATAGAAATTGCTTCGCAATTTATATATTTTCGCGTTCGGTCGAAATACAAAAGTAAACATTTGTATTTCTCCCCCTCTTAAAATCATGGAAAAAATTATCAAAACTGAAGACGAGTGGAAAAAAATCCTTACGCCTGAGCAGTTCAAGATAATGCGCCAGAAAGAAACAGAGCCGGCTTTTACCTGCGGCGTGAAAAAAGCTGAAAACGGAATTTATTATTGCGCAGCCTGCACTCTGCCGCTTTTTAATTCTCAGACAAAGTTTGAATCGGGTACAGGATGGCCAAGCTATTTTGAGCCGATAAGCCCGGAAAATATTGAAGAGCGCCAGGATAATTCCTTTGGCATGTCCAGGATTGAAGTCATTTGCGCCAGATGCGGTTCTCATTTAGGGCATGTTTTTAATGACGGACCTAAGCCGACCAATAAAAGATACTGCATAAATTCCATTGCATTAAAATTCAAACCTGATAAATCAGATGCCAAAAAATAAAACAGAAACAGCATTTTTGGGCGGGGGATGCTTCTGGTGCCAGGAGGCTCTTTTTCTGCATATAAAAGGAGTGGTTTCCGTCACTTCCGGATATGCCGGGGGCACGCTTTCAAACCCTATATATGAGCAAGTATGCACGGGGAAAACCGGCCATGCAGAAGTTGTTAAAATTGACTATGACCCGGAAATAATTTCTTTCAAAGAATTGCTTTATATTTTCTTCTATGTACATGATCCGACCACAAAAGACAGGCAGGGGTCAGATATCGGGACGCAATACCGTTCAGTTATTTTATATGCCGATGAAAAACAGAAACAAACTGCCGAACAGGTTATAGAAGAGCTTGAAGATAAAAAAGCTTTCAGAGGACCGATTGTCACAGAAGTTATGCCGCTTAAAAATTTTTACAGGGCCGAGGAATACCACCAGAGATATTTTGAAAAAAATCCGGCAAAAGGATACTGCCAGGCTGTCATTGCCCCTAAGATCGATAAGCTGGAAAAAGAATTTTATAAATATTACCAGTAATCGAACTAGTCGTGTTAATATAAAATATAATTAATATTAATAATAGCCTTCAGTAAAATCTTTATAGGAATACACGGGTATTTTCCCATATATTTTTTATATAAGGTTAAAAATAAAAATATGCTTTCACATGCGCCGATAAATCTTCAAAAAGTAAAAAAAGAAGAAATTGATAAAGAAATACTGAGACTGGGAATGATAGCCGAGCTGGACGCAGTAAGCCTTTATGAACAGCTTGCCGCAGCAACTGAAAATGGGGATATCAAGAAAATGCTTTTGGATATAGCGAAGGAAGAAAAAACCCATATGGGAGAATTTCAGGCTCTTTTGCTGAAGGAAGATAAGGAACAGGTAAAAGAGCTGGAAGCCGGCAAAAAAGAAGTTGAAGAAAAAACGGAATAAGATATTAGTGTAAAATAAAAATAATATGTATATACCAATTATTTTAGGTACAGGCAGAAAAGGAAGGCAATCTGAGAAGGTGGCCAATTTTATGCTGCAAGAAACAACTAAAGCCGGTTTACAAAGCGAAATCATCGATGTGCGAGATTACAGGATTGACGCAACAGACAGCACGGGGGAGCCGCCTCAGGCCAAAAAACTGGCGGAAAAAATAGTAAAATCAGACGGCCTGATTATTGTTTCGCCCGAATACAATCATGGCTATCCGGGCGAACTAAAAATGATGCTGGACATGCTTTATAAAGAATATGCCGGAAAGCCCGTGGGTTTCTGCGGCGTTTCAGCCGGAGGCTTGGGAGGTTCCCGCGCCGTAGAACAATTGAGGCTGGTCAGTATTGAATTCCACATGCTGCCGATCCGGGAAGCGATGTATTTTTCAACAGTCCAAAGTTTATTTGATGAAAAGGGGAACATCAAAGACGAGTCATACTTTAAAAGAGTAGAAACTTTTTTAGATGAAATGATCAAATATGTAAAAAAATAATATTAAATGAAAAAGTAAATGAAAAAATACGAAGAAGCAAAAAAGTTATCTTTTCAGAAGCCCCTGGATGGAATTTCTGAAAAAACCATTTCCATACATCACGATAAGCTTTACGACGGTTACATAAAAAAATACAAGGAAATACAGGAAAAATTGAAAAATGCTGATAAGCCATCAGCCAACGCAACTTTTTCTGAATTGAGGGAATTGAAACTGGAGGAGGGTTTCGCTGCTGATGCGGTTTTGCTGCATGAGGCCTACTTTGATATTTTGGGCGGAGACGGAAAGCCGGATGGAAAAATTATTGATGCTATTAGCAAGGATTTCGGTTCTTTTGATATTTGGCAGGAAGAATTTAAGGCTTTAGGGCTTTCGTCCAGGGGCTGGGTTATTTTAGCTTATGATTTTAATGACGGCAAGCTCCACAATTACCTCGCGGATATGCATAACCAGGGAGGAGTCTGGGGGACATCGCCAATTTTGGTTCTGGACGTTTATGAGCATGCTTATTTCATTGATTATGGCTCGGACAGGAAAAGTTATATCGAGGCTTTTTTCAAGAACTTAGACTGGAAAGCAATAAATAAAAAGTTCGGCAAGGCGATTGGGGAATAATACTTTAATTACTGTATTCATTGTGGACAACTTATTAACGCTTGCCATAAATTTGTTATATAATTAATTAACAAATAATTTAAAATTATATATATCCTATGCACCATCTCAGAAAACATCTCCGTACACGAGCAATAATATTTTTATTTGCTCTTTTTTTGGCATTAGGCATCTTCTCAACAGTATCAGCCCAGACTCCTGCCGCATGTTCTGTGACTCCGCAGACTATTTACGTCGGAAGTGCACCCTTTTTTACATCCACAGGAGATTACTCTTCTTTGCAGTATCCGATAACATGGCATTTTTCGGGTTTTTGCACAAGCTCAGGCAGGCTGACTTCGCCAAAACAGATTCCCCCTTGTTACGGAGTAGCATCGAAATCAGTCGGTTCTTTTGATGAACATCTTACTGTCACTGAGGCCAACGGAGCTGTCCATACATCAGATAACTGTCCGGTTACTGTCTCTAATATTACAATCTCGCTGACTGCATATCCAATGGCCCCCCAGCTTGGAGGCACAGTCACTTTCTCTGCCATATCTCTGCCTGACGACCGCCAGTTCAGCTATATCTGGAGCGAGCCTATTTGCCCGAGCACGAGCAATACCTGCACCGTAACAATGGACAATCCTTCTTATACAATTTCTGTCCATGCAAGGGATAATTTAGGAAACGTAAGCGCTACCCAGACGTTAACCATTACAGCGGCTGCCAGCACTCCAACTCCAGCCCCTGGCCCAGGCTGTATAGATTCTGACGGCGGACTCGATCCTTATATATCCGGAACAGCCACAGGAACTGACACATACAACAATACATATACCGGCACAGATGTTTGTGTAGACAGTTACAATTTGCTTGAATACACCTGCGGTACAGACCTTGCTATAAACGGCGGACTGCTTGAAAACACATATTTTTGCCCCACTGGATGTCTGAATGGAGCCTGCAATCTTGGCGCGCCGCCAACAATCACAATAAATTCTCCTATGCAAGGAGACCAATGGATCATCGGCGACGACTATGTTGTGTCCTGGTCGTGCCCTGACTGCACTGTCGGCAGTTATATTATCGGAGGGTTGTATGATATTTCCACAGGACAGCCCGTCGATTCTAGTATAAATATAAATACGGATGATCTTATGGGTTCCTATGATTTTATTATAGCGTATTTAGATAGCGGTTCTTACTATTTAAGATTATTTAATTCGCCATCACCCACAGATTTTAATAATGTTATCACCCAGGCCGATTCCGGTACTATTAATCTGACCAGCGCGCCGACCCTAACGGCCGTGCAGTCAGACATACTGTCCGTGCAGGATGCTTCTTTGCAATATATTACTGCTTCCAACGGTTATTATGCTTTTTGCGGCAGTAGCGCCGTTGCTAATATTAAAAACGATGTTAACGGAAACAACTTTAGCTTTGATTGCAAAGATGGCGCTAATTCCGCTGGATGCTGGGATGGCGGTAATCCTCTTACCTCCAGTTTTTATGCCCTAGCCTGCAATAATAATGACCCGACTGATTGTTATTGCACGGATAGAAGCGGTCAATTTTTTACAGGCACAGCCAGCTCGTTTGCAACGCCTATTTCAAGCAATTGTGTTTGCCAGATTTTTCCGGTAACCGGTGTTTCTCTCAACAAAAATTCCGAGACACTCTATGTCGGCAACACAGACCAGCTTACTGCTACGGTTTTGCCAGCTGACGCCACCGATCAAAATGTAAATTGGTCTTCAAACAATGCATCCGCTGCAAGTGTAGATGCCAACGGGCTTGTGAGAGCGTTTGCCCTTGGTTCTGCCACAATTACAGCAACAACTGTTAACGGTAATTATACAAGTACAGATGTTGTTACAGTCGTGGCGAATCCGCAATCAGGCGCATATTCAGAAATAATGGCCCTGCAATCAGCTGCCAGCCAGTATTACATGCTTAACAACAGCTATTACGCCTTCTGTTACAGTGATGCTGCCAATAATATTAAAAATATTATGATGGGAGTTGGCGGCACTTATGCTTGCGGGGATGGTGATACTGCTACGGCTTGTTGGAAGGGAAGCATGGATGCCTCTAAAAATAATTGGTATGGTCTTTTATGCAATAATTCCAATGATTGCTATTGTGTGGATTCAACCCCGATGGGAAGTTTCCCAAGTTCCGGCAGTTATAACTCTTTTATCATGGCTACCTCGGGCAATTGCACCTGCCATTAAACAACGAGCAATTCAAACAAAAACCGTCCTTCGATAAACCGAGGACGGTTTTTGTTTTCAGCAGGATGATATATAATTTTTTAGCCACTCTTAAAATTAAACCCTTTTTAGAATTTTAATTATTAAGGATTTTACGGCTGAGGAGAAGGGGAAGGAGAAGGGGAGGGAGAAGGACATTTTACATAACAGATATAATTTTCTGTCCATTTAGGTTCGGTAGTATCTTTAATTTTTACTTCTACTCTAGAGCCATTATCAACAGTAATAGTACATGGGCATATCCCAGCTTTAGCCGGAGCCGTACATGCTGCTTTGTGTTTTGGATCATAATATTGCGAACCTTGTTTATCTTCGAGACATCCTGGATCCCATGTGTACGTAACTGTCCACGGTCCCGGCAGTCCTGCATCTTGTGAATTTTGACTAAACGTGTAATCTTTAGGGCAATTTGGAAGTGTAATTTCTCCAGTATAATGTACTACTTTTTTCCCCGTCTTTTTGTCTATCGCCGGACCCGGAGCAGGAATTGGACACGCAGGTATGCTTATCGTCAAGGGATTGCTTGTTTTAACATAGCAAATGCCTTTAGGATCGTTTGGAAAAGGAAATACATGTACGTTGTTACTCATATGGCCATTGGCATCAGTAATAATTAATTGTTCCTTATACCCACCGGGCTTGCCGTTCTTCTCTTCGTTTTTGTTCATCCTCATGGCATCGTCTGCTTGTTGGCAATTCGGAACATGAAACCCGCCAGGACCTGCAGCTGGAACAGTTGCAGGTACAGGTTTCCCCCTTTTATTAAGAGCCGTAGTATTACATACACCCATCCATTGAGCTTGAGCATAGTTCGCATTTGTTCCTGATCCGCTTTGATTCCATTGTGCCTTAGATCCGTTGTCTGTCCATATTACTGTTGATCCTTTCCCCGCGATTACAGGGTTAGGAGCTCCTTGACAATAAGCTACTGTATCACCTCCGCCCGTTCCGTTGCCTGGTGTCCATGCGTAAGCGTATCTTATGGTGATTATAATTATAAAAGAAACTAAAATTAAACTGCCAAGAATTAAAAAAATTTTTGTTTTTTGATTCATATTATAATATTTTTAAATAATAATTATTGCTCAATTATACATAAAATATTCAAAAAGGGTCAAGCAGATCTTTATGCACATGAGATGTTTATCCGGTTGAATAATGCAGAGTGTTAGCTGGGTGAATTAAAAAAAATCCCCGCATGCGTACGAGGATTCAAGCTACAATTTGATTTTGACAAAGGTCAAAGCCTATTTAGCGACTTTCACCGCTAAGTAGCGGCTAGGAACCGCAGCAAATGAGACGGCAAAGAAAATTCGTCCCTTTGTGATATGTCCCAAGGTCGGAAAATTCGGCTCTTTTATCTCCGGATTTTCCGAAGGGATCTCGGTTCCCAGCGCCACGATCGGGAAATCGTTGCCCGCATCGGGTATCTCTAGGGCAAGTTCGTAAAGATCTTGGAATGTTCCAAGTTTATACCCGCTATCCTTAATTGCCTGCGCCATCTTTTCCGCGCCGATGTACTTGTCGGGTTCCGCAGATCCGAATATTGCGCAGATCTTATAATCAGTCTCTTGCGGCCGGTTTACAGCCGCCATCGCGTCCACAAGTTCAGACATACTGGCCCGAAGTTTCTTTTCCAGTTCCGGCGGGTAGTTGGAAACTGTCCTAACTTTTACATCTTTGTAATCTGCTTCGATGTAAAATCCGGGCTGGACTTCTTTAACCTGCTCTTTGGCCGGCGCGCTTTCAGGCGCAGCTTCTTTTGCGGCTTGCTTTTTCGCCTCTTTCGCAGTTTTCGGCTGGAAAAGAGGGCTAGCCGCCAAAAGCATCACTACAACCAAGGCAATGTATGCGTGTTTGCGGTTCATGCACCACCTCCTGTCAATGAACGACTTTCCAAAAACGCTTCAGCGATTTTGTACCCAATTTAATATTACAACAATAAATTTGTTTTGTCAAATCAATAGCCCGAAAATTATTTGTACAAAAAATTTTGATAAAATTATTATGGACAACTTCCTATTTTTATTTTTTATTTCATTGTATAATAAACCTAAAGTTTTTATATTCTTTTAATCAAATTGTGAAGAAAAAAGGGTTTACTATTATTGAATTGGTAGTGGTGATTGCTATAATAGCTGTGCTGGCAGGAATAGTTTTGGTTAATATTATTTCGTATCAAGTAAAAGCCAAAAACGCGGCGATTGAAGAACAGGTTGGTTCTCTGCCGATAGCAGCCGCATCGGATGTGGCCGACAATGGCGGCCTTACTGACGCTGAAGGCAACAGTTTGTGCTATCAGTCCGACGTTATCAACATCATCAATAAAATAGATGATATCACCAATATATCGCCAACCTGCAATACTGATTCCAGCAACAACTGGTGTTTTTGTTCAAGCATATTTAAATTATTCAGCTCAGGAAATTATTCCTATTGCGTCGACAGAACAGGTTTTAGGGGAGAAATTAATGACATATGCACCAAATATTGCGTTAACGGCGATCCGAGTTTGATAACGTGCGGAGAATAATAAAATTTGTGTTAAGACCAAATTAATAATTCGCGTTATTATGTGCGGAATTTTTTTATCCTAAAATAATATAAAATGTATTTATCAGTTGTAATACCTGCCTATAACGAAGAGAAAAGGCTGGAAAAAACTTTAGTTGAAATAGACAGATATTTTTCTTTGCAAAAGTATGAATATGAGATTTTGGTTGTCAACGACGGATCTGATGATAAAACTTTTCAGGTCGCTGAAAATTTGTCAAAACAAATAAAAAATCTGAAAATAATCAATAATAAAAAAAATAAAGGAAAAGGGTTTGCCGTAAGGCAGGGGCTTTTAGCAGCGGTTGCAGAGTACATATTATTTACTGATGCTGACAGTTCAGTTTCAATAATCCAGATTGAAAAATTTTTTCCTTATTTCAAACAAAATTACGATATTTTAATTGCTTCACGCGACGTGAAAGGATCTGTGTTAAGCCCGGCCCAGCCGTGGCGCAGAAGGGCATTGGGGCATATTTTTAATTTAATTTTTAAGACATTTATCGGCGTCCATGGGATAAAAGACAGCCAGTGCGGATTTAAAATATTTACTAAAAAATCAGTTGAAGATATTCTGCCAAGATGCAGGATCAACGGGTGGTCTTTTGACGCAGAAATCCTGGCAATTGCCCAAAAATTAGGATACAAAATAAAAGAAATTCCTGTAATCTGGAAAAATGACCCGAATAGCAGGGTAAATTTTATCGGAATGGCCGGCGCGTTGAAAGATCTGATTAAAATAAAAATTAATTTGATTTCCGGCAAAGATGAAAAACTTCTTGAAAAATAACTGCCAGCCGTTAGTCTTGGCGGCGTTATCATTTTTAACCCGTTTTTTATTTTTGTCTTATCCGTCTGACCCGGTTTTTGACGAAGTATACTTCCGGGAATTTGTGAAAAACTATTTCAGCGGGCAATATTATTTTGATATCCATCCGCCGCTGGGTAAATTGATGATATATTTTTTTGCCAGTATATCTGACTTATATAATAAAAATGCGGATGTTTTAATTTTTAGATTTCTGCCGGCATTTTTCAGCGCAATTTTTGTGCTGCTGATTTATTATCTGATATTAAAAATGGGCCTGTCAAAAAAAGCGGCTTTTTTGGGGGCAGCCCTTGTTTTGTTCGATAATGCAATTTTAGTACAGTCAAAATTCACTTTAATTGATATTTTCCTGTTATTTTTCGGATTTTTATCTTTATATTTTCTGCTTTGGTTCAAAGATGCGCCGTCCGGATCTAAAAAAGCATATTTTTTCCTGGCGCTGTCTGCAGTATCTGCCTGCCTGTCTTTTGCCATAAAATGGACGGGGTTGTCTTTTTTTACGATTGTAGTTTTGTTTTTTCTGATTGATGCTTTCAAAAATTTTAAGGTGAAAAAAGTTATTATAAATTTGATGCTTATCACTGTTTTGCCGCTTCTGATTTATTATAGTACTTTTGCCGTTCATTTCTCCCTTTTGACAAAGCCCGGTACCGGAGACGCATATATGAGCCCGGTTTTCCAGCAGATGATTGAGGGTGAAAATGGTGCGCCAAAACTTAATTTGTGGCAAAAATTTGTCGAATTAAACCAGAAAATGTATTTTTATAATTCAACGCTTGCAGCTACGCACTCATATAGCAGCAAATGGTATCAATGGCCATTCGATAAAAGGCCTGTCTGGTATTGGACAAAAACAACATTACGGGCCGGAGAATCTGAAATTTCTAATATATACTTAGCCGGAAATCCTGCTGTCTGGTGGCCGGTTTTTTTGGGAGTTGCTGCTTCAATCATTATTCTGCCGCTTAATTTTTTAAGGAAAAAAATTCCTCCAATCCTTTATATTTTAATTTTCGGGTATCTTATAAATCTTCTGCCCTTTATTTTTATAAACAGGGTCGCTTTTATATATCATTATTTTTCTTCTTTGATATTCGGAATATTGATTCTGGCGGTCTTGTACGACACTTTTTTAAAAAATATAAAGAACAGTTTTATTTTTTACCGGGGATTTTTAAGCTTGGTATTTTTATGTTTTCTGCTGATTTCTCCTTTGACATACGGACTTGGCATAGCTTCAGGCATAAGCAATTATTATGATTCTTTCATAAACCTCCTTTTATAATTGTGACAGGTCTTTTGTAAAATTAATGAAATTTACGGCTGCCCTAAAAATTTTAATATGCTGACAGTCGGGTGGTGTATCAATGAATCTAAAAATAATCCGAATGTCCGTTGCACGGATAATTATGATTTTGTTGCGTCCGGGGACATAAAAAAAGGGGAAGAACTGTTCAGCGATTATTCAACTTACAGCGAGATCTGAGATAACAAAATAAAAGGCATCTTCCAGGATGGTTTTCAAAACCAAAAAATGTTATTGTAAACCTGTTGCGCAATAAGAATCATGCTGCAATTTGCAATTTTGGCTGCAAAATCATAAAAATTCGTTGGCTTATACATAGTATAAACCTCCTCATTTTTCTGATTTTTCGCTCAAAATTGCTTCATTTCGCTTATTAATCTTATTACGCAACAGGTTTAATCGTATTAGTTATATCAGTTTAAAATATGGCAGTAATAGAAACAGAAAATCTTACAAAAAAATATAACGGACTGACCGCGGTGGATAATTTAAACCTCAAGATAGAAGAAGGCGAGATTTTTGGCTTGCTGGGGCCGAATGGCGCAGGAAAAACAACGACGCTTTTAACTTTGACTACATTAATAGAGCCGACATCCGGCACAGCAAGGGTCAACGGCTTTGATGTCGTGAAACAATCTGATTTGGTAAGAAAATCAATCGGCATAGTTTTTCAGGATCCAAGCTCGGATGAGATTTTGACAGGCTACGAAAACTTAAAGCTTCACGGATTGCTTTACGGCATGGAGCCGTCTTTAAGGGAAAAAAGAATCAAGGATGTTCTGGAATTAGTTGACCTTACAGACAGAAAAAATGATTTGGTCAAAAAATACTCAGGCGGCATGAGGAGGCGCTTAGAACTGGCCAGGGGATTAATGCATCATCCTAAAATACTGTTTCTGGACGAACCGACTTTAGGCTTAGACCCCCAATCCAGGACGCACATCTGGCAATATATTGAAAAGCTCCAGAAAGAGGAAAATATCAGCGTCATCATCACCACTCATTATATGGAAGAAGTGGACAGGCTTTGCAACAGGATGGCGATAATAGATGCAGGCAAGATTGTTGTTTTAGGTACGCCGGAGGAGCTGAAAAAAGTTATAGGCGGAGACGTGGTAACCGTTAAAACAGAAAACCCGAATATTGCAGCGGTAAAGAAACTGGATTTTGTGAAAAAAATCGAAACAAAAAATGGCTTGGTTTACCTGACTGTCACGGATGCAGACAAAAACCTTTCAGAAATACTGCAGGCTATCGGGAAGGTTGAATCAGTGGAAGTCCACAAGCCGACTTTAGATGATGTTTTTATACACTACACCGGCAAGGAAATAAGAGAAGGGGAGGCAGAGGGCGGCTGGGCAAACAAAATTATTAATTATAATAGGAAAAAATAAAAAATGATATGAGCGAGAGAAGCGGATTATACGCAATTTGGTACAGGGAATTCAAGGTTTTCCTGAGGGAAAAATCCAGGATTGTAGCTTCAATTATCAACCCGATATTATGGCTTTTGGTTTTCGGCGGGGGATTAGGCTCCAGCATTTCCGTAAAAGGGACCAATTACCAGGCTTTTATATATCCTGGCATTTTAGCGCAGGCAGCTTTATTTTCTTCCATATTCTTCGGCGTATATATTGTCTGGGACAGAAAAATAGATTTTTTGAAGGAAGTTTTAGTGGCTCCGATATCCAGAACGACGATATTTGTAGGAAAAATATTGGGCGGAGCAACGGACGCCCTCATCCAGTCAGCTATTTTATTAGTTTTAGGAGCTGTCTTAAGCTGGTCCGGAATAATTCCAGGATTAAACCTGGGAATTTTGTCTATTGTCCTTTCTTTATTTATATTATTTATTACTATTTCCGCTTTAGTGAGTGTGGGCCTGATAATCGGCTCTAAAATGGAAAGCCCTGAAGGATTCCAACTGATCTCCAGTTTTCTGCTTTTTCCTTTATTTTTTCTGTCCGGCGCTTTATTCCCGATAAATAATCTGCCGGCCTGGCTTGCGCCTTTTGTAATTATAGATCCTCTAACCTATCCTGTTGATGCACTCAGAAAAATTATATTGGGAACATCCCATTTCAGCTTAATGACAGATTTCGGAGTCATGCTTGGTTTTTTGGCATTAGTTATCATTATCGGGACGTATGCTTTTAAAAAGATGAAGGTTTAACGTTATAAACGGCATTATTTTTCTGAGCCGCCTTTTAATTGAGGTGGTTTTTTGATAGAGTAATATAATAATATTAAAATTTTAATATATGAAAAAGGTTTATATATTTTTTCTGTTGCTTGTTATCATATTAGTTATAGCAGCTTCTATTATCTGGTTTCTGCCAGCCAGTAAAAATACTGTTGTCAACAAAGCTGGAACAAAAAATAGCCAAGAGCTATCTTTTGTTCCGCTAGAAAAACAGGCGATGCCGCCGTTTATAAAAAATGTATATCCAGCAAGCGATATGAAGGTTGATTTTCATTATGAGGGAGACTTTACACCCCAAAATGATTGGGGTTTTATCCCACTGGAATATTACACTCCCCCCGCAAGCAGCGAAAAATTTTTGTCGGTTTCTAAGGCTAAGGACAGGCAAGATTTTTTGTATAGAGCAGGCGGTTATTTACCAATATTCCAATCAGAAGGAGGACACTCATACCAGGGCACCCCAATTTATATGACAAATCCCGATGATAAATATTCTCTTTCCTATCTGGGTTTTAAAATTAATGATTTGAGTTTGATAAGCGAACTTAAGGTGGAATTGGGAATAGATTATTTTGCGGTCCCGGAATCGGGAAATACAGGTGCATTCAAAGATAATCATTTTTCTCTTGCCTCGCTTTTGGGTATCGATGTTGTAAATGCATGCGGTCCCGGTGTTTATGTCAGAAAAGTTGGAGATTCAAACCTGGTTTTTGTGCAAGCATCTGATGGAATCGCCTGGTATAAATTAGAAAAGCCTATTGCTCTTTATAATTTAGATTTAAATTATTGCGATGATCCTCCCGGCACCATACCCAGTTATTGCAACTTTTGGGCTGACGACCCTCCGGATTGCCAGAAATGGTGTGAATATACTGCTTCAATAACCAGTTTAGTGAATGGAAACCTGAGAATGCATGTTTATTATAAGCCTAACGACAAGGAGGGCCTTTTAAGATTTCAGCTCGCAAACTTCATAGTAAGCGATCCACAGGGCGCATATTATCAAGCTACTATGGGCCAAGATTTTAATCATTACTATAAGGCATATCTGCACTAAAATATTAAATGAGAAAAATATATTATTTTTTGATCGGCATAGCGGCGATTGCAGTTGTGTTGGTATTTTTACTGTTTACCATAAGAACAGGTTTTTTTTATAATAACAAATTATCAACAAACGTTTTCGGGCGTACTGACCAAAAAATTGTATTGCCCTCATCGTTAGCAGAACAGCTTGGGCAGAATTTTATATTGGGTTTTGAAGGAACGAGCCTGGATGAAAATACAAAAAATATCCTAACTAAAATTAAGCCGGCAGGCATTGTTTTATATTATCGTAATTATAAAAATCCCCGACAATTAAAAGATTTAATATCCCAATTGCAGGTTATTGCAAAAACCACCACTAACCGCCCTTATTTCATAATGATTGATGAAGAGCCGGGGGGAGCGATGCGGCTTGATCTTTTTGATGATGTGTTCGCTTTCGGAACACCGGACTGGGCTCATATTGAAATGGGTATAAAAGCTTTGCAAACAACCGGCATAAACGTAGATTTAGCCCCGGTGGCAGATTTTCCTTTTGATGGCAATTCTTTCATTAAATCCAGAGTAGCGGCACGCGACCCGGCGCTTTTGACGGATTTTAACCAAAAATTTATTGCTATGCTTAAGCAGCATCATGTGTCCGCAACATTAAAACATTTTCCCGGCATGGGAGTTTTTGTTGACGATCCCCACAAAAAATTGCCATATGCAAATCCTGACGCATCTATAATTGAGCAGTCTCTCGCGATTTTTAAAAGCGGGATTGATGGCGGCGCAGATTTTGTTATGACCGGCCACGGCGTATATGACGACATTGATCCAAAAAATCCGGCCACGCTTTCAAAAAAAATTGTAACAGACATGCTAAGAAAACAACTCGGATTTTCGGGGTTGATTATTACAGATGATCTCTCTGATATGCCTTTTATTATCGGTAAAAATATAAATTTAACTGAGGCTGCAGCTAATTCTTTGGAGGCGGGCCACAATCTTGTGCTGTTCTCTCATAGACCGGAAGAAACAGAAATAATATTTGATAAATTGTTAAGCACGGTTGAAAAAGATAAAGTCCTGCAATCAATTATCTCGCAGAATTATATTAAAGT
>Ga0209777_10004741_pt1 | contig 15937 bp, 16 predicted proteins | sample FrelakmetHBP12HB_FD_187147 | JGI IMG/M metagenome (GOLD analysis project Ga0209777, IMG submission 187147) | Freshwater lake sediment microbial communities from the University of Notre Dame, USA, for methane emissions studies -HBP12 HB (SPAdes)... | ecosystem: Environmental > Aquatic >...
TTCTCTTTTTTCCACTACATGGGTGTAGAGATCTGGATCGGCTTGTTTGCTGGGAGGCAGGCCACGGTCGCCTTTAGGATCGGTCATAGCGCCGTCCACAGTCAAATCTTGTTCCTGGATCATTTTTAGAAACTTAATAAAACGCTCATGATATTTAGTGCCGAGTTTTTTATCCATTTCGAATGTGACGCTGTCCACGGCATTGATAGCATCCATTCCGACGCATCGTTGAAAACAAGAAGCTGTTTTCTGTCCCAGCAGGCGCTGCATTTTCACTTTCTTAATCAGATCTTCAGTGCTTTGGTGCAGATTACAGAAGCGGTTTATTTTCTCACCGGTCAGGTGGGACTTCGCCGTCATCAGGTCTTCATGCTGAGGATCTTGAGCCAGCGCATAAGTCATTTTTACGGAATTCATGGATGGTCTTATTATCGGGTTATCCACCGGATTTTTCACCAATTCGCCCAGCAGATAGACTTTAAAGTTCATTTTGCGCAGGCTTTCCTCATATTGTTCAGCGGTCTTTAACGCCATTTTTTAATACCTCCTCTAATATTTCTATTGGCATAGTTTTCAAATTGAAACAGTTTTGTCTCATTTAGATCACACGCTTTACAAAGGATGGTCTAATTTATAATACATGTTTAGTCTAATAACGAAAAGAGGATATGTCAAACCAATTTCCCCCGCTTTAAAAGCAATCCCGCGACTTGAAATCATCCGGCTCCACAGACTGTGTCGCAATCCTCATTTGTCATTGCGAGTTCACGACAGTGAACGTGGCAATCTCTATGATGTCGATTAAATACGAGATTGCTTCGGTCGTTACTCTCCCTCGCAAAGACATTCCGACACAGTCTCTCCTGCCTTAGGAAGCTCCACTATAAAAACATTGAATAAATAATTAGGTGCTGATAATTAGGCGTTAGTTTAATAAACGCATAATCTTAGTTGATTTTGATGGAGACGCACAAAGGAAGTGTTTGTTCAATGACAATTTTTACAATGGATAAACGAACGAAAGGTCGGTTTGATAAAAATCCCGAACGCTTCATTGAAAAGGCCATCAGAGATTTCGTCAAGACGAGTCCTTTGAATCGGCTGGAATCATTTGGAGGAGAACCAATCTTTGATCAACCATTGGTCGGCTTTGCCGATAGCTATGACCCTTTGTTTGCCGAGTATAAAAAAGTGGTGCATGAACAACACCTTAGTCCGAAGGAAATGCTCACTTTACACCTCACCGAAACGTTAAAGGATGAAGCGCCTCAACCGGTGGACGTAAGTGTTATTTCTTTCGTACTACCAATTAACCGCGAAACACTGCGGGTTAATGCCAAAGAAAAAGAAGGGCCATCTCTGCGTTGGAATCATACACGCTGGAGAGGGCAGGACTTTATCACCGGGTTGTCCACATATTTGGTATCGCTTTTAGAAGCGATGGGAGTTCATGCTCTTGCTCCGGAAATATCGCCTTACTTTAAAATCTTGCAAATCTCCGACGGCTTTACTTCCAACTGGTCACAAAGGCATATCGCTTATGCTGCCGGGTTGGGCACCTTCAGTCTCAACGAAGGTTTTATCACTTCCAAAGGGTTGGCCATGCGCTGCGGAAGTGTGGTTGCCGGCATTAAACTGAAACCATCCATAAAACCTTATGAACACCACCTTGCAAATTGTCTTTTTCATACTGCTGGTAAGTGCGGAAAATGTATCCATCGTTGTCCCGGTGGTGCAATAAGCGAAAAGGGCCATGATAAACTCAAATGCTTCGAGGTTCTCTTTGTGAGGCAGAAGCCCTGGGCGGAAGGGGCATATGGATCAGGATACATCGGGAGTTATGCCGGATGCGGCCTATGCCAGACCGGCGTCCCTTTTGAAAGCCGCATTCCTGTTCTTAAAAAAAGGCAACAGAAAATAAACTAAAAAAATAATTATCACGCTGAAGGCGCGATAATCCCGACAAGCTGTGCTTGCGGGATCAATTCGATTTACCAATTTCAATACGCTACGCTTTTGAAATTTGAGTCTCATTACTTCGCTGTGCTCGTTTTAAGCGAGTTTCATTACCACGGGTAATTGCATTACCCTCCGCCTGCGGCGGGATTGTTCGACTTACAAATTTCAATTCACTTTGTTTTTGAAATTTGAGTCTCACTAACAAACTCGGCCAATTGTTTTTCGCTTAATCCCAAGCCCGGTTCCCTGTCCAGGCGTTTGGAGAGGGAGCCTTTTTCAAAGAAAAGAACCGTTGGAAAAATGTCTATTGAATATTTGTCTCCGATGCTTTCCTGGTCATCCTGAACACACAAAAAAAAATGTTGTTCTTCTTGAGCATACTGCTGAAATATAGGCAGAAATTTTCTGCAAAAAGGACACCAGGACGCGTAAATGAGGGCAATCACCCTATCGTTTGTCTTCAATATTTTATCAAGATCATGTTCGTTATCAATCAAGAAGATCTTGTCACCTGAATTCATGAGGTTTTCCTTACCACCGTGGGATACTGTTGAATATATTCTGAAAATAAATCATTATCCGAGCTAACCGTCAGACAATAGCAAGTTAGCATAACTTGATAATTTGTCAAGGAAATTATCAAGGCCATCCTGAAGATTTCATGGTTTTAAACCGCCAAATCAGGGTTGCTTATTTAATATTAGATCATAAATATTTTGTGGTCATTATGTCCTTGACATACAAGGTGGGACTTCTTATACTCCGCACGTTTAAGCAAATATACAGTGCTCAGATGATATAATTTAACGTATTTTGCAGATCGATCACTTCATGAATTAAATGCGTCCCTCTGGCCGGGCGTCGATAATATTGCGAAAAAAGGAAAGGAAGAAAACTATATGCCTATCATGACATGGATCAAAGACGAAACCGTAGCAATTATCACCATGACCAATGGTGAAAACAGGCAAAATCTTGTATTTGCCAAAACCTTAAACGCTATGCTTGATGAGATAATCGCTGATAAATCAATAACCGCCCTGATTATTACCTCGAATGACGAGAAGAATTTTTCTCAGGGCATAGATGTTGTGTGGATCATGGATCATATGCAAAAAAATGAACATCAGCCGGTCATTGATTTCATCAACGAGATGGATAATGTCTTTAAGAAACTGCTTCTTGCTCCGGTGCCGTCAATCGCGGCGATCAACGGCCATGCTTTCGGCAATGGCTCGATAATGTCCTGCGCCTGCGATTTTCGATTCATGCGTTCTGACCGCGGATTCTTCTGCTTTCCGGAAGTAAACATCGGCATTCCTTTCAGATGGGGCATGAACGCTTTTGTTAAAAAAGCCATTCCTCTGCACATATTATCACAAATGCAGTTTACCGGAAATCGTTACACCGCGCCGGATCTGGAAAAACATAACATTATTGTTAAGGCCTGCACCAATCAGGAAGACCTTATGGCATCAGCCATAGCTTTTGCCAAGACCCTCCAGAAAAAGCGGGGAATTTTAGGTGAAATGAAAAAGAGGCTGTACAACGATATTATTAAAGTATTAGATTCAGACTTTATGCCGCCGTCAGCCAAAATTAATTCTCTGGTAATGTCTGATTAAACAGCATTAAATTTTTTAATCACGCGACTTGGAATCCCCCGGCTCTTGCAAGAGTGGGCTCTACTTATTACAAAAAAATTAAAGAGGTGGAAGAAAAATGAAAACTGCCATTACAGAAATGTTCGGAGTCAAATATCCCATTATATGCGGCGCAATGATGTGGCTTTGTAAACCCAAACTTTGCGCGGCCATATCTAACGCCGGCGGCATAGGAAATCTGACTGCCGGAAACTATTCGACCGATGAGGAATTCCGTGATGCCATTAAGTTGACAAGAAAACTGACAGACAAACCTTTTATGGTAAATGTAACCATTCTGCCATCGGTGCATATTACAGCCGAGCACCACAAAATGTTCGTGCGTGTTTGCCTTGAAGAAAAGGTCGCCGGGATGGAAATATCCGGTACACCGCTGGATAAGGTAGTAGGAAGAGAATATATAGACCTTCTAAAAAAAGCGGGGGTCAAACTCTTTCATAAGGTTGGATCAGTGCGTCATGCCGTGCATGCCGAAAAGATGGGTTACGACGGCATTTATGCCGCGGGTATCGAAGAGGGCGGTCATCCGCTTAATGACGACGTGACCACAATGCTGCTCACGCCACGCATTGCCGAAACGGTGAAGATTCCGGTTGTAACTGTAGGGGGTATCGCTGATGGCCGCACTATGGCGGCGGCGCTTGCTCTCGGCGCTCAGGGAGTTATGATGGCTACCCGCTTTGTCGCCACGCAAGAGTGCGAGGTGCATGATAACATCAAGCAAGAAATTATCCGGCGGCAGGAATATGAGACGACTCTTATCTGCAAATCTATCGGCTTGCAGGGCCGGGCAATAAAAAACAAGATTGTTGAAGATGTTTTGGCTGTAGAAGCAAAAGGTGGCGGTCTGGAACAACTTATTCCTCTCATATCCGGACAAAGAGTAAAAGATGCATGGGAATTCGGCAATGTCGATAACGCGCCTATGATGATGGGACAAACAGTGGGGCTGGTAAAGGATATTCCCACGTGCAAAGACCTTCTCGAGAGAATCGTGGCAGAGGCCAAGGCGGATATTGAGCGCGTAACAAATATATTTAATAAGTAAATATAATACGGATAAAAATTACAGGAGTCCCTGCAATCAAATATCTATTCATAGATCCGAAAAAGCTTTGGATCGGCTTACCGGATCTATGAAAATTTTTCGCGCACCTCTAGCGAATTTTTTATTGATGCGCCCAATATTTTGTGATCAGCTTTCAATGTACTTCAAATGATTCAAGAATGAAATCAAGAGGTATCTTAATACGCATCTGGTTTTTTTCTTTTCCGTGCCCCAATAATCATTATAGATTGACTAATTAATAATATTGGAAAATTGGATAGGCACGACGAGAAGTTTTTGTGGCAACAAAAGTAGTGAAAACTTTGAGGAAGTTATTAACCGAGTTATCAACGTAATAACCTAACTCCAATTATATGACCGCGCTTCGCGCAATCCTGGCAAATTAGAGACATCTGTTCTTAATTATTCGAACTCAAATTAACGAAATTTGTTGAGTCGCCGATTTATCAACAAAACAACATTCGTTATTGGAATTGGTATCAGCAGGGACGACAAAGAATCCCAGACCATCCTGCGGATATCTAACAGTTGTGCCGACCATTAATTCCCCATCTTTGAAAACTACTTTTATCTTGCGCCCAACTGGCAATTTTGGTGAATCGAATTCCTTTTTTTCATTGTAATTTGGGTTGCCACCGAAATCCTTAACAAAAAATAATCCTTTTAAGCCGGCAGTGCGTAATTCCACCAGTTTGCTTCCCGGTGGAGAATCCATCGGAATAAAATGAAAAAAGTCTTTATTGGGAACAAAATTGGTGGTAACACCTTTAAACAGCCGGCCATCCTGATAATGAGCTACTATTTTATCCTGAATCATTGCTTTTCTCCCATCTTGTACATTAATATAAAACATATAATAATTATACCGTTGCTTAATTTTATTGGAAATCAAACACCATCTTTGAACGCCGTTTTCAATTTGATAAGATGGATAATATAAGCAAACGATAAGATTAAGAGAATATTGAAAGAATAGTAGACAGCGTAATGGTGCTCTTAATAATAGCGAATCCGAAAAAAAGCAACATAATTTTTCAGAAATAGTTTCTTACACACATATAGAAGGCTAGTGAGTATGATCTGTAAATATAGAGCAAATCCCCTTAAAATAAAAAGCTCTGAGGGGGTTTTTATTTGTAAAAAAGATGGAACGTAGGATATAAAATCGCTAATCAGATTAGGAGTTAATCCTGAGGTTGTTTGTAAGGTAAATTTTTAACCTTCACATATTATTTGCCACTAGCTAATTCTTTCGATCGCTTCGTCGCCGCTTCAACGGCGGAAATAATTGTTGCCCGGATTTTTCCTTCTTCCAGCACCTTTAGTCCGGCAACCGTAGTGCCTCCGGGCGATGTAACCATCTCTCTTAATTGCGCCGGATGTTTATCACTCTGCAGGCAGAGGCGAGCGGCTCCCAGCATGGTCTGCATGGCAAGTTTTGCCGCCAAATCCCGCTGCAAACCCATTTTTTCTCCGGCATCGATCAGAGCTTCAATAATCAAAAAACAATAAGCGGGACCACTGCCACTCAATCCGGTTACGGCATCCATTAGCTTTTCCCCGATTTCAACGCTGATGCCAACAGCATTAAAAATAGCGTGCGTAAGTTTGACATCAGTAGCTTTAGCGTATCTTCCTTTGGCCACTGCTGCCGCTCCCTCGCCGATAAGCGCCGGTGTATTAGGCATTACCCTTACAACCCGGGTGCCTTTGGTCAATGATTTTTCAATAAAATTTGTAGTGATTCCCGCGGCAATGGAAATCACAACTTTTGACTTATCAATAGCAGGTCTAATCTCCTTGAGTGTTTCGGACATATTCTGCGGTTTAACAGCGAGGATGATTATATCCACGCTTTTTGCGGCTTTTTCATTATTATGAGAGACCTTTACCTTCAGAGATGAATGGAGGAAATCAAGTCTCGCAGCGTCAATGTCCGTAACGATTATGTCTTTGGCGGGAATAATTTTATGCGCGATTAAACCCTGGGCAATGATACTTCCCATTTTTCCACCGCCAATGATTGCTATCTTTTTTCCTTTAAGCATTAACAAACCTCCTGCCACCGTTATTTTAATGGTTTAAAAGGAAACATAGGTTAATACCTACTGTCAATGTAAAAATATTAGAATTTTACTTAATAATCTTTATGCTTATCGAAGCTCCTCGAATTTCGATCTGTATGCCTTTTAACGAATAGGCCATCTTCTGCTCAATTGAATACTCATACTAGGAAGAAGTGCTTGCTGACTACACCTACCAACAAACGACTTTGCAAAATTTTTGACGTTACGAATTACGATTTGAAAGGTGTAACGGTTGGGTCAACGATGGGAATCATAACTATTTCCCAGCAAAATACAAATCTACAACAACCACATCCGAACTTCACTTTTTCCTAAAAAACTGTCTATCTTTTTATAAGTGCTTGGTATACGTTGTCATTGAAAGCAGTTACCACAACACCACCTATAGGTTCCCATCCTTCTTTTATTAAATCATTAACCTTTCTTTCTAATTCTTTAACTGCACTGTCCGGCGTCCATCCTCTACTAGAAACAACTTGATATTGCATAATACGCCTCCTATTGTTTTATTGTTAAACTAATAATATCCGAATTTTCTCTTTTATAAAAGAAAAAATTACACCGTCTTATTGATTACAGATTGAGATCTTGCATTTTAGCCACGGTTGGTAATTGGTTTGTTACAGGAAGTAAGAAATTTTAGACAAGTATACTTAAATCGGATTAAGACTCTTTGTTTTTTTGTTTCCACGAGATGTAATCCTCAAGTTTCTTGATTGCATCGATGGGTGCATTGACGAATTCCACTCCCGCCTCATAAGATTCATCCTCAATAATGATTTTAATCCATTTTACTTTTCCGATAGCGATTATCTTTTGCTGCAGAGTCTTTAATGTGAAATCTACCATGAGGAGGGTATCCACAGGCAAAAGAAAATTGCCCCGAATTTTAGTACCGGACATAGAGATATCCTCGCTACAGTTATATATAATTTTTTCTTTAGGAAGATTTTTTCTATTGGAGACGACAGTTATAGTAACCTCGTTCTCCTCCTCCAGTCTTGGCGCTATTCTTTGTTCTTCCATAACGATTCATTCCTCCTTTTTTTCAGAATGCCCGTTTTTCAATCTTAACTTTAAACCCTGTTTGTTCATACTATAAGAAACTCCGTCTTGTATGTCAATGAAAATACTGAACATAAAATGCGGGGTGATGTGCCCATGTTTGTCGTGAGCGTGAATTGTGTTTATTACGAATTGAAGTCTAGCATTTTAGTTTCGGTTAATATTTTGTTTGTTATAGGAAGTAATGTTTATTCCTGATTATCAAAAAATTCTCAGCATTCTTTTCTTCCATTGCATTAAATTTTAATTTTGTGATACTTAACTCCCAAGGGATTTAAAACATATGCTGAAATATTTTAAAATTAAATCGATAAAGATTGCCTTCTGGATGAATAACAGCGATTTTGACGCGCGCAGACAAAGTCTGGTTTTTATCCACGGTTCCGGCGGCAATCACAGCGTCTGGTCGCATCAATACGGACGACTGCATAAGAAATATAACATAACCGCCATTAATCTTCCCGGGCATGGCCGTTCCGGCGGCAACGGAGAGGCAGATGTGGCAGACTACTGTCTTTGGATAAAGAAATTACTGGATATTCTCGATTTGAAGAGTGCTGTGCTTGTAGGCCATTCGTTGGGTGCGGCTATCGCGCTTCGGTTTGCCATAAATTATTCGCAGGAAATTGCGGGAATTGTCTGTCTTGGCGGTGGAATGAAAATGCCAGTTAATTCTTTCTTCCTGGAATTCTTAAAAACAAATCCTGCAGAGGTACCGGCAGAAGTAATAGACTTAATTTGCAAACTTTCGCTGGCCAAAGAAAACCGTTCCAAATTTTCCGCTCCGTTGCGAAAAAGCATTTCCCAATCAAAAGTTGATGTTTTATATGGCGATCTTTCGGCATGCAATGATCTGGACTTAACCCAAGAGACAGATAAAATCAGCGTGCCCGCTTTAATAATCTGCGGTGCGGAAGATAAAATGACGCCGCCTGATCTATCGCGCGCGCTTGCCGCGGGCATCAGCAAAGCAACGCTGGAAATAATTGAAGGCGCCGGCCACATGGTTATGCTGGAAAGACCGGCTGAGTTTAATATATCCTTGGATAAATTTGCCGCGTCAATTTCAGCGGCGTTTTCCGGATAAAGCAGAACGCTAATCGATCAGTGAGGTTTTTATGTTTGTTTTAGGTAATTTTATTATCGCGCTGGCGAAGGTCATTGATATTGTGTTGACCCTTTATATGTGGGTTATTATTTTTCGCGCTTTGATATCATGGGTTAACCCTGATCCCTATAATCAGATCGTGATCTTCTTGTATCGTGTTACCGAACCGGTTCTCCGGCCTATCCGCCGGATATTGCCTATGCGCAATGTAGGGATCGATATTTCACCTATTGTAGTTATTCTGATAATTGTCTTTTTGCAGTATTTTTTGGTGGAAACGATAATCCAGCTGGCCCATCATCTTTGATTTTTTTAAGAAAGGAAAACTCCTTTGACCAATATGGTTTTGTTGACAGAGTCGAAAAAAGGTCTGACTTTCGATATTCAGGTAATTCCACACGCTTCCCGTGCGGAATTAGTGGGCGTGCAGGATGGCGTTTTAAAAATCAAAGTTACCGCGCCGCCAGTAGAAGGAGCGGCCAATGAGGCTTGTATCAAATTGTTAGCCAAGGAACTGGGGCTGAAGAAAAGCCAGATGGAAATATCCTCCGGAGCAAAATCACGAAAGAAAACTGTTATGATTAAAGATATAAGCAAGGAAGAGCTGCAAACCAAGATAAACTCGGCGCCACAATTTTGATTAATTATTTTATGCCTTGGAATACCTATTCCGGCTTTAAAACAAGATTGATTTACCTGACCTGCACTATTGTTGCCGGCGTCGGTGTATTCTTTGCGAGCACCTACCTGCTGAAAAGTCCGGAAAGCCATCTCTCGTGAATATGTCAAAAAAGAAGTTAACCGGCTCCTAGTATTGATCCAGTCGATAAAATCATTGACTTCAACATCCCAAAGTGATAGGAATTTCCGTATTTTGCAGGTCAAAACAAGCAAAAGACTTTATAGGTAAATTATGTTAGATATTAAATATTTAAGACAAAATATCGATTTGGTCCGCAAAAAAATGGATGAGCGTGGTCAAAAAATTGATTTTGACCGTTTTATAGATTTAGACACAAAAAGGCGTGATATTTTGCAGGCAGTGGAAACATTGCGCAATGAGCGTAACAGCGTTTCCAAAAAAATCGGTGAACTCAAGAAAAAGAAAGCGGACGCTTCAGCGCTTATCGAGAAGATGGGCAATGTTTCAGCAAAGATAAAAGAATATGATGAAAGCCTGCGCTTAACGGAAGAAGAACTTAATGCTTTTGTAATGATCGTGCCTAATGTTCAGCATGAATCAGTACCAATGGGCCACGGGTCCGAAGATAATCAAGTTGTGCGTACTTGGGGCGAAAAGCCTGTTTTTAGTTTTGAGCCCAAACAACATTTTGAACTTGGCGAAAGCTTAAACATCCTTGATTTTGCGCGTGGAGCAAAAATTACCGGAGCGCGTTTTACGGTTTATCGCGGGGCGGGCGCTACCATGGAGAGAGCGCTGGTCAGCTTCATGCTCGATTTGCATGTGGAAAAGCACGGTTATACGGAAGTGTTGACACCTTTTATGGTGAATGCGGAAAGTATGACGGGAACAGGCCAGTTGCCGAAATTTAAGGAAGATCTTTTTAAAATTGAAGGCATGGAATATTATCTTATCCCGACAGCGGAAGTTCCAGTAACCAATATTTACCGCGAAGAAATTCTGGAAGAAGAGAAGCTGCCTATTTATTTAGTTGCTTATTCTCCCTGTTTCCGTTCGGAAGCCGGATCTTACGGCAAGGATACACGGGGATTGATCCGTCAGCATCAGTTCAATAAAGTGGAAATGGTGAAATTTTCCCGGCCGGAAACTTCTTATGACGAATTGGAAAAGCTGACTGCCAATGCGGAAGAAGTTCTTGAAAAACTAGGAATTGCTTATCGCACCGTTTGCCTTTGCACGGCTGATCTTGGGTTTTCTTCAGCCAAAACTTATGATGTGGAAGCCTGGATGCCGGGACAAAATACGTATCGGGAAATTTCTTCGTGCAGTAATTTTGAAGATTTTCAGGCTCGCCGCGCCTCGATCCGTTTTCGTAGGGCGGATAGCGGCAAAGTGGATTTTGTTCATACGTTAAATGGGTCTGGCCTGGCCGTAGGCCGTACGGTTGTGGCTGTGCTGGAAAATTATCAACAGGCTGACGGCAGCGTTTTGATACCGGAAGTCTTGCGTCCATATATGAGAGGTCTGGAACGAATTACTCCTTAAGGTGATCGGAAGGATAACCTAAAAAATATATTAGTTATGGAGGGATGGCCGAGTGGTCTATGGCGGCGGTCTTGAAAACCGTTGACCGAAAGGTTCGCGGGTTCGAATCCTGCTCCCTCCGCCAAATTGTGAAATCCGTTAAGGATTAAAAAAATAAATATCGGCTGAATAAAAAGCGGAGAGATGGCTGAGTGGCCGAAAGCGATCGCCTGCTAAGCGATTGTACGCCCTTTAAAGGTGTACCGCGGGTTCAAATCCCGCTCTCTCCGCCAGTTTTTTTAAAATTGTGTTGCTTTCGTTAGTCTGTGATTAACGGCTGCCTCAAGTTTTATTAGTATATTTTGCGCCCATGGCTCAGCTGGATAGAGCGTCGGACTACGAATCCGGATGTCGCAGGTTCGAATCCTGCTGGGCGCACCAGTAAATAAAAGGGCTTCCGCGATGGAAGCCCTTTTATAATTTTACACCACTTTTAAATCAAAGCGCTATCTTTGATTTAAAAGGGGATTACGTTTACGTGGAAATCAGGTTTACTTTAATTCCCTGATATTGTAATTTTCACTGTTTTATGGATTCAAGCCTCTTCTTTTTAATTCTAAGCGAACATCAACTCTGCGAGCTCTTAAATCATCGGCTGTGTACCCCGAGCCACCAGTGCCGACGCTGGCGCCACCCCCAACTCCGTGGCCAAAACTGCCAATTCCGATACCAAATTGCGGACCGGACTGTTTCTCCTGACGTTCAATTTCATCATTGAGGCTGTAGTAATAGCGAAGGATATTTTCGTCACTCATTTTTTTATAATCTTCATTGAGCAATTCTTTTGACCCTCCTGCGCATGCCAAAACAAAGAACACTGTCGTAAGTATAATAAGTAATATGGCAATATTTCGTGTCATCTTCATCATATATTATTCTCCTAATGTTAGTATTTTTTTGTTGTCATTATGTCCATTAAATTTGCAATAACATGCAACAATTTATCGGGCACCATGCTTGATTGCTTAACTTAGATAAAAAGTAATGTTTATTATAAACCAAATTTTTAGTTTGTCTATGGAGATTTTTCAGAATGGTTTGCTATTGGGAATATATTAATAGCGGCAGTGCCCGGCCATATACTGTTGTTGTATCAAATTCCTTGCAATTCCTCCTAAAGCAAGGTAAAAATACCAATTAATGATTAGATAAAAAACTGTTAAGAAACTGTTTTTATAGAATATTATGGCGTCAAAAATCATTTTTTCGAATCTCAGCCGCAACGACGATTATACGATTTTACTCAATGGTCAGGACATGGGCACCATACTGCCTCTGAAAACCAATACGATCGATGTGGACCCGGGGAAATATGAGCTTGATGTCAAGGGAAGTAACGAAGAAGGATTGCCGAGTATGTGTAAACCGATTCAGATTAGAATGGCGGACTGCAAGACCGTCCATTTACAGATCGTTGCTCAACACTTTGCTATTGGCATATACGACCAAAAGGGAACTCAGTTGAATAACAAGAACGGTGTCCTTTGCGGATACGCTGCCAATGGTGTTCATAAAGATAATCTTAGCACATGAATATACCTGATAACAAGCCGCAAGAATCTTTCTTTGAGCGCATGAAACATCGTTTTATCGGCGCGCCGCGGAATATAAATGAGCCGTCCCTCTTTCACAAAATTTCCTTAATCCCGATTCTGGCGTGGATCGGCCTGGGAGCCGACGGTCTGTCATCGTCCTCTTATGGGCCGGAAGAAGCTTTTAAAGCTCTGGGACCCCATACCTACCTGGCCATCTTTATTGCTATTGCCACAGCGCTGACAGTGTTCATTATTGCCTACGCGTATTCCCGCATCATTGAACACTTTCCCAATGGCGGCGGCGGGTATATAGTCGCCACTCATAACATCAGCAGTAAGGCAGGCGTCATTTCCGGGTCGGCACTGCTGGTGGATTATATCCTGACCATCACCGTTTCCCTTGCTTCCTGTGGAGACGCCATTTTCAGTTTTCTTCCCCACGCTTTTTTGCATTATAAGATGCCCTTCGTCGTAGGGTTGATTATCCTTCTTGTTTTTATGAATCTTCGCGGGGTGAAAGAGTCCATCACTGTTCTCGCGCCCATATTCATTATTTTTATTGTTACCCATATTCTCCTCATCGGCTATGGCCTGGGAACCCATATGGGCGAGATTGGACCAGTTTTGGAGAAATATCACGGAAGTGTAAATCATGATCTCCTGACAATTGGTTTTGTGGGGATCATGGCGATTTTTTTACGGGCGTTCTCCATGGGAGGTGGAACCTATACGGGAATTGAGGCCGTTTCCAACGCCATGAATATCATGCGAGAACCAAAGGTGCAGACGGGTAAGCGCACCATGGTATATCTGGCTGTATCACTCGCTGTCACCGCTTCCGGCCTTCTTTTTTGTTATGCCTTGTTTTCCATTAAACCAATAGAGGGCATGACCCTGAATGCCATCCTGGCGAACAGGACATTCAGCGGCTGGCCATTGGGCGGCGTCCTGGCTTTTATCACCCTTCTTTCGGAAGGAGCCCTCCTGATGGTTGGCGCCCAAGCCGGTTTCGTCGATGGACCGAGAGTTATGGCCAATATGGCCGTTGATTCCTGGCTTCCCCGGCGTTTCTCAGCATTGTCGGAACGCCTCACCATGCAGAACGGCGTTCTCCTTATGGGAGCGGCTTCCCTGGCCGTTCTTTTCTATACTCATGGCTCGGTATCGGCCCTCGTTGTTATGTATTCCATCAACGTTTTTCTTACTTTCTCTCTGTCTCAATTCGGCATGGCGAAGTTTTTTTTCCAGAACCGGAATAAGGACAAGGCTTGGGCAAGGCACATTGTCATTCATCTCATTGGCTTGATCCTCTGTGTGACCATATTGATCGTAACGATTTATGAAAAGTTTGGTGAAGGAGGATGGGTCACGCTGGCAATCACGTCAGCTCTGATTGGATTGTGCTATCTGATCCGGAGCCATTACCTGAAAGTGCGGAAAGGCGTGCGTCAGCTTGAGGAAATCCTTTCGTCGCTTCCTTCCGGGAACGTTCCTAATGAGGAGCCAACTAATCCAAATGAACGGACGGCCATTATCCTGGTAAGCGGTTATAACGGATTCGGCCTGCACTCCTGGCTTTCCGTCTTTAAGGAATTTCCCAAGCTCTATCGCAATTTTATTTTTGTATCCGTGGCGGAAATTGATTCCGGTACATTTAAGGGAGCATCGGAGATTGAGGCACTGAAGTCGTCAATCGCGGAGCAACTCGTGAAATACGTTAAACTAGCCCGTTCCTATGGGTACGCCGCTGATTATCGCATGGATGTAGGAACAGATGTCGTCGAGACGGCGACCAACCTCTGTCAGGCTATTGTCCAGGAGTTTCCTAAATCGTCAGTTTTTACGGGAAAGCTTGTTTTCCGCCAAGAGCATCCCTTCCAAAGAATTTTCCACAACGAGACGGCCAACGCCATCCAGAGGCGCCTGCAGTGGGAGGGCATCACAACGGTTATTCTGCCGGTTCGGGTGAATCTTTGATCCTAATTACAATTCTAAATTAAAGCGCTATCTTTGTCGGAAAAATCGCCGTCTTCTCGCCCAGCGATAATGTCTTGAGTTCAAAAATGTCGCGATGCCTGTCCGCCACGGCGCAGAATTCCCTAAAATTCGCTGTGGTCAAGATTCTCAAACCCTTTTCGAGCGGCACAAAGAAATTATCGAAATGGATGGGAATAACAAGTTTAGCCTCAAGCTTAATGGGTATATTTTTCAAGTACGTCTCAGTGTCACCCCGACCGACAATACCCAGCAAAACAACATCCGCCGTTATCCCTTCATACATGCCGGACACAAATCCGGCGCTGCCGTGGTGCAGGATCGTACCGGCCGGGTGTGAAATCAGAATGGCATAGGTCTGCCCCAGCTTATAGTCTCTGGCGGTCCGCGGCGGGACGAGCGGTTTATCAATTATCCCGGGATATGGCACTCTTCCTAAAAAGGCCGGCCCATGACGACTTTCAATAAACTGGAGATTAAATGCTCCCACGGTGATGGCCTGATCGATCTTTACCGCTTTGAGGCGATCCTCCGCTAAAGAGGCACCCCGTCCCGCATTGAGGGTGCTCTCGGAACCCATCAGAAATGCGCCTGATTCCACGGCGAAATAAGGTGCATCAAGACAATGATCAAAGTGAGAATGGCTGACGGCCACAATCCCAACGCAGACTTTTTCAAGACGCATCATCCAGCGTTTCACCAAAGTCTTATCAGGTTGCAGGGGTAAGCCCATGGCTATTTTGAAAAATCCGAAGCGGCTGACATAAGGATCTATTAAGATGCCGGTCAAACCGTCCGATACCAACACTCCGGCAGTGCCAAGCCAAGTGATACTCACAGCATTATCTTCCTGCGCCCCGCTTTGTATTAGCCGCGAGCGATAGAGATTCAACGAAGGACAACGCCCGGACATGATTCGTTTGATTATGCCTGAATAAGACCGCTTTGTACTCATAGGATATTCTCCGGCCATTATTTCGGTTTGATAAGATATTGCTTCTAATGAAAAAAAGTATATGAAGAACGGTTTTGTCTGTCAACCACGGATATTATACCCCATGGATTGATTTTGGGTATCATATCCGTGGTTGACAGACAATTGCAATTTACCTATACTCCTTTCACGAAAAAGAAAGTTCTTATCCCCTGCAAAAGGAGTCATATCATGGAAAAAACCGTATTGTTGGAAGTAGAAGGCCCAATTGCTCTGATTACCCTGAACAGGCCG
>Ga0209777_10004742_pt1 | contig 15936 bp, 16 predicted proteins | sample FrelakmetHBP12HB_FD_187147 | JGI IMG/M metagenome (GOLD analysis project Ga0209777, IMG submission 187147) | Freshwater lake sediment microbial communities from the University of Notre Dame, USA, for methane emissions studies -HBP12 HB (SPAdes)... | ecosystem: Environmental > Aquatic >...
CCGATCTTTGACCCTGTTGCTGGATATTGACCCTGAAATTGGGCTGCGCCGGCGGCAAAAGAGTGGCGGGGAATGGAACCGGCTGGATGCATACCAGTTGGAACTTCATCAACGTGTCCGCCAGGGTTACTTGAAAATGGCACAGGCGGAGCCTGGGCGCTGGCGAATAGTGGATGCCAGCCAACCCCCCGAAATGGTACAATCGGAATTACGAAATGCCATTATGGATTATTTGCATCATAATTGTCCTAATTAAAATTTGAAAGGTATAAAACCAAATGCGAAAAATAGTCTTCCCTATCCTGATCGTCTTTGCTATATTGCTGAGCGCTTGCGGGACTACAAAAACAACAACAACAGCTACAACGGCTCCCACCTCTGCTACAAACGTAACTTCGACACCAGGTGGTCCTACCCCCACGCCAGCCCCTTATACTGACAGCCAGACTCCCTGTAAACCGTTCAATATCCTTGATGAAATTCTACCTGCTTCACCGGTCAAAATTCCGGACGCGACTTCCACGGATTGGGTGGAGGGTCCAGCCAATGCGCCGGTTACATTTACTTTGTATACTGACCTGCAGTGCCCCTATTGTGCGCAGGCAGACCCGATCATCAATGCAGTGGTCAAGGCCTTTCCCAATGATGTCCGTCTGGTTTTCCGCCACTGGCCTCTAGTTTCATTGCATGATAAAGCCCTTCAAGCTGCCAAAGCCGCCGAAGCGGCCGGCAAGCAGGGTAAGTTCTTTGAAATGGCGGAATTTCTGTTTACCAACCAGTCAGAGTGGAGCGTAAAATCCGCCACAGATTTTGCCACCTGGTTGAACAGTAAAACCGCTTCGCTTGGACTGGACGCCGCCAAATTTGCCACGGACTGGAATGACCCCGCCATTGCCCAAAAAGTAAGCGCTGACCAGGCCGCCAGTGACAAGCTTGGTGAAGAATTATCCCAGGCGTATCAGACCGGATTTGGCACGCCAACACTAATCATCAATGGTTCACCATACATGGAACAGCGTAGTGTTGAACTGCTTTCTTTAATAGTTAATCTGATCAAAAATAAAAATGTTGCTGTTCAGCAATGCCCGGCAACCATTATCGACACCAAGAAGGATTATTCGGCTACTCTTACTACCACGAAAGGTGATATCGTTATTGACCTGCTGGAAAAAGTTGCCCCGGTAAGCGTAAACAGCTTTGTATCCCTTGCCCAGAATGGTTGGTTTAAAGACAATATATTCTTTGTGGTACGTGACCAGTTTGTCATGACAGGTGATCAAACTAACACAGGTCTGGGTGGTCCAGGGTATGCCTTCAAAGATGAGATAGATCCCACTTACACTTTTGACAAAGAAGGCATGGTGGGCATATACAATTTTGGACCTGGTACTAATGGCAGTCAGTTCTTTATCCTTAAAGCGCCATTGACCGCGTTAAATGGGCGCTATACCATCTTCGGAGTTGTAACTCAAGGAATGGATGTGCTCAAGGCACTTGCACTGCATGAAACCAGCCAGAGCCAGGATAGTGCCGATAAAATCCTGAGTGTGGCCATCACCGCTAAATAATGCAGTCGCCTTCTACAAAAATTGATTGGCTTTCCATAGGGCAGCTTATTGTGGGGATTTTAAGCTGCCTGATTAGTTTCTCGCTGGCGGGTTTGTTGGTTTTCCTGGGGGTCAGCGGGATATACACCGCTGCAAATTCTCCGATGGACATTACCGCCCTATTCATGCTGGCTGGATTAATTGCCACCGTTGGGGTATTAAATATCCCTTCCATTGTTCTTGCTGGACGTTCATTGAGCGGCAAGCTTTATGAACCTAAAGAAAAAACAAATAACTTCCGGCTGGCCAGTTTTGCATTAATTAGTCTGCCGGTCTGTCTATTGGGGGGGCAATGGATAACCGGGACTGCACTAGCTGTCTGGATGCTCCCTTGGTTTAATATTTTCGCCCTTCTGATCCCCATCTGGTGGCTGGTGGAATTTGGACGCCGCCAGCTTCCACTGGGCAGTTCGCAGAGAAGTTGGGGGCTGGTAAGCGTCAGCCTAGGTCTGACACCTCTCATCACCATCCTGGCAGAATTAATCGTCACCGTCCTTGCCATCCTGGTGGTTTTTATGGCGTTGAGCGTTGATCCGGTTTGGATAAATAAGTTCAATCAATTGATCATTCAATTCAACCAATCGGATTTTGATCCACAATTCTTTTCATCCTTTCTTAAGGACTTGTTAGCCAGCCCGCTGGTAATCACTGCAATTTTCGTTATGGTGGGAGGGCTGATGCCTCTAATGGAAGAATTACTTAAACCACTGGGGTTGTGGGCGTTGCGTAAACGGCTGCTCACCCCGGCGGAAGGTTTTTGTGGTGGATTGATTTGCGGAGCAGGTTTTGCCCTGATTGAGAGCGCCACCATGATAGCCCAAACCGGCGGCGGTGCGGATTGGGGACAGATGGTTATGCTGCGCATTGGCACCAGCTTGCTGCACATCACTGCCAGCGGATTCGTGGGCTGGGGGTTGGCAAGCGGCTGGAAACAGAAAAAATACGGGCGGACTATTCTCACTATTTTGGCAACCGCAGGCGTGCATGGATTGTGGAATACTCTGGCTATTCTCGCTGTGCTTCTACCACTCCTTAGCAGCACTGGTACACAAACCATCCTGATGCAGTACTCCCTGGGTGTGGGAACTTTAATTCTGGCTAGTATCCTGATCCTCATCGCCATAGCTTTATTTTTAATGAACCACCGCCTGCGCCGTGAAACACAATCAACCCAACCCGGGGAAATACTGACCCCTTCCATTTGATAAAATTGCATGTTGAAAATCAAGGTCTTTGTTTTTTATGAAAAAAACAACATTAAGAACCATTGTTACCTTCCTGATTAAATTTCTCACCCGCACTGAATACCTTGGATTAGAGAATATACCCGATAGCGGCGCCCTGATTATTGCCACCAATCACATGCATTATATGGATATCCCTCTCCTATTTATAAATCCAGTACGTGCAGACCTGACCGCCCTGGTGACCACTAAATACCAAAATCACTGGTTTATCCGCTGGTTCTGCCAGACAGCCGGAGGAATCTGGATCAACCGTGACATTGCCGATTTCACCGCCATGCAAGCGGCTTCCAAGGTCTTAAAAGAAGGGAGTGCGTTGGGAATTTCACCGGAAGGAACCCGCAGCCATACCGCCCAATTGCTGCCCGGCAAACCTGGCACGGTGCTGCTGGCGCTCAAGATGGGTGTACCCATCGTTCCGGTTGCCATCACTGGTACAGAAAAAGCCTTCTGGCGGATTTTCACCCTGCGGCATCCGCAAATTACCGTCCGTTTTGGCCAAGCCTTCACCCTATTACCCGTTGGTCCGGAAAACCGCGAACAGATGTACCAGCAGTATACGGATGAAATCATGTGTCGCATCGCCGCCCTGATGTCGGAAAAGTATTGGGGCTATTACCGCAATCATCCGCGATTAAAAGAATTAATCAAAAAGTAATTAATTTTCTTACTTGGGAGTGGCAATGAACCAAATTGAAGCAGTTTTTGAGGCAATGAAAAAGATGGGGGGTTATTCTACTCTCGGTGATTTATATCGAACAGCTCTAAGAATCCCGAATTGTATATGGAAGGCAAAAGATCCTTATGCAAATATTCGTAGAATTGTACAAACAAACAATGAATTTTTTCGGATCAAACCGGGTTTATGGGGATTATCTTCACAAAAAGAAAAAATTTTAGATGAGTTGGGGTTGGCAAATGCTCATATGGGTAATGAAACTGACGATGTTAGATTTACTCATAGTTATTATCAAGGATTATTAGGTCAGGTCGGTTCATTGAGAGGATTCAACACATATATCCCTCAACAGGATAAAAACAAACGCTTCCTACAAAAAAAATTGTCGGATGTAGCAACCATAAATTCCCTGTATTCATTCACATATGATTTTTTAGTCCATAAAGCAAAATCAGTTGATGTGATTTGGTTTAATGAAAGAAAATTACCAGATTCATTTTTTGAAATTGAACACTCGACAAATATCATCAATTCTCTCTTAAAGTACTTAAACTTTCAGGATTTTAAGGTTAACTTCTATATTGTGGCAGATAGTGTGCGTGAAATCGATTATAAAGATAAGATTTCTCAAGATATATTCCGCCCAATTGCAAATAACACTCGTTTTCTTGATTATGATTCATTATCAAAAATCCATGCAAAGGAACAGGAATTATCTTTGTTAAAAGAAACATCAGGGATGAAATAGTCTATGAATTAACCGGATGAACGCTCTCCCGCTTCTCTGGCTGTCACTCTCCTTCCTGTTTGGGCTGCTCGCAGCCATTTTGTTTTCAATTCCCAATTATTTTCTTATTTTGTTCATAGCAATTGGTATTTTCCTGTATTTTCTGGAAAAGCGTTCCGGAAGCCGATGGGTAATTTTTCAAAATCGCCAGCGCATTTCGCCATTGGCATGGGGTATCTTATTAATAGCATTCTCGATCGGCTTTTTGAGGTACCAGACTGCCCAGAGTTCCATCACCAGGGAGGAGGTGGGCTGGTTCAACAACAGCGGTCAAGTGACCCTGATTGGCAAAGTGGCTGCCCCACCGATAAAAGGTGACCGGGTTGCTCAGGTGCGGCTGCAAGTGCAGCAATTATTCTTAATGGATGGTCAGGAAATTTCGCCCATCAGCGGAATGGTATTGTTATGGGTTCCAAAGTCGGCTGATTATGATTATGGGGATTCACTTCAAGCCGAAGGCAAACTAATCACCCCATTTGAGGATGCTGAATTTTCCTATCGAAATTATCTTGCCCGTCAGGGGATCTTCAGTTTAATACCATACCCCAAAGTGATTCTGGTCCAGAAAAACACAGGTAATCCTGTTCTATCCGTGATTTACTTTTTAAGGGAAAAAGCGGATCAAACCCTTCGCCAGCTTTTTCCGATGCCAGAAGCATCCGTCTTTGCCGGAATTCTGCTGGGCATACAGAGCGACATTCCGGATTTTCTCTACCAGGCCTATCAAGCCAGCGGCACCTCGCATGTGCTGGTCATTTCCGGTTTTAACATTGCCATCATTGCCGCGTTGATTTCCCGTCTCTTCAGGCGAATCTTTCCTTACGGTTGGGACGCGCTGGCATCCGTGATTGCCATTGGCTTTTATACTGTGTTAGTGGGAGCTCAGCCGCCTGTAGTACGGGCAGCTATCATGGGGGTGATTGCGCTGCCGGCGTATCTGCTGGGACGTCGGTTGATTGGCTTGAATGTCTTAGCTTTCACCGCAGCAATAATGGTTTTCTTTTCTCCTTCCCTGCTCCTGGATGTCAGTTTTCAGCTATCCTTCCTGGCTACCCTGGGAATCATGGTTTTTATAGATCCTTTGAAAGAACTCTTTTTAAGATTTACAAAAAGGTTTATCCGTACGGATAGTGTCAATGGTTGGAGAGGTTGGGTATCTGATTACTTGTTGGTCACACTCGCTGCCCAATTTGCGGTTTTCCCGGTCATCCTCGCTCACTTCAATTATTTATCGGTCATCTCATTGCCAGCTAATCTTCTTATTCTGCCTGTCCAGCCAGCAGTGATGATTCTGGGAGGGATGGCTCTTTTAGCAGGAATGCTTTTTATGCCAGCTGGTCAGGTAATTGCCAAACTTGCCTGGCTGCCGGCTTTTTACTCCGACCAGATGGCCGTGTGGCTGGGAGCTTTGCCTTTCGCGATCATCCGAACCTCCCCTGGCTGGTCATGGCTGGCAGCGATAATCCTCTTCGCCGCATTAATTCCTGCCATTCGTTACCAGTTTACACCCAAGCATAAGGAAAATCTAATAAGAACGCCTGGAATTTAATTGAGCAGCGTTCATGAATCAATCAGCATCATTCACCTTTGTGAATTTTTATTAGTGTATAATCGCGCCCATGGCTAATCGTATCCTCATCGCTGTTGGTTTTATATTGCTGGTTGTTCTGGGCACTGCAGTGATTGGTTTTCAGCTGCAACTTTGGGCCATTCCAATTATCACTGGTGTATTCGCCATTTATCTGGCTGGTCTTTTTGTATATAAAATTGTCAACCGCAAGGTGAATTCGGCTTCCATGGCGGATGTCGCAGCTGATATCCGTAAAAGCGCCAATACTTATTTGCGCCGGCAGTTTTCAACAGTCTTGTTAATCATGCCCATCATGGCCATTGTGCTGTGGTGGTTTACTGGCGACTGGCGCATTGCAGTGGCTTTTATCGTTGGTGTGGTCACCTCACTGAGCGCTGCCTTCATTGGCATGTCAGTCAGTGTGCGTACCAATATCCAGACCGCCGACGTCGCGGAAGATTCCTTTGCTAGTGCATTCCGCATGGCTGTGTGGGGCGGAGGTGTGATGGGCCTGGTAGTGACCGGCTTCAGCCTCTTGGTTTTGACCATTCTTTACCTCATTTTCAAACAACCTACTGTTCTGGTGGGCTTTGGGGTTGGCGGCAGCCTGGCAGCATTGTTTGCCCAGATTGGCGGCGGGATCTTCACTAAATCCGCTGATGTGGGCGCTGACCTGGTCGGTAAGGTGGAAGAAAGAATCCCTGAAGATGATCCGCGCAATGCCGCAGTGATCGCCGACCTCGTAGGTGACAATGTGGGTGACTGCGCCGGGCGGGGCGCCGACCTTTTCCAAACTTTCAGTGATGACATTATCACCGGCACGGTCGTGGCGGTGGCACTGGTTGCAACCTTTGGACCTAATGTAATTTTTGTCCCAATCTTACTGCAAAGTGTGGGGGTTATATCTTCCGCTATTGGCATCCTCCTCACCCGCCAATGGACTAAAGATATGCCGGCCACCCAGGTTTTCAATTACAGCATGGCAGTCAGTTCGGTGCTGAGCGTCAGTGGAGCATTTCTGGTATCCAAACTGATCATGGGGGATGTCACCATTGGTATCGCCGCTATGTTGGGTGTGGCAACCACATTAATTGCCGCCTTCACAACCCGTTATTATGCCGGCACCAATCAACCACCGGTCAATCATATCGCCAAGGCATCCCAGCGTGGAGCAGCTCTCACTTTATTGACTGGTTTGGCCTACGGGCTGCGCAGCCCCTTGTTTGGTTTGCTGGCGATCATCATTTCCATCACTATAGCCTTTAAGATTTCCAACGGGATGCTGTTTGCCATTGTGGGAGTCAATATTGGCACTGACCTGTTGATTGGATTAATTATGGCTTCGGATGCCTTTGGGCCAATCGTGGATAACGCCGCCGGCATAGCTAAAATTGGCAAGGCGAGCAAGAAAGTATCTGACGCCCTTTCTCATCTGGATGCGGTAGGCAATACCCTCAAAGCGACAACCAAATCTTATGCCATGGCTTCCGGAACAGTAACGGCTTTTGTTTTGTTCGCCACTTTTTTCGCCATCACAAAAAACAGTGTCCTGGACCTGATCACACCTTATGCCATAGGTTTCATCTTTGTCGGAATATCCCTGCCCTACCTAATGTCCTCGATTGTGATCGCTTCAACCGCTAAGACAGCCGAAAAGATGGTGGATGAAGTCCGCGATCAATTTAAGAAAAATCCGCTGATCCTCAAGGGTAAAGCTAAACCCGATTATTCTTATTGCGTGGACATTGCCACCAAGAATGCTCTGCGGGAAATGATCCTGCCGGGTGTCATTGCTTTCTCTCTGCCTCTCATTGTTGGTTTCACTTTTGGTGCCGCTTCCCTGGGCGCGCTGCTGATCGGAGCAGTTTCTTCTTCGGCTCTTCTGGGTGCCTTCTTTAATAACACTGGGACTGCTTTTGACAATGCCAAAAAGACCATTGAAGAAGACGCATCCTTGCAAGGCTCAGATGCTCATGCCGCCGCGGTGGTGGGGGATACTTTTGGCGACCCGCTCAAAGATGTGGCCGGTCCATCCCTGCTGATCTTTATGAAACTGATCGGCATGACTTCCCTGCTCATTGCACCCTTGTTAATTAATAAGGTTTTCTGATTCACCACTCAAATCTGAATTATACAGAGGATGAAAATCCTCTGCTTTTATTTAATAATGAATACAAGATGGTTATAATTTACTTAAGCACCCAAATATAAGAACAAGAATGGAATGGTTTAAAGATAGTTTATCAATCCCAACTGGCGGAAAAGGGCTCTATCCTTTTACTGAAGCGGTTGCCCAAAAAATCCGTGATTGGGCGATCCAGGAAGGAATGTGTTTTCTATTTTTGCAGCATACCAGTGCATCCCTGTTGATCAGCGAGAGTTATGACCCAAGCGCAAAAATGGATATCGCCAGTTTCTTCGAACGCCTGGTGCCAGAATCCCAGCCCTGGATGGAACATACTCTGGAAGGTGGAGATGATTCATCCTCCCATATCCGCTCGGCGTTGACTTCGATGGATGTGAGCATCCCCATTGACGATGGGCACCTGTCGCTGGGTACGTGGCAGGGTATCTACTTGTTTGAGCATCGCGCAGGCCGGCGGCAACGCCTGGTTCTCATCCGGTGTTTAAAAGTTAAATAAAAATCGATAAAAACATATAATTATATTGAAAAGGAGTTAGCCAATGCATACAGTCAATGATCTGCTAAAGACCAAAGGCAACCAAGTATGGTCTATTGAGTTTGATGCCCCAATCAAGGACGCACTCCAGGTTTTGGCTCAGAAAGATGTGGGTGCCTTGCCGGTGGTAAAAAACAATAAATTAGTGGGCATATTTTCTGAACGGGATTACACCCGCAAGATGGCTCAAAAGGAAACATGCACCATGGATGCCCCGGTATCGGAAATTATGACCTCCAAGGTTTTCTACGTGAATCTATCCTGCAGTATCGAAGATTGCATGGCGCTGATGACCGAAAGGCATATTCGCCATTTGCCCGTGCTCGAAGAGGACAAAATGGTGGGTTTGATCTCCATCGGTGATCTGGTGAAAACCATTATCTCCAACCAGAAGGATCATATCAATCAACTGGAAGATTATATCCAGGGCAAGTGGTAACCTGGATCTTTTTGTTTATTCCTAGAACAACCAGGTAAGGAACATCATCCGTTATACTAGGGGGAATTCTCGTTTTAATCGGATATTTATTTTTGAATACAACTCAGAAAAATCATTTCCCTGCCTACTTTGAACTCATTTTCGCCGCTGTTGCCTGGGGTATTTCCTTTATTGCCACAAAAATTGCGGTTGCAGAAGTCCCTCCACCTGTGGTTGTGTGGCTGCGCTTCACCATCGGATTGATTATTCTTTTAATATTCTTACTATCCTGCAAGCAGCTCAGGCTTCCAACTTTTAAAGACGGATTATATTTTGCCCTCCTTGGTTTTATTGGTATCACCTTTCATCAGTGGCTACAATCCACCGGGCTGGTCACCTCTCAGGCATCCACCACTTCATGGATAGTCTCCACCGCTCCCATTTTTATCGCTTTGTTGGCCTGGATCTTCTTACGTGAAAAATTAGGTTTAATAGCCATAGCGGGTATCTGCCTGGCTACCCTTGGAGTTCTTCTGGTGGTTTCCAAAGGCAATTTTTCCGGAATGTTCAGCGGAAATATAGGTACTCCCGGCGACCTGTTGGTACTGATCAGCGCGCCCAATTGGGCAGTATTTTCAGTCCTTTCCCGTGGCGCATTGAAGAAATTCCCGGCCCTTTTTGTTTTGTTCTACGTCATGCTCTTTGGTTGGATGTTCAGTTCAATTCCTTTTTTAGCCGTTCAAGGTTGGACTTTTTTTCGTCAGATCAGTTATGCAGGCTGGCTGGCAATTGGGTTTCTGGGCATCGGTTGCACGGCTCTGGCATATATCTTCTGGTATGACGGTCTGCAAGCCATCACCGCTTCCCAGGCCGGGGTATTTCTTTATATTGAACCACTGGTCTCCTTGGTGGCAGCGGCTTTGATTCTGGGTGAAACCATTACTTTACCCGCCATGCTGGGAGGAGGTTTCATTTTGCTGGGAGTCTGGTTGGTAAACCGCTAGCAATTTGCTAAAATTGAAGGGCACATCGATTCAGGAGGTGCAAGATGGATATAATTTTAGAAAAACAAAAAATTCTCGACCTGGTTCAAAATACGTATGCGGATTTGATGGATCTTGTTGCTTTGCTTTCACCGCAAGAAAAAAAGGCAAAGGGCGACTTAAAGCTATGGTCTGCCAAGGACATGATTGCTCATCTTAATTTCTGGGGACGCCATTTTATAAATCAATTGGATAAGCTGGCCAAAAACGATAAGATCCCCATGGCGGGAGATTATTACGATCAAGTCAATGACGGGATTTTATATGAACACATGAATCAAACCCTAGAGGACGCATTAAGTGAATATCAACAGATTCATGCAGAGCTACTCAAGAAATATAAGGCTTTTTCGGCAGAAGATCTCAGTGATCCAAAGAAGTTCGCTTGGCTGGAAGGGCGCCCGATGAGTGACCGCATCCTCGGTAACTCGGTCTGGCATCCGCAATCTCACTTTGCGGATTTCTATGTGAAACGCGGCAAGCTGGGCAAAGCCACCCAAATGCAGGAAGCGCTGACCGATAAACTGAAAGTCTTTCCCACCTGGGGAGCAACGGCTGCTTACAACCTGGCTTGCTTTTATACGTTGAATGGGATGAAAGAAAAAGCCATTCCCAATCTGAAGGATGCATTTAAGCTAAGACCAGATCTGATTGAGTGGTCCAAGCAGGATAGCGACTTAAATTCGCTGCGAGAACTGCCAGAATTCAAAGCATTGTATCAATAATAAAAGGATTAAAAATAAAACAGGTGAAAGCGAGATACCTTCACCTGTTTGGTTAAGCTTCTATTTTGTGACAATGATCGTCCCAGTCATACCAGAATGGAAAGTGCATACATAAGCATAGGTGCCTTCCTTATCAAACACCATGCTGAATGTCTGTCCATTGGTGAGCGTATCCGAACCCCAGCTGCCATCGGCTGCTTTTACATCATGACCGGCGCTATCCATATTGGTCCAAGTGACCTTGGTACCAACCTTCACTGTCAGCTCCTGGGGGCTGAAGGCAAAGCCCTTCATTTCAACATTCGCGCTGCCACTGTTGGTTGTATCTCCAACAGAGGATGACTTCGCTACTGGAGCCGCAGTACTGCAAGCAGCTAAAATCACTGATAGAACTATAAAAACTGAAAGTCCAATTATTGTCTTTTTCATATCATCATTCCTATTCTGAAAAACACTTTTCACCTTGTGATGAGATTTATCTTGTTTTTCAAATTCATATTACCTTGGAATTGTTGGACAAGATATTAATGTTATGTTAGAAATAAATTCAAAAAAGTGATGGGATGCTCGTTCGAATAATAAGGTAAGTTGAGTTGTCTTGTTACCGATCTATTAAAGGTACTACTGTTTTAAATAAATCCACAATTTCTTCTGACCACCATTCAATATGTTCATTGAAGAAATCCTAAAGCACCGGGCTGGTTTTATTTACACCTAAAAAGTAGCTATCCCATTCTGCTAGATGGGAATGAAAAATCGCATGGGTCCTATATTTCCTGGAAATGTCTTTCAAAATCATCAATAAATCAAAAAAAACGAGAATGATTTCCGATGGATGCCCAGTTCATTGGTTCACTCCTAGTTCTATGGGTGCATCTGGATTCGGGAGTTTTCCGATAATACTTTGAAGAAGAGCTTCATTTTTTTTCCCTACATACGTTTCTGTGAAAATCAAGGTGAAAAGGTCGGTAAGGTTGAGATTACTTGGCGGGTTGCTGCCTGCTTCAATTGGCAGCCACATGAGGCGCATGGGCAGGCTTCCCTCACCAGCCAGATTGGGCATCCGGTAAGTACCATGATCCAGCACCATCTGCGCCCCATTGCGCTGGTAAAACCGAATTCGCCGCTGACGAATTTCTTTCTCCCCACGGCTTTTTTCTTCCGGGGATTCAACCTCTAAAAGTAATCCTGCGGCTTTACCAATCCTGAGATCTTTCTTTATGAATTGAAGTATTCTTCCGCCGATGCCCCGATTGCGGCTGCTTTTTTCCACCGCCAGGTATTCCATTAAATAAATATTGGTTTTCTTAAGTAGCGTCAGCTTTGTAAAACCCCAAATTGCATTTTTGACGCTCGCAGTGTAAAGGATACTTCTACCATCCTGGATTGATTTTATTAAAGTCTGGCAGGGTTCGCGTTCTTCAGGGGGAAAGCTTTCTTCGGCGATTTGGCATATTTGTTTTCTAACCTCATCGCTTAGAACCTGATCTGTCCATTTTTTAACCTCAAGTAGTTCATTTGCTTCCAAAGGATTCATTAAATTTAATTATCAACTGCGTGCTGGCAGATGTCAACCAATAGCAAACGTCTCATTCAAAAGATAGTTTCCGCCGAAGTTTTTTAATCCCTCCTTTATTCTTTTTTGCTTTTAGCCGCTTTTCTCTGGCTGACTGGCTGGGTTGAGTGTGAATGCGCTTTTTGGGCTTATTCGTCGCTTTCTTGATCAAATTTATCAGACGCCCAATGGCATCTTCTTTGTTCTGCTCCTGCGTTCGGTAGCGCTTGGCTTCAATCAGTAGATTCCCATCAACGGTCATACGTCTGCCAGCCAGACGGATTAAACGCAATTTGACATCCTCTACAAGGGATGGTGAATGCGCCACATTAAAACGCAATTGGACTGCCGTGGCTACTTTATTGACGTTCTGTCCGCCCGGCCCGGAAGAACGGATGAAAGAGAAGGCAAGTTCGCTCTCGTCAATATTTACCTGGTTGTTTATTTTAATCATGATCCAAAATACCTTAGCGATTCTATTATAAAAGACTCACTAATAAAGAAAAAAGGTTCAATTGAATTGACGGTGAGTATGTTTATTATCAGCAAGTTAATGATCATGTATTGCAGCAGAACTATAAAGTATTATTATTTAACGATTTAATTTGAAGTACCGTTCTCATAAAATAAATGATGTTACATATTCTTGAACAGTTGAAGCAAAAAACAAAGCATCTCAAGCGTGAAACAACAGCTCTTTACTTTGCCTACCGCGACCCGAGAACACCCTGGCATGCACGTGCGTTTTCAGCTTTGGTGGTTGCCTATATGCTTAGCCCAATTGATTTGATCCCGGACTTTATCCCCATCCTTGGTTATTTGGATGACCTGGTATTGGTACCGCTGGGGATCAGCCTGGCATTGAAAATGATCCCTAGGGATGTGATGGCAGATGCACGTAAAATCGCGGACAGTCCTATCCAAAATAAAGCCATCGGTTTGGTCTTTATCGTTATGATTGTGTGTGTTTGGGTTCTGGTCCTTTTTGTCATCATTTTATCAATCTATAAAATTATTAACTACAAGAACTGACTCAGCCGGCTATAATAATCGTTACTTTGTGGCATAAGGAGATCCCATGAAAATCCTCGTCACCGGAGGCGCCGGCTACATCGGTAGCACCATTTGCTCCGCTCTGGAAGATGGTGGGCATACCCCGGTCATTCTGGACTCGTTGGTCACCGGACGCGTAGATTTCACCCGTGGAAGGATTTTTTACCACGCTGATATTGCTGATCGCGAAGCAGTGGAAAAGTTGTTTCATGACCATGCAGATATTCAAGCCACCATTCACTGTGCCGCCCTTATCGTAATTCCGGAATCAGTAGCTAATCCATATAGATATTACCACGAGAACGTAAGCAAATCACTGGAATTCTTTCACTCCTTGCAAGAATTGGGCTTCCCGCGGGTGGTATTTTCCTCTTCTGCTTCCCTTTACGATACCGTCCCGGGTTTCATGGTCACCGAGACTTCTCCATTGAACCCCACCAGCCCTTATGCCCGTACCAAACTCATGATGGAAATGGTGCTCAAGGATTTTTGCGCCTCTTATGGCATGCAGGGCATCGCCTTGCGTTACTTCAACCCCATCGGGGCTGACCCCCAAATGCGCTCGGGACTGCACCTCAAAGATCCCTCCCATGCCATTGCCAAACTGGTGGAGGTGCAGCTCGGCCGGCTGCCTCATTTTACCATTACCGGCACCGATTATCCCACCCGCGACGGTACCGGCATTCGCGACTATATTCATGTCTGGGATTTGGCGTACGCCCATGTCAAAGCCGTTGAAGATTTCGGGGGAGTGTTTGAGAGGGCAGGCAATCCGCCAGAGAATTATCTGGTGATCAACCTGGGCACCGGGCGCGGTGTGACCGTTCGCGAACTGGTTACTGCATTCGAAAAGGTTGTTGGCCAGTCAATCAATAAAGTGGAAGGTCCTCGCCGACCTGGTGATTCTGCTGGATCTTTTACCAATGCCAATAAAGCCCAAGAATTACTGGGTTGGAGAGCTGAACTTTCCATCGAACAGGCCATTGCTGACGCACTCAAATGGGGTGAATTAAAGGATAAATTGTTGAAATATTAATAGTTTTTGATCATCCTGACCATCTTCAAAAATGACCGGGGCGATAATAAAAGTTATTTTGGATTATTCTAACTCTGATATTAATTGAAAAGTCAGTAAATCACAGCATTTTGCATAATCAGGATGGCTTTATTTTCTTGCCATTTCAGCCACAAACAATTCCAACGCCAGGTCTGGCGGTGTCTGGTTGTCTTTGATCTGCATATCCAGTAAGACCAGGCGCTGATAGATTTCTTCCAGTTCTGGCAGGGTGAAGCACCTGACCTGATTAACCAGTTTGGTGCCTACAAAATTAGGCTTTCTGACTTCACGGGCAATTTCTTCGGCTGAGCATCGCTCTGAGACCATTTCGGCAGCAATAATTAATTGGCGGAAATGACCCACGATCATGGCAAATACATACGGTTCCGGCTGTTTTTGAAGCGAAATATCCAGCAGACGCAGAGCAGTTTTGGCGTCCCCTTTGGCGATGGCATCCACCATGGCAAAGATATCCTCGCGGTCCACCGGACTGCATAACTCGCGCACATCTTCGGAAGTGATTGCTCTCTCCCGGGCAGTATAAATAAGCAGTTTCTCGATTTCGTGGCTGATCAACAAAGTATCATTCCCCAGAACGTTTGCCAGTTCAGCGGATGCCCGTGCTTCAATTTCCCCCCCTTGTCGTTTGGTTTCATCCACGATCCATTCGGTCATTGCCTGCGAATACGGCAGGGGGAAATGCAAGATAATGGCTTTCCCGGAATTGCTGTTCAACCAGTTGGTTAGCCAGGTATGTTTTGAAAGTACCACCCATTTTTTTTTGCCTTTCTCAAATGTTTCTGAATCCGGAATCAGCATCACCAGCTGAGTCGTAGGGGGTAGAAAATCCAATAATTTAGCCAATCCCTCCTGCTCATCTTTGGTTTTCACCTGTGCCAGCGCATTCGTTAGGACCACCAGCCGTTTTTCAACGCCGAAGGGCAGCAAATACATGTGGTTGTGCAGTTCGTTTTTGGTTATGGTGCGCCCATCCAGGCGTGAGAGATTGAGTTCTGTCATTCCGTCGGATTTAACCGAAGCCAACAGCATTTTAACATCCTGCTGAATACCAATTTCTTCCTCCCCATGCAATATGACAATATTAGTGCTGCGTAGTTGCTCCGCAGTTTTTTCCTCCATCGGCATGGGTCAATTCTCCATCTGGCGGGTGATGATGCGCTGGATTGTCCAAGACCCAAATCCCCAGCGCTGCACCCCAATCACCTCACGGTTCTGTCCAGTGGGAAGGGTGGTTATCTTCTCCTGAATCACCGGCCCCAGAGGTTGGGCGATCATCAAGCCAATGGATGCCAGCAGGATTACCAGAGGCAGGCGCTCCAGCTTGCGAAAAAATCCCTTACCCGAACCCAGCATCCCCAGCCAGGCCATCCCACCCGCGATGACTCCGGTAGCCACCAGATTGGTGCCGCAATTTTCATGCAGCGCCAAATGCGCTTCTCCACCTTCAAGTCGGGTAAGAGCTTCATGGGCGCTATCCAGCAATAGTCCAGAGGCCA
>Ga0209777_10004743_pt1 | contig 15935 bp, 9 predicted proteins | sample FrelakmetHBP12HB_FD_187147 | JGI IMG/M metagenome (GOLD analysis project Ga0209777, IMG submission 187147) | Freshwater lake sediment microbial communities from the University of Notre Dame, USA, for methane emissions studies -HBP12 HB (SPAdes)... | ecosystem: Environmental > Aquatic >...
AGAAATATAAAAAAAGCGCTCACACTGGAAAATATATCGCATAGTATCACAAAGGAACGAGGGAGAATCTATCTTACCACAACGGAAATCTCCAAGAGTATTATGGTATTATCAAGAATTTTTGGTATCGTCTCATTCAGCCCTGCAGTTCAAACAACGTCGGATATGGAGAATATGTCGATGTTAGCGTTACAACTTACTAAAAATATTCTGACCGAGGAAAAAAGTTTTGCGATTCGATCGACGCGAGTAGGAATCCATATGTTCACCAGTCAAGAGGTAGCAGTACACATTGGTAACGATATTGTCAGCGCAACGCATGCACGGGTAGATTTAACCAATCCTGACATCGAACTTTTTATTGAAATCCGAGATAAGAAATCATATCTTTTCACCGAAAAGATTAACGGAGTTGGAGGCCTTCCGTTGGGGACACAAGGAAGAATTCTTGCTCTCATTGAGAACACAGCTTCTTTGCTTGCAGCATGGTATCTAATGCATAGAGGATGTAACGTTATCATCGTGAATATGAAGAAATCAAACGATGAATCTATTCGTTCATTTCTTAACCATTGGTATACAGATGCAGAAATTATTTCGGTTGATCCAAAAACAAAAAATTTCTTCGATCAGCTACGCACCCTTGCATCTGAAAAAAACTGTGATGCACTAGTCACCGGTCATACCCTTGAAGAACCTACCTGTTCACTTGCAGCAATCGCACAACTAAAAAAACAGAGTAGTATCCCTATATTAACTCCGTTGATTGCCATGACACCCGAGGAGCTTCAACAACAATGTAGAAAAAGAGGAATACCAATATGAAGATCGTTATTATTGGAGCAGGCGCTATCGGGTCACTCTTCGGTGCATTACTCGTTAAAAATAATACAGTCGTTTTAATTGGACGAGCACCACATATCACCGCAATACAACACAACGGTTTGAATATTAACGGAAAAACTCACTTACATGTAAAGCTCTCTGCAGTAGAATCTGTGAAGGATGTCCCTATTTCCCCGAATCTTATTCTACTTACTGTAAAATCCTATGATACGGAGAATGCGATCAAACAAACATTACCGCTTATACACGATGAGACTGTGGTCGTTTCGCTTCAAAATGGATTAGACAACATAGAAAAGATTGAACATATCGTAGACATTGACTGCATTATTGCTGGCATCACCACTCATGGCGCTATTTTCTCAAAACCTGGTGTAATCAGGCACACGGGAAAGGGAAAAACTATACTCGGAGAACTCGACGGCACATTATCAAAGCGTCTTGAGAACATTATCCACATCTTCAACGAAGCAGGGATTGAGACACAGGTAAGCAATAATATTGTAAAAGAAATATGGGCAAAAGCGATCATCAACTCCAGCATCAACCCGTTGACTGCATTCTTCAACTGTAAAAATGGATATCTGCTAGAAAATCCTCTCCTCCATAAAGTCATTGAAGCTATCTGTGCGGAATCAACCAATATCGCTCAAGCAGAAGGAATAGAACTCACCGCCCCTGATATGATCAAACGAACAAAAGAAGTCATAAAAGACACTGCAAATAATTATTCGTCCATGCTACAAAGTGTTCAAGAGAGAAAAAAAACAGAGATAGATTCGATGAACGGAAAACTCATAACAATTGGGAAACAGCATAGAATTGATACTTCACTAAACAAAATCCTAGTAGAGCTAATAACGTCTCTTTCATATGAGTAAGAACAGTTTATATTTCTATATGATACGCAGGTGAACAATTATATTTCTAACAGTTTTGATATAAGAGACGAAAACGTGTTCATCTCATATATTAATAGATTCAAAGACACTACCTTCTTTTTGCTGAAGAAATAATTTTAACCCTGCGTAAAATACACGGAAGTTTCTATACACAAATAACTGACGAAAAAATTGTGAGAGAAGATAACGAGGATTAAAATAAAACCGCCGATATGCCTCGGTAATTTTATTCCGAAAGGCGTCTAACGACATAGTACCTAACCCTTCGCGGGAGTTATTTAATAAGAATAACTCATTTTCTTTTACAATTCCCTCCCGAAACGCATCTTCCCACAGATCGCTTCCTTTTAAATAACTAAAGGGATAGAAAAACGCGAAATCCAAATTAAGTTCTTTGGCAAAGGCAATAGAATCATCCATATATTTCTCAGTTTCAATGGGGGCACCAAGGATAAAATTCCCAATCGTAAGAAACCCTACTTTTTTACTGAGTTTCACGGCTCGCTGGATTTGATCTAATGTAATCTTTTTATCATAATAATCAAGTATTTCTTGGTTCCCAGATTCAATACCAAATTCAATCGATTTCACCCCTGCTTTCCTCATTTTTTTAAAAAGATTTTCATCAGCGTCAGTGACTCTGACACCAGCAATCCAAATTTCAAGGGAAAGTCTCTTCTCAATGAGTAAATCCATGATTTTCTCCGCATGTTTCTTATTTGAAAGGAAATTATCATCGACAATAAAGACGGAGTCATATTCCTGTGCTATTTCCTCGATTTCGCGTATCACATTTTCAGCGGATCGGAAGCGAAATTTTTTAAAAATGGACTTACTGACACAGAAACGACAATGGAATGGGCATCCACGTGTTGTTACCATCGAGGTAATCTTTCCTTTTGCAAAGAATGTCACACCAGCAATCTGACGTTTCCCATAGGAATACTTTGAGACAAGATGACGGGATGGAAAATCAATTTCATCAAGATTTTCAATTTCATATCCTAGAAGACCACTTTTAATTTCTTTTCCTTGTCTGTAAAAGATCCCATGTACTTCTGCGAGCGTCTTTTTTTTCTCAAAAACATCAAGAATCTCACCGATAGTATGTTCTCCATCTCCTACTACAGAAATATCGGCGTTGATCTCTTGTAATGCTTGCTTTCCCTGAAGGGTACAATGAGGTCCACCGATAATGACTAGAATATCGGGAGCGGTTCGTTTGATAAAATCAACAAGTTTTACCGCAGAGGACGCAATTTGACTGGTGATCGTTATGCCGATAATATCCACGGATTCTAAGTATATCCTGAGTTTATCTTCTGTAAAAGGCTCAGCGACAAAATCAACGACAGTGACTTGATGTCCACGATTTTCCAGTTGTTTAGCGATATAAAGCAATCCTAATGGTGGAAGGTACGCCTCCATGGAGAATTCTTTCCGTATCAAGGAGTAATCCATTGGGGGATTAAGTAAGAGAAATGAACGACTCGCCATCGACCGAATATCTGATTTGTGTGTACATAAAGGTTTCTGTAAAAAATATCTCTTGAAGGTGAAATAACCAATAGGATCTTAGCGTTTCCTTCGTCTAAGGATAACCGCACCAATGATAATGATCATAATTAGTACGATACCAATGATTATCCAAAGGAGATACCCTGCCCAAAACGATGGTGATCGTGCATTAGTATATTCATCAACACCAAACGGCATATGCCCATCAACCGAGAACCGCTCCGTACTCTTATACGCAAACGGTGCAACATCCTGTTTCTCCCAGTGATTATTTGTACTATATTCTGTGCTTGGGGCCCATACTCGTAAATCAGGATCACCGTATAGACAGACGTTTTCCGTCAAATCCCACCACCATTGTGGTGGATTATTGATATAGAGAATACCCACCTTTTTGATTCCCTCAGCATAGCTCTCACCAATGGTTTTACCTAGTGCGATATCCCGGGGAACACTTTCCTGCCAAACATCCGAGTACCAAGAGGTTGCCCAAGGGTCCATGATTTGGAATACAGACCCATGACGCATCAAGGCGATCTGAAGATACTTCCCAGCAGGTAGACAAGCCACACTACTTATCCCCGCAGAATGAATATTACCTAACGCATCATCAACCATCGTTCCATTATACCAAGACGTCCCAAAACGAGTCCAGAAACTGGTGATAACAACTCCATCATAATAATCTTGGGTATTTTTCAACCACTCCGGAGCAATCAACCGTAGGAGTGGAAGACTAAAAAACTGACCGATGAGGTCACGAATCGGTCGTTTCGCAAGCGCCCAATCAAACGCTGTGGTAATCAAATGAAGCTGAGCATTCGGGTTCCCCTCAATCGTAGCAAGGATTCCATGGACTTGCATCGACATAGTATCAGGCTCTGTGGTTGACCCCATGGACCATTCATAGGCACGCCAGGGGTTTGTTTCCTTTGTTGCTCCCGAGAAAGGAATCGATGGAAACCCTTGTGGGTTTTCACCCGTGACATCCCAGAACATCAACTGCCCACCATCCGGTGAATACCCGTGGGTATTGATCATCCAGAGGAGAACACCGTTGTTTAGGTCGTTCATATTCGCCTTAAAATTCGTAGAAAAAACAGGAGTATACCCTGCTTTTTTCAGATAAAATGGTTGAACTTCCGGTCCGCTTAAATCAGGGAAAAACGCACCAGCTTTTCCATTCACTGCTATCATAACCCCGTCATCAATTTGATTAAAGGACGGGCTAATCCCAGGGATGCTCCCATCCGCACACGTATAGGTAAATCCCCAGAAGGAACTTGCTCGAGTGTTAAATTTCTCATCGTAACAAATTAACGTGTCAAGCACAGGATACTGAATCGTTACTTCCCCAGAGGGTTTTGTGATTTTTAACCCGAGTTTTCCACGCCAGGGGAATACCCGTTTACTGCTACTCCCATTTATCATGGTAACACCAGTCGGGCTTACCATCGCAGGGTTTTCAAACACAATCTGTGGGTAGAACATTGTTTTCGCAATCCATACTGAAATATCTATAGGTGAGTCGATAAAGCGACCAGGAACTGCTTTCCCGACAAACATCCGATCCCATGACAACCCGATATTATATTGTCCCCCGAGGGTAATGATTGTTTCATCGCCTTCCTTATCATACTGGAGTTTTTTCAGAAAATCATAGACACGGGTTCCGGTGAGATACATCTCAGCGACCGTAGGAAGTTTTGAGAGCCCATCAGGGTGTCTCCGCCAGAATTCATTATGCCAGATCACGGCTGTTGATAACTCAGGGTGATTATCGATGAGAAGAACAGGGCTGCCATGCATCGCAGCAATATACGCAGCAGGCCCGATAGGGAGTGCATCAGGCATCTCACCAGCGACGGAGAGATTCGTGGTATACCAATATTTCCATGGTTGAATCGTTGAAAAGATCACATCATTTCTTTGTGTTATATTGCGAATGTATGAATAGACATCGTTATACTCAGTAATATGTTTTTGAATCGTTGCAACATTAGATAATTGTGTTTTTGCTTTTGTTGAAAGTATATGACCTAGGTCAATAAGATAGATATTTTTTACGCCGAGTTTATAGAGTGTATTAATTGTGTTGGTTGGAACCTCAGATGGCATGGTGTACAATAGTGGAGCGTTTAATACCGATGCGAGCACCGCTCCTTCTGTTGCTGAGGCAAGACAATCGCCTTCTTTCCGACTCATGTTTTGATCCCAGGAGTACTTGATCGTGAAATCCGTTGCACTGCTAATGTCGTTCATTGCAAAGATACTAAGAGAGTAATGCTCTCCAGGGAGGCATTCACCGAGTTGATCCACGTGCATAGATGCGGTGGTTCCTGACGGAAGAGGAAGCCCTAACTCATCAGTGCGTGTACTTGTTGGAGACACCCCAGGATCACGTGTGGAAAGGACTTCTTCGCCACTCGGACCAATAAGGGAGAATCCTAAAGCGGCTGAGGCTGCGTTCCATGATAGTTCAAATGTTGCGTTCCGGCATCCAAATGGAGGGGTTTGTGGAATCTCAAGGGTGATCCCTGGATACATCTGAACGTCGACTTGATAAACGACTTTCCCTAAATTTTTCAAAATCTGTGCAAGACTCCCATACCGTCCATACGCAATGGTGAACAGACCTTGATGAAAATTATGTTTTTCGATAGGTATCGTTGTCTCGGTATTAGTGGATGTAAGAGACGAGGGAAGACCATATGATTTTGTTGGAGCATCAGTGAGTGCAACACTCCATTTTCCACTGTTATATACATAACAAGAGGTTTTATCACGATCCATACCTTCGGCTGCATTCCATGCTTCGGTGATCCCTGTCATCATCCACTGACCATTTTTTTGGCAATAGACCTGTATGTCTCGATCACCTGCAGGAACGGACATGTTAATCATGCTCTGAAACGTAGATAAACCAAAACTGAAATAAAAACAAGGATACCATGAGCGAACCTTTAAGAGCTTATATCCATCAGGGACGGTAAATTCGTTATATTCAGGATAGACTTGATTTGTTTTAGGTATCTCAAAATGCTTGGTAAGTACTCCTTGTTCTTTCGTCACGGTTCCTGTCAATATTCCTTGAGTATGGTTTTCTGGTTTCTGATAAGTTTCCTCAATAGGTGCAACAACGACATTCTCCGCTGAGGACCAGTCATGAAGCGCTAGTTTATTTGAAAGAAGATAAGGATCTGTTTCCTGGATAGACGTGACGTTATTTGCCACCCAATTATCATTAAGTTTTTCTGCCGGAACATTAATCAGGGTCATCTGATCTAAATTCCCGTTGCAATACCCCATCCAATCCTCCATGAAATAGTCAATTCCTTGTCGGGCATTCATGGAACGTTCTTTATTATCTGTGATCTGATATTTATCCTGGTAATATAAAAGCGGGGAGGCGAAGATTTGGTTATTGTTTTTACTGTAAAAAATCGAGGTTGGGACTGCAGCAAGATACGCGTAATCATCTAGTAATGAATTTCCATCAAATTGAACAAAAGTGGTTCTCTTCAAAGGAATATATGGTTCCCATGCTACTCCTTTTGCAAAACCGTTTCCGTAGCTGTACTGCGACGCAGCAAGACCCGATGAGAGGAACGGACTTCCTATCATCGTACAAAAAAGAAAAATAGCTAAAATAACATGTAACATATGGTGTTTTTTAGTCATATAGAATCCCCTTGACATCTTGGCATCAGATTGTTAATGATTTGATTATATATTTACTCCCTATATATAATTTTTGACTTTGTTTCTGCTTGATTTTTCATATTTCATTACATAAATTTTTGAAATATTACTAAAAAGATATAATTCTGAAAAATCAATACATTTATATAAAGTGTAACCCATATTATAAATAATAATATTCAAAGAAACCCATTTTTATGGGGGCAACTTTACTATGTACATTAAACGGAAACAAAAAATAATCATAGGAGTCTCGCTATTGGTTATCGCTATCATTCTTACAGGGAGTGCATATGTGTATATTGAATATTATACAACCAAGAAACAACCTCCAGCACCAAAACAAGTAACTACTATCGTAGATGATCGAATAAGTCCTTTATGTACACAAGGGCTTATTTTAGAAATTAATAGAATTCGATGTCGCGATATTGTCAATGTTTTAATGAAACCAGGAACGTCTTGGAGGTCAACACCTCAATTTTATTATATCGCGAAAATAGATACCGTTGAACAAATCAGTAAAGATATTTCAGCTACTGCTCATGCGAAAAACGAGCAGCTTTTCAACACCTGGGACACGATGTTTCAAGAAAATAAAATGATCGCACAGGTACAACAAGAGCAAGAAAAATCGGATGTGACTATCTCCATTATGAGACGAGTTCCCCTTGGAATCCTTGGACAGCGATATCAGGATGAAGAACAAGAAAAAATCCAAGTTGTGTACGATTATAAAACAGGACGATGGTCTGGTGATGATTCTTGGAATGATAGTGATGGGTACGGGCATTATCTCGGACAGAACTTCGAAGTATGGTTCAATCTTTATCAAACGGATTATAACCATGATGGAATACCCTATTGGACTGAAGTAAATGTCTATCATTTAGATCCCACGGTTAGTCATGTAAATGATGATCCAAACCATGATGGCATCCCAATCCCCTGGGATTGGAAATGGGGATTCAATCCGTTTGCAAATGATAGCCATGCACAACAAGATCCTGATCATGATGGTCTGACAAACCTCGAAGAATATCAAATGCGGAAATACTTTGCGAACCCTTACCATCAAGATGTATATCTTGAAGTCGATAACATGGCACAAGAAAACATCTTTGATGAAAAACATGTTCTCTACCCCGAGACCTCACAGTTTATGATTGAGCGGTACGCACAACATAACATCTGTCTCTATATCGACAACGGATGGCCAGATAGCCCAGCAAATGGTGGAGGACAATTCGTTCCTTATTACAAAGTTATTTCACAGGATTCTGGGATGATGCTGCAGTATTATCTCCACTATTTCCCTGATGAGCGAAAAGGTATTTTTCGCTATGCAATTATCGCTAACAAAGCAGGATTTGACCATCCATCGGAATTTAATAGGTATGATTGTATGGCCATAAGTACCGAATACAACTTTTTGTTTTCCTTGGGGAGAAAAGCATTTACCCAGCGGACGAAAATCCTTGCACAGGCCTCCGAGGTTATGCATGAACTTGGACATTCCATGTGTCTTAAACATGCCTATGAACCAGGATGCGATAATGGCTCATATAATATAAAAGGTCAAAAACAAGCATTCCTTGATGCATGGGGTAATTATAAGAGTTGTATGAATTATTATTATTTCTGGGATTATAGTGTCATTGATTATTCTGATGGGAGTCATGGACCAGGAGATAGTAACGATTGGGTAGCGATATCGCAGAACATGTCTTACTTTAAACAAGAATCAAAACAAATCGAACAACCACCACCCATAAAAGAAACAATCCTATTTACCTACCTGCCTAATGATGCGATGTATTACGATATACCACCGCTTCGTTTCGTTTTTTCTTCGTGGATTCAACAATAATTTTCAGCCTTTTTTAGAAATCTCTAAATAAGAACCTCGATATGTAGAGATATGATACGGAAAGGTCTATGAAGGTATTTATCACACGAAAAATACCAGAATCTGGGTTGGACCTGCTTCGAAAAGAATTCGATATTAAAGTTAATCCCCAGAATCGAGCTCTTACCAAAGACGAAATCATCGAAGGAGTGAAAGGAAAAGATGGCCTTCTTTGTCTTCTGACTGATGTAATCGATAAAGATGTTATTTACGCTGAGCCAAATCTAAAAATGATTGCTTCGTATGCTGTAGGCTATGATAATATCGATGTGGCAGCTGCTACAAAGTGTAGGATCCCTGTGAGTAATACCCCCGGTGTGCTGACAGAAACCACCGCAGAGTTTGCATGGGCGTTATTGTTTTCTGTGGCACGCCGTATTGTCGAAGGGGATGCATTCACTCGAGCTGGGAAATTTAAAGGATGGGAACCGCTGCTGATGCTTGGACAAGATGTTACTAACAAAAATCTAGGGATCATTGGTGCAGGACGTATCGGAACTGCATTTGCACTGAAAAGTAAAGGATTTCAAATGAAAGTAATTTATACTGACGAGCAGAGAAATGAACAGCTTGAACGCGAACTTGGAGCAAAAAAAGTTCCATTATCGGAATTACTTAAAGAATCAGATTTCGTCTCAATCCACGTTCCATTAATGAAAGCAACACACCATCTTATCGGTGAAAAAGAACTCAAGATGATGAAAAAAACCGCTATCCTACTTAACACCGCTCGTGGACCGATCATCGACGAATCCGCACTTATAAAAGCACTCAAAGAACATTGGATTTTTGGCGCAGGTCTTGATGTCTACGAATACGAACCAAAGATTCCAGAGGAATTAAAAAAATTAGACAATGTTATTCTCCAGCCACATACTGGATCAGGAACCATTGAGACACGAACGAAAATGGCTCTCATGGTCGCAGAAAACCTTATTGAAGGGCTCAAAGGGAACATCCCACCTAACTGTATTAATAAAGAAGTATTTCTGAAAAAGACTACAAAGTAAAAACCCAGACTTCAGGTTCCTTAGGCAGTTCGTCTTTCTCAATGTCTATTTCGTTTCCCACTTTCAGGATCTTATACCTGTTTTTCTCTAAAAAAGGGTCAATACCAGCAATCGGAATAGATAACCCCTCGATTCGATAATGCATCGGGATCGCTATCTTTGGTTTCAGCGTATGAATTACCCGCCACGCTTGCTCTGCATCAATTGTATAGTTGCCGCCGACCGGGATAAATAAAATATCGACTTTACCAATCAGTTGAATCGTCTTCTCGTCAAGCTCATGACCCAAATCACCCAGATGACAGAAGGTGATATCATCACAGGTGAATTTGTAAAGAACCATGTTTCCTCGTCGTTCTCCATGAGCGTTATCGTGGAACGCAGGAATCCCGCTAATCTGAATATTCCCAATGGTTCGTTTCCGCTCATCGGTGATAATCTTTGAGTCTTCTTTTTCCACGGATTTTACACTGTTATGGTCATAGTGATTATGCGATACTAAAATTATATCGGCTGTGACACTTGGCGCAGGAATCCCAATCGACCGTCCATCATGTGGATCGGTTACGATCGTGATATCGTTCGTTATCTCGAAGCATGAATGACCATGCCAGCGGATCTGAAGCATAACAATTCTCCCCCCACAAATATGGAATTGCTGGAATGGTTAACGAAGTATAAATACATTATGAAATACTTATGGTCGAAGCCGTCCGAGTTTAATATAATCGATAGTTTTGTTGTCAATACGAGCAAAAACAAACTCCTTATTCACCGAATGAGCAAGACGAACAGCACGGCTAATCTCCGCCCAGATGCTCATGAACCCTTTCTCAACTACATGAATAAGATACTCAGCATGTGTTTTATCCGGCTGTTTGGTGTACGCACGGAAATGAGCACCAAATTTAAACCCGGTTTTTACCAATAACCCTCGCTGTTTCAAATCCTTAAACACCATGAGTCGTTGTTCGATATCTGGCTGAAGTTTCTGCATAAGATTTATACATTTTGTCTCAGAAAGATTCTTTCCATCATTGGTCTGAATCTCCAGAACATTTCGCTCAAGAAGGTACAAGGCCTCAACAAATGAAAGCTGCAATACCTCTCCAAAGGGTTTCCCAAAAAACTCTTTCTGAATAAGTTGATCAGCAAGTTTTTTATCAAACAGAATAAGACGATTTTTCAGGAGAATACAGGTGCCTTTCGGATACCGCTGTTCCGAATTATCACCTGCAAGATCAATCCCTGATACATCATAATAAGTGAGGTCACCTTCTTCATCAACAAGGGCAAACCATAAGGCACTGTTTTTCTTTGTGACCTGTTGAATCAGTTGCTTCGTTGCATCGATATCTAGGATGTCACGTTCAGAAAACGCAGCAATAATACATGAAGGAGCATTCTTATGGTTTTGTTTGAACTTACGAAACGTAACGGGCGCATCATTATTGCAGAGGGTGATTGCATGTCCTCGATTTCTTAAATCTTTAAACACTAAATATTTTGTCTCAAACTCGGGAACCTGTTGTGCCGCAAGCATGAGAAGTTGTGGAAAATTAATTTGTTTTTTGTTTTGAAACAACCTCATTTTTCCTTCATCAAGTAAAAACACACCTTCAAGAAGATTAAGCTGCAATATATTATCTGATAGAAGAATGCCAATATGACTTTTATTATAAAGTCTACCGATGTCACTCGATTTTTTTACCATGATGTGGTTGTTGATGAGCTCTCCTGAGATATCCATTGGATGAGGTAAAAGAGGATGTCTTATTTCTGCTTTTTGTAGTAATCCTCGATGCTCCGCGGGGTTGAATTTTTAGAGAAAAATTGTTCTTTTGGTTTCTTTTGACCGAAAAGTACAGCGATTAACAGTCCGAGTCCTAATCCTCCGATTCCACCGATAAGAGCGAAGAGGATAAAAAACCCGATGTAACGATACGGCCCATAATTCCAGGATATAATGGGGTTGTTAACTGGGATCCCAACATAACGGGAAGATTGTACGCCATACGGGGTCGTGAATCGTAACGCACCAGCGATTAAATCAGCGTCTTTATAGTAAACAACTGCGGTATCAAGTGATGACTCGTTTGCGAGACTCTGACCATATTCGTAGTAACTAACAGCAAGGATTGGTTCGATTCCTTGATTTCGACTCGCCGTAATACTCGCACTTGCTCTTTCTCGTGCTCGCTCAACCTTCTCACTGGTTACCCCATCAACAAGTTCTAAGGCTAGGTTTGCTTTTACTAACGACTCATCCGCACCGAACAATGCTGCAGCAGAGTATCCTTTCTCATTCTCACTGCGAGCGGTCTCAAGAAGATCCTTTGCATCATTGAGGTAATTAGATGTTTTTCCCATTTCTTGAATGATAATCTCAGAATATACAATCGCTTGTTGAGCATCATCAAGATATTCTTCTGCAAGTGTATTAATCATTGATGTGTTAATTTCTCCCGTGTCATTGAATGGGGTAGAAATGTTCAACCACCAATGCACGCTCTCACTTCGCTCTTGGGCGTACGCAATATTGTATAGCGCAGTAAAATAATCGTTATTCTGAAAACTGGTGTTTGCTTGAGCAAGGTAAGATGCTGCCTCATTCACTCGTTGTTGTGCTGCACCGACACATTGTAATGTCACCATTCCGTTAATAGAAGCGTTTTTTGCTACCTCGCTCTTGTTAGTATAAGATTGCATCGTTTGGTTAAGAAGAGACTGTACGAATGTTTTTTGGCTATCAGACGAAAAATACTGACATATATAAGAAACGAAATGTGAATCAATAAGCGATTGAAATGACTTACTCGTACTTGTATAGTACACCTCTTCATCATACCAGTTCGTTGATTCAAGAAGTCGATCATTAGCAGTATTTAGATAGTCAGTTACTTGATTTTTATAATAATCAGGATATCGGTTCGGTATCGTTGTGATATTAAAAAGATTGCTTCCATTTTGATATGATTCCTGTGCCTCTTTTAACAGACTTGTTGCAAGTGGTTTCATCGCAGTAATGTAATCTCCTGTGGTAATTTTATCTGGTGATTCCGTAACGGGAAATGTCCAACCAGTGAAATACAATAGAGCATCATTGATATCTTCAACCTCAACCACCTTCATGTTATAATTCGTCTGTGCGTACTCGGAAACATTACGGGTTACTGGATAGGTATTTTCCCATGTTACACCATTAATAATTTGACGCTCGGTAACCATTTCAGTGTACGTCATTTGTCCTTTCGGAATTAAGAACCGTGTCGCACCAACAGAATGGGCTGCATCGATCTTGTACGGAATTCCTCCTATCGGACCGATACTACCATCCGGATTGATCATCCCCGTCATAACCGTATTATTATTAAGTGTCCAATTCTCTAAAAGAGAGATCACCGCGACCGTCATAATCGCCCCTGCAGAAGGACCACCAATCATCGGCGATGTTGTTCGAACAACAAAGAAGAAATCACAAGTACGAGGTTCAAGGTGAGGCCGTGTATCTGTGCTTACTAACGCACTTGCAACTTTCACAGCAAGACGAGCAGAACCCTGCATGTCGACATCGGTTAGCGGTAATGTGTCTACAAACACCCGTCCACTTCCATTTTCCTGAATCGAGACAGTGATCGTTGAAATCACACCGATATACCCAGTTCCAAGTTGAGAAACCGCTGGTGCATATACCGTAACATTCCGATAGTCTAGTGAGACATTTCCTTCTGAAATCTCCCCAGGAGAGAGCCCTAATGATGAGGGCAGATAGGAAGAAGAGAGAAGACAAACGCCTAAAACTATCAAGATGAGTTGGTTCTTCATAGACCTGCCCCAAATTAATTCCGGTCTAATATCATATTATATACAAATAGATTGCTGTGCAATAATTGTATAATCAATAGATGTATTTCCCTCAGATTTCTTGAAAACAACTCAGGTTCTATTCCCGATATTCTTAAGTAGGTTCACAGGATACCCTCTCTCGTTTATAACCATCCACTCAACAGTTGTCTGAGAAACATGTTGGGGACTGGAGGGAAGCATATATGGTACAATTACATGAAATGGTACTCCGAGACGGACATCAATCATTACTTGCTACGAGAATGCGAACTGAAGATATGTTGCCAATTGCGGAAAAACTTGATCAGGTTAGATTCTTCTCCCTTGAAGTCTGGGGTGGCGCAACCTACGATGTCTGTATTAGGTACCTGAATCAAGACCCCTGGGAACGATTAAACAAACTGAAAAAAGCAATGCCGAACACGCCTCTGCAAATGCTTGAGCGAGCAATGAATATTGTTGCTTACTGGAATTTCCCTGATGACGTTGTAAAAAAATTCATCTTCCTCGCAAAGAAAAATGGATGTGATTACTTCCGTATCTTCGACGCTTTAAACGACCTACGTAATATGAAAGTTCCGATGCAAGCAACAAAAGAAAACGGTGGACATGTACAAGCATGTTTGAGTTACACAATTTCACCTGTTCATACAGTTGATTATTTTGTTGATAAATTTATTGAATTGAAAAAAATGGGTGCGGATTCTGTCTGCATTAAGGATATGGCGGGTATGATTTCGCCGAAACGCGCCTATGACATTATCAAAGGAACCAAAGACGCCGGGGTGAATCTGCCCATGGATCTTCATTCCCATTATACGAGTGGGATGACGGGGATGGCGTACCAACGAGCAGTCGAAGCAGGAGCTGATATCCTCGATACGTCAATATCTCCAATCTCAGGAGGTACTGCGGCTCCTGCGACCGAAAGTGTTGTTGCCGCGTTACAAGGAACAGAATGGGATACGAATTATGATTTAGAGTTACTTATTGAATGCCGGACGTATTTCCTTAAAATCTGGGAGAAGTACCGACATCTCCACCGATTCGATGCGTTAAAGGTGGACCCAAGTGTCACACTTCATCAAGTCCCTGGCGGTATGCTTTCAAACCTCATCTTCCAGCTGGAAGAACAGGGTGCTCGTGATAAATACCGACAGATCCTCGATGAAACCGCACGGGTGCGAGAAGAACTCGGATATCCACCCCTCGTGACGCCTACCAGTCAAGTTGTTGGAGTTCAAGCAGTCATGAATGTGTTACACGGACGATACAAAGTCATTCCCAAAGAAACCAAAGATTACTGCAAGGGCATGTATGGGAAACCACCTGCGGAGATCAAACCAGAGGTCATGAAAAAGGTTCTCGGGCCGAAATGGAAAGAAGATGTCATCGACTGCCGACCATCAGATTTACTAGAACCTCTCTGGGATCAAAAGAAGAAAGAATTAAAGGAAATCGATGGCGGATCACTCATAAAGAAAGAAGAAGATATCATGACCTATATCCTCTATCCCCAGGTCGGTCTGAAATTCCTGAAAGGTCAAGCGATCGCAGAGTTCACCTCTGATGGTTTACCTCTTCCTATTGACCACCAATTCACAAGAGCGATGGTGAAACAATCGTTCCCTGAAGTAAAACAACTCTGGCTTGAGACACAGCCACCCGAAAAACGAGCAGGATCTGTACAAATTCCTACAGAATTCCAAGTTGAAGTTGATGGAGAACCATACGAAGTCAAGGTCATCCCCTCTGGTGGGTATCTTGTTGCTGGTGCAGGAGGTACAACCCCGCAAGAAAAACCAAAGGATATCGAAGGTGGCATTAAATCAAGCATGCAAGGGACCATCCTGAAAGTAAAAGTAAAGAAAGGTGACAAAGTCAAGAAAGGTGATATAATCGCGACTATTGAAGCAATGAAGATGGAACAAGAGATTAAATGTGAAACAGAAGGGGAAGTCAAAGAAATCTATATAAAAGAAGGAGCTCCGGTGAGTAGCGGAGATCTTCTCATGCAGATCCTCTAAAATTGGTGATGTATCATGTTGAATAAAGTACTCATTGCAAACCGTGGAGAAATTGCAATACGAATCATGCGGGCGTGCAAAGAGTTCGGGATTGCGACCGTTGCCGTGTACTCGGATGCAGATCAACACGCATTATTTGTTAAATACGCCGATGAGAAGTACAATATCGGTCCAG
>Ga0209777_10004744_pt1 | contig 15933 bp, 13 predicted proteins | sample FrelakmetHBP12HB_FD_187147 | JGI IMG/M metagenome (GOLD analysis project Ga0209777, IMG submission 187147) | Freshwater lake sediment microbial communities from the University of Notre Dame, USA, for methane emissions studies -HBP12 HB (SPAdes)... | ecosystem: Environmental > Aquatic >...
CCGCCGGTGCCGTGGCGGCGGCCGCCGGTGCCGGCGTCGGGGTGCTCGTCCCGGTCGGCGTCGGACCGCGCACCATGAATGCATCCACGGACACGGCCGGCCGCGCCGCCGTTGTGCGCGCCTGGATGGTGAGGGTGTGCTGGCCCGCTCCCGAGAACGAGGTCGTGAACAGCGCCACGCCCGGCCTGAACGTGCGCGAATAGGCATCCACGGTGCGGACGTACACGCCGTCCGCGTACACCCATGCCTTGCCCTGGTCGGGCCCCTGGGCCCCGATCCACGACACGGCCGATCCCGTGAAGGTGAAGTCCACGACGGCGTCCGCCTGCGTCGAGACCGCGGCGTACGAGCCCAGGAACTGGTCATTCTGCTGGCGATCCCAGCTCCCGGCGTACGTGGCGAGGACCGTCGATTCCTGAAAGACCCGGGTCTCGAACGAGCCGCTCCACGACGCCATGAGCCGATCGGCGGAGTTGGACGCGGCGCTCGTTGCCACGAAGGGGATCGCCAGGGCGACGATCCCGACGATCATGACCCCGGTTGCCAGCCAGTCGCGACCCCGGCGGCGTGTCGGCGGCGGTGTGGCTGCGGGCGCTCGCTCGTCGATCCAGCGTGTCCCATCCCAGAACATCGATTCGGCTCCGTTCGGCAACCCGGCTGACTCTGAGAGTCCCGTGGCTTTGCGGCCCCGCCTCGCGACGGGTGTGCTAGTTCGTGGAGGCCGGCCGATCGGTCGCGGTCAGCCATGCGTGCACTTGCTACGCATCACGAGGATACGGGTCGCGATCCCACCAGACAAGTGGTATTCAGTACCGGGCACCTCCGGCTAAGGGACTGCGGGCAACCCATCCCCACCGCCCTGCACGCCCTTGATCCGGCAGCCCGCTCGCCGGAGACGCGATCGCCGCCCCGAAGGTCTGGAGCGCCGGTCACGCCTGCCGATAGAGGGGGAAGAAGCCGCTGCGTGCGTTCGGGTCGAGCAGCGGGTCGCGGGCCGCAACCAGGCGGTCGTACTCCGGCTCGTCGGTGACCATCCGAAGCGTGTTGAAGGTGTGGCGAAGCGGCGAGAAACCGATTTTGAACTGCAGCAGCGAATCGCTGTCACCCCCGACACCCCCTCCGAGGTGCAGGACCTGGTTCCCCCGGTCCTTCGCCCAGCCTCGCACGAAATGCATCATCAGCTTCGTCGGCTGGACCGTGCGGAACGCGTCACCCGTTCCGGAGAGGTGGTACTGGACGATGCCGTTGGTCTCGACGAACAGGCCCACCGCCGCGATGACGCCATCCTTCTCCACGACGCAGAGGTGGAGGTTCTCGCCGAGGGCATCACGCAGGCGGTCGAAGTACGCGTCCTCGAAGAAGTAGAACGGGGTGGCCGACCGACGAGCCATCGTCGCCCAGTACAGGTGCTTGAACGCCTCAAGGTGCTGCCAATCCTCGTCCATGCGGGCGACGTACCCAAGCCGAACGGCCCGGGCGATGTCCCGGCGATGGTTGAGGCGCGTCTGGACCCAGAGCTCTTCGATGGGGAGCGTCAGATCGATGCTCACCGTCTCACCGTGCCGCACGAGCGTGCCTATGCCGTTCGGCGGCAGAGGGTTCAGGAGCGGGTGAAGGCGGACGAACGCCGACACGATGCCCGCCTCACGCAGCACCTGGAGACCGGCGACGAGTGCGACCCTTAGGAACGCAGGATCATCGGTCCCAATCCCCACCGGGCCGGGGTATCCGTACGGCGACGTGGCGTCGAATCCGCCGCCCGGGATGCCGCGGATCACGAGGGGCAGCAGCATGGCCCTCTCCTCGTCCGTGACGCAGAGGGCGCGAGGCTGGCCACCTTCCTGCACGGCACACAGCGCGACGTACGCCGGCAGGTGGTAGAAGTCATGTCGGGCCGCGCGCAGCACCGCCTCCCACTCCGGCGCGTCAACGTCGAGCAGCGACCCCTTCAGCGTCGGAGGGGCGGGATCGCCTTCCGGTGGAAGCTCGGTGCCCAGCTCGAGGCTCACCAGCATGACGAGCTCGCCGCGGTCCTCGCCCGTGTAGGCGTAGCCGAGCGACTCGTACAGCCGTCTCGCCCTGAGGTTGTCCGGGTGCACGCGGAGGCGGACCACAGTGGCTCCCCGCCGCCCGGCCTCGGCATGCAGGTGCGCCATCATCAACCGCCCGAGGCCCCGACCCTGGGCGCTGGTCCGGACCGCGATGCCCAGCGACGGGACCGCATACCCCTCGTCCCAGCCGCGGAGCATGCCGTACGCGACCGGTCGCCCGTCCTCCACGAGGAGTGCATAGGCGTCTCGTCCAGCCTGACCGGCGATGCGCCCGGCCTCGTCACGGGTAAACGGGTGGGGCCGGAAGAATGTCTCGTCGATGTCCGCGAAGATCTCTGCAAGGATCGCTTCGTCCGCCGGTCCCACGACCCGGAACTCCACGCTCAATCCTCGCCTCCGCGAATGCGGTCCACCCTGGCGACCGACGAGTCCTGCAAGCGGACGGCCTTGACGAAGATCGAGGGCCCGGGCGTAAGGTGAGCGAGGCTCGGCTGCTGGAGGCGCTCCAGGCCGACAAGCATTCTCGCGGGTAGGTTGCTCGTGAGGAACGGCAGGCGGAAGAGGCCGACGCTTCTTGTCCCTTCGATCTTGAATCCGGCCGCGTTCAACCACGCCCGCACGTCCCTCGGCGCGTGCAAGAACGTTGTCGATGCGGTCCACCACGACGCTGCCGTCGTGGCTGGCACTCGGGCGGCCGAGGGGCGCGACAGCACACCCCGCCCACGGTACGGCACCAAGAAGATGTCCTCGTATGGCTGCGAGCCCGACGAGAAGGGAGACCAACGCTGACGATGGAGCAGGTAGGCAAGGATCGCCTTCAAGTTTCGTTTGTTGGCGGCCTCCAGCACGAGCACGCCGCCGGGTCGCACGACCCGGCTGAGCTCGCGGATCACCGCACGGGGGTCCTCGAAATGCTGCATGACCCGGACGCAGACGGCTGCATCGAAGCTGGCGTCCGGGAACGGGAGTCGATATGCGTCACCCGCGATGATCGTGAAGCGCGGCTCATCGCCGAGCCGCTCGCGAGCCGCCTGTAGGAGCGTTTGGGAGGCGTCGAGGAGCACGACCTCCCGGTAACCGGCGTACTCGTCAGCGAGGCGGCCGAAGCCGGCCCCGACCTCGATCAGCCGATCACCCGTCGGAGGGAGGAACGCCCGGAGCGCGAGGCGATCGCAGCTGTCCTCGTACTTGCGGTTGGGCCAGAAGGCGTCGCGGTACTTCAGGTCTGAGTAGGAGAGAAGCGTTGCCTCCAAACCCGGGTCCGAGTCCAGGGCGGGCGCGGTCGCCGAAGCTGCGGCGGGCCCCATGGTGGACGAGCTCGACGGCGAGCGCCTCTCGCCCCTCTCGGACACCGCGCACGACTCGCTCGGAGACTGTTCCATGCCACAATCATACGCATGGCCGCGGTGCTGCGACCAGACCGGCAACCTCGACGTGCCTGGTCGCACTCGTCACGTTGCCGGAGCGCACCATCGCCCCAGGACGAAGGTCCTGGCCACGTAGCCGCGTGGTATGGTGCCAGCGGTGGCCATGCGTTATGGCTCGTGCCCGCCCCGCAGTCTCCCCGGCGCCAAGAGGTCGCTCGCCAGAGCCACCCTCCGAGAACAGATGAGCAATCCCCGGCCGCCCATCGAACGAAGGATCCCGCTCGCCAGGCCGGACATCGGCGCCCGGGAGCTCCAGCTCGTGACCGCCGTCCTCTCGAGCGACACCCTGGCGATGGGCCCGTTCTCAGTGCGGTTCGAGGCCGGCATCGCCGCGGTGGCCGGCCGCCGCGAGGGCGTTGCCTGCTCAAGCGGGACGGCCGGACTCCATCTCGGGGTGCGCGCCCTGGAGATCGGTGACGGGAACGAGGTCATCACGACCCCCTTCAGCTTCGTTGCCTCGGCCAACTGCCTCCTGTACGAGCGCGCCGTCCCCCGCTTCGTCGATATCGAGGAGGACAGCCTCGGGATCGACCCGGATCTCGTGGAGGTCGCCGCCTCGAACCGGACTCGCGCGATCCTGCCCGTCCACGTGTTCGGCCGCCCGTGCCGGATCGAGGCGATCGAGGCCGTGGCCCGGCGGCGGGGCTGGAGACTAATCGAGGATGCCTGCGAAGGCCTCGGTTCCTCTGTCGGCAGCCGGCCCCTAGGGGGCTTCGGGGACGTCGCCGTGTTCGCCTTCTACCCGAACAAGCAGATCACGACGGGCGAGGGCGGGATGGTCGTCACCGACGACCCGGCGCTCGCCGAGACGATGCGCAGTCTCCGCAACCAGGGCCGCGACGCGGATGGGACGTGGCTCCGCCACGTGCGCCTTGGCTACAACTATCGGCTCGACGAGATGTCGGCTGCCGTCGGGGTGGCGCAGTTGGAGCGTCTCGAGGAGCTGCGTGCCGGCCGAGCGAGGGTCGTCGACGCGTACGAGCGCGCGTTGGCCGGACTCGACTGGGTTACGCTGCCGCGTGCTGGAGACGGCGAGATCGTGGACTGGTTCGTCTACGTCCTCCGGCTGCATCCGGACATCGATCGCGACTGGGTCATCGGCCGGCTGGCCGCGCTCGGGGTCCCCTCGCGGCCGTACTTCGCGCCGATCCACCTCCAGCCGTTCTACCGCCGGATGTTCGGGTTCCGGCCGGGCGACTTCCCGGTGACGGAGCGCGTGGCCGCGTCCACGCTCGCCCTCCCCTTCTCGAGCCTACTGGCGGGCGAGGACGTCCGCTACGTTGCGGACGCGCTCGTCGAGGCGGTGGACCACAACTAGATCGCCCCTTCCCACCCGACGGGTGGCCGGAAGTGGTGGGTGGCGAGCCCGGCGAGCTCGGGGAGCGCAAGAGACCGGCCGTTGTACACGACCCGCTCCGCGGCCACCTTGCCCTTGAAGAGCGGGTATGACATGGGCTCCAGCGCCCGGCTCACCGTGGGCAGCCGGTCCGGATCAAAGCCCATCATCAGCGCGCACGCGTAGTCCGCGAGCAGGGGGTTGTCCGCCAGGAGAAGGAGACCGCTCCGAACAGGAGTCGGTGCGAGGGGGCCCTGCCCCTCGCCACCCAGGATGCCGTCGACGAGGGCTAGGTGCCTGCGGATGGGCTCGTCCTGGAGCCTCCCGGCCTTGTCGGCGTGGCTCACGATCCGAGCAAGGTCGACCACCATGCGCCACGTCGTTTCATTGCCCGACCAGGCGCCCTCCCGGACCGGTGCCCTCAGGCCCGTTGCCACCCGCACGGCTCGATCGGCGACCCGGGCCACGTTGCCAAGGGTGCTACCCGGTCTGGTCAGCTGTGCGCTGTCGTGGAATGCCGAGGCGAGGCGCAGCACACCAAGGCGATCTTCCGGGTACTCGTCTCCTCCGATTCCCGGGGTGCCGAAGCGATGATGGGGGAGCGAATCCTTGTGGCCCACCGCGCCAACGCAGTTCTTCATGACGCACGTGATCCCGGCCTTCTCGTGCGTCTTGAGCTTGGGGAGGCTGAAGATCACGTCGGCGTCGAGGATCTCCCGGTTGATGACGTAGACGTGCCGGCCGGTCCCGTGTGTCTTCCGCAGGCGGGACGGGCCATAGTTCATGATCCGATACCGCTGGGCTGACTCAGCGTCCAGGTCGGCGAACCGGCTCTCGCGACCGAGATCGACCGTCACTCCCCCCGTGTCCGCGCGACGCTCGACGTTGACGAGCGCTCCGGCGCGGTTGCGGCGGACGACGAACAGGCGAAGGTCCTTGGCCTCCACGGGGATCGACGCAGCGCGGTAGAACTCGAGCACGCGTGCAGCCCCAGTCTCGCTCAGGACCGAGCCCCAGTCGGCGTGCTGCATCGGAGAGTTGCCGAACGCCAGGCTGCCCTCCTCGCCGATCGCCAGCAGCAAGTAGTCGACCACCGCGCGGAGGACCGATCCGTGGAGGCACTTGGCCGCGAAGCCATCGGCGGTCTCACCACGCTGTCGGTTGAGCACGAAGTTGCAGAGGACGAATACCCTGCTTCCGCGAGGGACCAGCGACTGCAGGGGGTTCCAGTCCGGGGTGTCGAAGTTGGCCGCGTCGAGGTCTGCTTGCGCGAAGCACCGCCGGATCGCGCTGTAGACGGGGTTGGGGGCCGGCGAGATATGCCCGAGGCGATACTCGGGGAAGGGCTCATCGGGAGAGAAGAAGAAGTCCCCGTCCGGATACGAAAGAGCGGGGTCCTGGAAGAGCGAGAGCGTCACGTAAGCTCGGATGTCATGTGGACGCGCCTTCCTGACCGGGGCATGGGTTCCAGCGGGACCGATGGCCGGAGCTTCATGCATTCCCGGGCGCGAGTCAAGGGGCGGGTCTTCCGCTTTGGACGGGTCTTCCGCGGACGTCTCGGTTGCGATTGCACGGAGACGGCGGCTTCCCGGTATCGTCAGGCCCCACCGGAGTAGGAGGGGTCGTTGAACACGGCAAAAGCGCGTGCGACAAGCGCCACGCCCGCGGCAATGCTGCTGCGGCGGGTACTCGCGCAGCGCACGAAGCCGTCGGATGCCCGGCAACAGCTGGCTCGGCGCGTCAAGAGTCGGGTCGCGAGCCGCGACCGCGAGGTCGCAGATCGCTTCGGCCGGCTCCTGGAGAATGTCTCGGGCCTTGGCTCGTGCGTGCTCGCTCTCTCCGGCGGAATCGATTCGAGCCTGGTTCTCGCGGTCGCCGCGCCCCTGCTGCAGGATCGATGCCTCGCGGTCACGGCCGACTCGGTCGCGGTGCCGGAGTGGGATCGGACAGATGCACGCGCGGCGGCGGATGCCGTGCGCGGATACGGCACCGGGCGACGGGCGATCGCGACCGGGGAGATCGACGACCCGAGGTACGCCGGCAACTCGCGATCTCGATGCTACTTCTGCAAGCTGGAGATGTGCAGCGCCCTGGTCGAGATCGCACGGTCGGACGGCTATGCCTGGCTGATCGACGGGACGAACGCCTCGGACGCCGAGCGCGATGACCGACCGGGCATGGCCGCCGGCAGGGAGCTTGGGGTCCGCTCACCGCTCGCCGAGGCGGGCATCACGAAGGCCGACGTTCGCATCCTAGCCCGAGCGCTCGGCCTGCCCGACCCCGACCGGCCGGCGTCGGCCTGCCTGGCGAGCCGGATCCCCTTCGGCGTACCGATCACGCCGCAGCGGCTTCGGCGGGTCGAGGCGGCCGAGCTGGCGCTCCGATCGCTGGGGTTCCGGCAGGTCCGCGTCCGCGACTTCGGCGCCCGGGCACGGGTGGAGGTCGAGCCCGGGGAGATGGAGACGGTCGCCCTGCACCGTCCGTTCATCGACGCGCGGCTTCGCGAGCTCGGGTTCACCGACTGGGAGACGCAACCGTACGCAGGGACCGGGGCAGGGGACAGCACTGATGCCGCGTCCTGACCAGACGGGTGAAGCGCAGGCGGCGGGCGCCGAACCCCGCGTGAGCCGGATCGACATCCTCCTGCGGGACGTCGCCGCTGGCCGGGTCGACGTCGAGGATGGGGTGCGCGCGCTCGAACGGCTGTCCTTCACCGACCTGGGGTTCGCGCGGGTCGATCATGAGCGCCGGCTCCGCCAGGGCGTGCTCGAGTTCGTATACGCGCCGGGCAAGACCCGGGCGCAGCTGCTGTCGATCGTCGACACGCAGCTCGCGAACGAGGACGGGAGCGTGGTCGTCACCCGCCTTGAGCCGGAGGACGCCGAGGCGATCAAGGCTCTTGTTGCCAGCCATGGGCTTGAATGCATTTGGCGGGAGGGGCCGCGGCTGCTTGCCGTCGCACGCGCCGTCCCCGAACCCCGCGGCCGGCTTCTCATCGTGACGGCGGGGACGTCGGACCTGCCGGTGGCCGAAGAGGCGGAGCTTGTCGCGACGGTCCTCGGCGCAGAGGTGTGCATGCTGGCGGACGTCGGCGTCGCCGGGCTGCAACGGCTCCTGGCGGAAATCCCGGAAATCGAGGCCGCGGATGCGATCGTCGTCGTGGCCGGGATGGACGCCGCGCTCGCGAGCGTCGTCGGCGGGCTCGCGTCCGTGCCGGCCATCGCCTGCCCCACGAGCGTCGGGTACGGGGCCAGTCTCGGGGGGCTCACGGCCCTCCTGGCGATGATCTCGTCCTGCGCGCCCGGCGTCGCCGTCGTCAACGTCGACGACGGGGTGGGGGCAGGCACGCTCGGGGCCATGATCGCGCGCGGGCGGGACCGATGAGTCGCCTCGCGTACCTGGACCTGACCGGCGGTGTCGCCGGGGACATGCTGTTGTCCGCGCTGCTCGACGCCGGCGCCGTGCAGGACGAGGTCTTCGAGCGGCTGGGGAGGTTGCCCCTCGCCCACCGCCAGCCGCGCCTGGAAGCGGTCGTTCGCGGCGGGATCAGGGCGCAGCTGCTCGTTGGCACGCCGCGGACCTCGAGCGTGGCTCGGTCGTTCGACGAGATCGGACAGATCCTGGCTGCTGCGGAACTCCCGGAGCGGGTCCGCGCCACCGCCCGGCGCGTTTTCGAGCGGCTCGCGGTCGCCGAAGCCCGGGCTCACGGCGAGGCGCTCGACGGGGTCCGACTGCACGAAGCAGGCGACGACGACGCCATCTTCGACGTCGTCGGGGTCCTGCTCGCGCTCGACAACCTGGCGGTCACGGACGTCGTGTCGTCCCCGGTCCCGCTCGGCGGCGGCCGGACCGAGCGATTAGCAGGAACATGGCCGGGTCCGGCCACCGCCGAACTGCTGCGCGGCGTCCCGGTGACCGGACCTCCGCCGACCGGCGAGGCGACGACTCCGACGGGTGCAGCCCTGGTCACGACGGTCGCGAGCGGCTACGGCCCGATGCCGTCCATGACGCTTAAGGCGATCGGCTACGGTGCAGGCGCTCGTGACCCAGACGGAGTGCCGAACCTCGTCCGCGTGTTCGTCGGCGAGCGGTCGGAGCCGGCTTGGCAGTCCCAGCATGGTCTCGTGGTCATCGAGGCGAACCTCGACGACCTCAGCCCGCAGCTCGTTGCCGATGCGTTCGACGCCCTGCTCGCCGCGGGGGCCCTGGACGTCTGGACGACGCCGATCCAGATGAAGCACGGCCGGATGGCGGTGACCCTGTCTGCGCTCGTCGACGGCGGGCATCGCCCGGCGATCCAAGAGGCTTTCTTCCGCACGACCACGACGCTCGGCATCCGGGCCTACGCTGTCGAACGGGCCGCGCTCGAGCGCGACACCATCGACGTCCGGGTCCGTGGCCACGCCGTCCGAGTCAAGCGCGGGCGGCTGGGCAACGAGATGGTCACGGCCACGCCCGAGCATCGCGACGTCGTCGAGCTGTCCGGGCTCCTCGGTGTCCTGGTCCGCCGGCTCTGGGAAGAGGCGTCTGCCGCTGCGCACCCGGGTCCGGACGACCTGCCCGAGGAGACCGGCCTATGCCGAAGGTCGTGAAGAGCGTGCGGCCGGCCCGGGCGGGTGGTCCGACCGACACGGGACTGGTTAGGCTGAGCACCTCACCCGCGGGAGGCAGCCGGTGATCGATGCCCCTCGTGACGGCCCTGGAGAGCCGCCCGATCCCGAACTGACGGTCATGACAGAAGCCGAGCTCGCATCGATGCGCGCGGAGGAGGGTGTCATCGTCGTCCTGCGTGATGGGCGCTACTGGTCTGCCATCTTCCCCGGGTTCTACCAGCCGATCCACCTGCTTGCCCGCATGAGAGCGGTGCAGGTCAGGCGCCCGGCTCTTCTTTGCTGGGGGTATCGGGCGGCCCTCGCCCAAGAGGACGCCAACCTGGCCAACGGCTCCATTCCCGTGCATCTCCTGACCGACGTCGCGCAGTTCACCGAGGGTATGCTCAACCGGAATCGCAGGAAAGATCTTCGGAAGTGCAGGCAGGAGGTCGAGTTGCGGCACCTGCGCGACCCGTCTCTCTTGGTTGAGCAGGGCTACGGCGTCTTCATGTCAGCAATGCGCCGGGTGGCCTACTGGCGACCCCTGACCGAGGTCGACTTTCGGCGGCGGATGGAGCGAAGAGCCAGGGACGAACGGAGGCTGATTGTCGCCGGCCTCATCGACGGGAGGCTGGGAGGATACCTGGAGTCCTACGCCGTGGACGGCGTTCTATACACCCATGAGCTGTTCGTGGCCACCGAAGCCCTGCGCACGGGCATCGGGACTGGGCTTTATGTCGAGACGATCGAGACCGGAGCCCGAGCCGGGACTGTTCACGACGTCTGCGCCGGCCTCCACACGCCGGAGCGCCCGACCCTATGCTCCTTCAAGGATGGCCTGGGGTTCCGTGTTGCGCACGTGCCGGCGCTGAGTGCGATACCAGCCCCGATCGGGGCATATATCAAGGCTCGCCGTCCCGCGGTGTACTACCGGCTGACGGGCGCGAATCCGGCCGCGGTCCCGAAGGTCGGGGAGTAGTTGGTGGACACTCCAGCGCTCGTCCTGTCAGGGCAGGTCAACGCCCTAGGTGTCATCCGCGGCCTCGGCGAGGAGCGCGTGCCCGTCTACCTGTTCAGGTACAGCGACAGCGACATGGCGCAGGCCTCGAGGCATGTCCTCCAGTCCTTCAGGACCCGCGATCCCATGGCTGACGAGCAGGCCTTCGTCGGCGACCTCCTCGAGCGCGGACCGCGATTCCGTGGGGCGCTCCTCGTGCCCACGTCCGACGAGGCACTGGCCGCCGCGTCGCGGTTCAAGGCGCGGCTGGATGAGCACTTCGTCGTTGGCTGTCCGGAGTGGGACATCGCCAAGGCATGTCTCGACAAGGCTCTCACCGCTCGCCTTGCCGAGGACAAGGGCCTGCCTGCGCCCCGGTCCCTGGTGCCCCACGCGCTCGATGAGGCGGTCGATGCATCCGGGTCCCTCGGCTTTCCCCTCCTCGTCAAACCCGCCCAGAGCCACCTCTACTACCGCGCCTTCGGACGGAAACTGACTCAGGTCCGCGATCGCGAGGAGTTGGAGCAGCGTTACGCGGAGGCACAGGCCGCCGGCGTGGAGGTCTTGCTCCAGGAGATCATCCCTGGCAGCGACCACGACGTGGTCAACTACAACTCCTACTGCCGGAACGGCGAGGTCCTGGTGGAGTTCACCGCGCGTCAGCTCAGGAAGGCCCCACCCAGATTCGGCTCTCCCAGGGTCCTCGTCAGTGAGTGGATACCGGAGGCAATCACGCCGGGACGGGATGCCATGGCGGCCCTGGGTTTCTCCGGCTTCGCGAACATCGAGATGAAACGGGACGCACGTGACGGCCGGTACAAGCTGATCGAGATCAACGCCCGGCACAACATGTCGAGCCTTCTGGCAGTGCGATGCGGCGTCAACTTCCCCATGATCGAATACCGGCACCGAATTCGCGGCGTGGTTCCTGGGCCGCTCCGGCAGCGCGACGGCATCTACTGGTGCAACAGCCTTCAGGATCTCGCCTACAGCCTCCGCGGCTTCCGAGACGAGGGCCTCTCCCTCTCGGCTTACCTCGTGCCGTATCTCCGGCCCCACTGCGACGCCATCCTGGACCACCACGACTTGGGTCCATTCCGAGCCAGGGTCTCGAACCTGGTCGGCCGAGGCTTTCTGGCGGGGAGCCGGGCTGTGAAGGCCGCCGCCACGCGACCGGGTCGGTCCCGTCGGGTGCGCTAGGTGGGCGCGAACGCGCGGCGGAGGCTCGCGCTCGCAGTCAAGCGCGCCATCGACGTTGGCGGGGCGTCGACGGCGGCGCTCGTCCTGTCTCCCGTGCTCGCATGGGTGGCGCTTGCGGTGGCGGTCACCGGGGGCCTGCCGATCCTCTTCTGGCAGCAGCGTCCCGGTCTCGGTGGTCGGCCGTTCACGATCGTCAAGTTCCGGACGATGCGCGCGCCTCACGCGGGCGAGGTGTGGTACCTGACCGACGAGCAGCGCATCACGCGTCTCGGGCGGTTCCTGCGCGCGACCAGCCTGGACGAGCTGCCCGAGCTGTGGAACGTGCTCCGGGGCGACATGAGCCTCGTTGGCCCTCGCCCGCTCCTCATGGAGTACCTGGAGAAGTACACGCCGGAGGAGCGGTGGCGACACGACATGCGGCCGGGCATCACCGGCTGGGCCGCCGTGAACGGGCGCAACGCACTCCAGTTCAGGGACCGGCTGCAACTCGACGTCTGGTACGTCGACCACTGGAGCCTGTTGCTCGACTTCCGCATCGTCGCGATGACGGCGATCCAGGTGCTCCGCCGCACCGATGTCTCCACGACCGAGGACCTTGCCCTGGGCTTTCCTCTTCCCGGAGTCGACGTCGGCCCGGATGGGCGGCTCGACGGCGCCGGACCTCCGATCGACGAATCGACATCGTAGCGGGCACTCCGCATCCGCGGCTGCTACTGGGTGTACTCCACCCCGACGACGATATCGCGGTCGAACGTGGTGGCCAGCGTGGCCACCGCCCCGGCAACCGTCAGCCCCGGGCTGGCGGCCGTGATCCGGTACCCGTCCGGCACCCGGATTGTGAGGGTGAGCGGCCCCGGGAGCATGCCGGGCTGCGCCTGGAGGGTGAGCCGGTACGTCCCGCCGGTCGCGTGGGTGCTGGCCGCATCCGGGCTCGTCCACGTGTACCGGAGGCTGGTCTGGCCCGGCGGGATCTTGAGGTAGGTCCCGATCGCCATCCGGCCGGCCTCGTCCTCCACGACGGCCGGGGCATTCACCGGCGCTAGCACTCCCCCGGAGACCTCCTCGATGTGGCTCCGCTCGGGGACCAGGAGCCGGAAGTACATCCCGAGGATGCGGCCGCCGACGTTGGTCATTGCCCGATACGGGGCACCATCGGGCGTGTCCACCCGGTTCTCCCAGGTCACGGCCAGCGTGTCCCGGGCGTTGCCGACGGCGTCAATCTGTACTGACAGGTCCATCGTCCGGGTCGTCCACGCGTTCAGCTTCGTCGGGGGCGCCACGTTCGAGTCGACCGGGTAGACGAAGTCGCCCGGGTCCGGCCGGATCGCGCCGCCGAAGCCCCCGTTGGCAGCGAACGCTTCATCAACTGCGTCGCGGAACCAGGCGAGGAGGAGGCGCTCCTGCCCGAAGTCCCCGGCCACGCCCAGAACGTCGCCCCACTTCCGGGGCGGCAGGGCGAGGAGCGAGGCGAGGAGCCGGTCCGCGAACGCCGGCAGGAAGGCCTTGGCTTCCTCGCCCGGTTTCCGGGGGGCTCTGGTCAGTTGGAGCACCTTCAGGGTCGTTTCACCGGACGCGATCGTCACGTTGTAGTCGGGGACGGAGATCGGCCCGGTCACCTTCAGCAGCTGATCGATCGTGTAGGTGGTCATCCCGAGCACGCCGTCGATCCGCGCGTCACCCGACTCGTTCGTGTAGAGGCGGAGGGCGTCCTGTGCGCTCGTCGGGAAGTCCGGCGACCAGCCGGCGTCGGCAAGCTGCCAGGACTGCGTCGGGCCCAGCAGGTAGTCCGCCAGCTCCTGCGGCGGTCGTGCGAACGGGTAGTCCGTCTTCCCGTCCAGCGGGGAGACGCTCAGGAAACGGCGCTCGGTGATGCGCCCCCGGTCGAACGCGATGATCCCGTAGCTACCGATCAACCCACCGCTTGGTCGCAGCTCGGCGGGATCCTGGGTGAGGACCAGGTAGCGCCGTGGCCCGTCCCAGCCCAGGATCGCCGGCAGCTGCGCGCTGACCTCCACGTACGTGTCGAGGAGCGGGCCGTAGGCGTCGATGCGCTCCGTGATCGCGTCTCGGACGCTCTCCACCTGGCCGACCAGGCCGTCCGGGATCGCAGCCAGCGTCCGGCGGGCGGTCGCGACGGAGGCGGCCGCGGAGACGGCGCGGTCGCGCGACGTGGCCATCAGCTCCACCAGTTGCGAGAGCGCAGAGGCGGTTCCCGGGTCGGCGGCCTGCGCTTCCCGGATCTCGACGAACCGACGGCCGATGGCCAGCCCCTCGCCGACGGCGTCGAGCAGGTCCCCGGCGCCCGCGACGACGTCGTCCGCGCCGCGGATGTTAGCGGCGGTGGGCGGGAACGCCCGCGCGATCCTGATCAGCGGGTCGCCCGCGAGGAGACTCCGGAGGCGGTCGAGGCGCCCGCGGGCGGAGGCCTGGTGGGCGTCGAGGGCATCCATGGTGGCCCGGTCGACCCCCAGGCCGGTCTCCCGGACCCGGTCGACCATCGTCTCCAGGTCGGTCCGCAGCGCGCGTGCCTCATCGAGGGCGGGAAGATAACGGAACGCGGCCAGCGCAACGCCGGCGAGGATGAGCGCGGCCGCGATGGCGAGAGCGACGAGCACGGCGCGCCGGCTGATCAGGGACGGTCGCCGCGGGGCCGCGCCGGCGGGGGCGGCGTCGCCGGTCACGGTGCCGGGACGGCGATGACGACGAAGCGCGGCGCCGTGTCGTAGTACGAGGTCGACGTCTGGAGCGTCAGCTGCTCCGTCGGCGTCGGCTCCAGGTACGTCACGGCATCGTACGGGACCTTGGGCAGGACCTTCGTGACCACGTACGTGCGCGACGTCCCGTCGACGAGACCCAGTTCAACCGTGTCGCCGACGCGGACCTGCCAGAGGGTGATGAACATCCCCACGCGGGCATGGCCGTAGATGTAAATGTTCGAGCCGTTGCCCGGCCACGCCGAGCCCGGGTAATGGGCCGCCTTCCCGAGCGGCGCGTCCACCCCGTCCCCCTCGACGACCGCCAGGTCGATACCCAGCCGGGCGATCTGGATGCGGTTCGCCCGGATCCCTCGATCAGCGGCCGGGGTGGGGGATGGCGAGGCGCTGGCGGTGCCCGTGCCCGGCGGCGATGCCGTGGGCGCTCGCGTGGCGGCCGGCGCGACGGTCACCAGCGGGAGATCGCTGAACGCGGGCGACGCGCCGAGGCCGGTCCCGGGCGTCGGGATCGCCGGCGTGGAGTCGGTGGGCCCGACGCCGAGCGCCATCGAGAGGCCAACCGCCATGGCAACGATGGCCACGACGGCGACAAGGGTCGCGGCGTGACGGGACACGCCCCGGCCGGGGCGCCCAGGACCGGTCATGGGCAGCGAGGCACCGGGCCCGCTCACCGACTCGCGAGCGGAGCCGCGGCCCGCCGGTGTCTCAGATGCGCGTCGAGGCGAGGCGTCGCAGGGTCAGCCCGCCACCGGTGACGAAGGCGAGGGCGAGGAGCATCGCCAGGAGGGGAGGAGCCCCGCCGGGGGCGGTCTGCGCCGGGAGCGTGGACGTACTAGGCAGCTCGCCGCTGCACGGCAGCGCCAGGACGGCCGTCGCGCTCACGTCGCCCGCGGTCGCGCGGACCTGCCGATTGCCGCTCGCGGGCCCCAGCGTCACCGTCTTGGTGGCCACGCCGTTCGCGTTCGTGGTCGTTGGTGTGCTGTTGATCTTGTCCCGCGTGGACTGGACGGTCACGAAGGACCAGGCGACCGACTTCCCGGACACCGGCGCTCCGTTCGCATCGAGGACCTTGGCGCTCAGCGTGAGGTGGCCGACGCACCTGATGGTGATGCTTCCCTTGGTCGTGTCCCCGTACGCGAATGCCGTGGCAGCCATCATCAGCGTGAGGAGGACCGCCGAGAACCCGGCAAGCCATCGAGTCCGGTGTTTCATCATGTGATCTCCCTCATCGCGGGTCATCCGCCTGGACACCCCGAAGCCTGCCGATTCACGATCCGCGGGCATTGCCAAGTCGTACGCCAGCGCGCGAGCCGACGCCGCGACGGATTGATCTTACTCTTCCGGCGCAACAGGGGAGTCCTTTCGGGCCATCGCGAGCGTGTTCATGGTGTGTCGCGGCACCACCGGGTCCCGCTGTGGCGACCACGCCGATCTACGCATTCCTACCGATTGAGCCGGGTGGGACTGACCGGCTAGGCTGCGCGGCGTCACCGTCTTCCGTCACAGGTTCGGTATCGGATGCCGCCCGAGCTGCTCTTCCAATGCGGCCTGCTTCTCGCCGCGGTGGTGACCGCGTTCGCGATCAGCTCTGTCGTCGGGTTGCTGGTCGCACGCCT
>Ga0209777_10004745_pt1 | contig 15932 bp, 10 predicted proteins | sample FrelakmetHBP12HB_FD_187147 | JGI IMG/M metagenome (GOLD analysis project Ga0209777, IMG submission 187147) | Freshwater lake sediment microbial communities from the University of Notre Dame, USA, for methane emissions studies -HBP12 HB (SPAdes)... | ecosystem: Environmental > Aquatic >...
AGTGATGTACGATATGAACCCGCGAAGGATTGATGACCCGGATACTCAGGCTCGCGCCGTCCGCCTTCGTCGAATGATGAGCGACTTTCTCACGAATCAGGCTCCGCAGGAGCGCGACCGCATGATGCAGGTTCATCTGGCGCAGGCGCGAGGCCCCAAAGGAAATGCAATGGCACTACGACGGCTAATGGCATTCGCCATCGGGATTCGCAAGGGCCGCAAGGACCAGGAACACTCCAATGATTGATGAGTCATTTGTTGATTTGATCCGCAGCGCGGTTGAGTGTCTCGATCGAGTCGGCATCGAGTATGCAATCACCGGATCCGTCGCCAGCGCCATCCACGGCGAGCCGGTCACGACGCATGACGTAGACATAGTAATTAGGATGACGCCGGCCCAAGCGCGCAAGCTCGATGCAGACCTTCCACAACGATTCTACCGGAGCGCGGAGCGGCTCGTGGACGTTGCCACACGAGGCGGCCTGGTCAATCTTGTTGACGCCGACACCGGGCTTAAGGTCGATCTTTCAGTCGTGGAAAAGAATGCGTTCTTCGACTCGGTGATGCGGCGGCGAGCGCTTACGTCTTTTGGGGAGGACGCTCCGTCGTTTGTTACGGTTACACCCGATGACATCATTCTAATGAAGCTGCTGTGGCGTCGAGATAGTCGATCGGAAAAACAGTGGCGTGACGCCCTCAGCGTGGCGCGCGTCAAGGGGTCGTCTTTGGAGTGGAAGTACTTGTTCGAGCAAGCGAAGGCGCTCGGAATTGAGGAGGACTTGGTCAAGTTGCGCGACGAGGCGGGGATTTAACAGCATTGTTGGGCCGGCCAAAGGCGCAGATCATGTCATCGCGGGGGAATGTGGCAACGCAGAATGCAATGCGACGGCGGGCGAAGCCCGCCCTACGAGGGGCTGTGCTAAATCACGACAAGTCGGGATTGCATTCCGCCCGCGCCGCGGAGAGCGCCGTAGGTGTGCAGTGGATCACAGTCGTTGGAGCAAAGCACAATAATCTTCAGAATATCACCGTTGAGATCCCACTGGGGCGGTTCGTGTGTGTGACCGGTGTATCGGGCTCGGGCAAGAGTTCGCTGGTCAACGACATTTTGCGCGAAGCACTGGCCCGCGACTTGAATGGTGCGACCAACGTCCAGCCCGGAGCGCATGAAAGGATCGAGGGAATCGAAGATCTCGATAAAGTCATAGACATCGACCAGTCGCCCATCGGGCGCACGCCGCGCTCGAACCCGGCCACATACATAAAGGTCTTCGATGAAATCCGCGACCTTTTCGCCCGCCTGCCGGACTCCAAGGTCCGGGGCTACAAACCCGGTCGATTCAGCTTCAATGTGGCTGCCGGCCCTAGGGGCGGGGGGCGCTGCGAAGCCTGCGAGGGCAACGGCAGCAACAAGATGGATATGGAATTGCTGGCCGACGTGTGGGTCACGTGTCCGATATGCGATGGCCGACGGTTTTCACGTGAAACACTTCAAATCCAGTACAAAGGCAAGTCTATCACCGATGTGCTGGACATGGATGTGCAGCAGGCCCTGGATCATTTCGCCAACGTTCCGGCGATCGCCGCCATGCTCCGCACGCTGCACGACGTCGGTCTCGACTACATCAAGCTCGGCCAGTCCTCGACGACTCTATCCGGCGGGGAAGCCCAACGCATCAAACTGGCCCGCGAATTAGTTAGGAAGTCCACGGGGCGAACACTTTATATTCTGGATGAGCCGACTACCGGACTGCACTTCGCGGACATCAAACGGCTGCTCGCGGTGCTGCACGGTTTCGTCGACGCGGGCAACACTGTGTTGGTCATTGAGCACAATCTCGATGTGGTGAAGACGGCCGACTGGGTGATCGACCTGGGCCCGGAAGGCGGCGACGCCGGAGGACAGATCGTCGCAACGGGAACGCCGGAGGAGATTGCCGAGATAGACAAGTCCTACACAGGGCTGGCGTTGCGGGACGTTCTGCGCCAAGTTCGAAGTTCAAAGTTCGAAGTGCAAAGAAAACAAGAGCGCGACGATAAGGGAGCAGGCCGAGCACAATCACCAAATCACCAAATTACCAAATCACCAAATTCAAAAATGATTTCCGTCGTCGGGGCGAAACAGCACAACCTCAAGGACATTCCCGTTGAGTTTCCACGCGATGGGATTACGGTCTGCTGCGGCCCCAGCGGTAGCGGAAAGACAAGCTTTGCGGTAGACACGGTCTACACCGAAGGGCAACGACGCTACGTTGAATCGCTCAGCTCTTACGCCAGGCAGTTCCTCGGCCGGCTTCAGCCCCCAAGGGTTGACCATATCGAAGGACTGTCCCCGGCAATATGTATTGAACAGAAAAACACCACGCGCTCGCCGCGCTCCACGGTCGGCACGATCACAGAGATTTACGACTATATGCGCGTGTTGTGGGCAAGGATTGGCAGACCCTATTGCCCGAAATGCAAAACGCCGATCGGCGCTCAGACCGCCGATGAGATTGTGGAGCGGATTATGTCGCTCGGAGTTGGGACCAGGTTGCTCCTGCTAGCCCCCATTGAGCCCGCGACGAATGAAACCTATCAGCAGCTATTCGCACGCGAACTGGCCAACGGCTACGCTCGCGCCCGCATTGACGGAAAACTCCATCCGCTCGGCGAACCGATTGACATTGACGGGCGACAGCGCCACCGCGTCGAACTCGTCGTCGATCGCGTCGTCGTGCGCCGCGCGCAACGCTCGCGGGTAACGGACAGTGTCGAACAAGCCCTTGCCGTCGGTCGGGGCACGCTCTTCGTGCAGACCATCGACGAGCCCGCCGGCATAGAATCCCGAGTCGGCGACGACCTCCGTCTTTCGCAACACCGTTCTTGCGATCGTTGCGGCCAGAGCTTCGAAGAATTGACTCCGCACCATTTTTCGTTCAATACGCGTCTGGGTTGGTGCGATACCTGCCAGGGGCTTGGCGTCCAACAGGGCGCCAATCCCGCCGCGATCGTCGTTCACCCCACGCGCTCCATCGCCGACGGGGCCATTGCCGGATGGGATAGCCTGCAATCCGCGTCGTTGCTGGGGCGCATGGTCGCGGCGCTCGCCGATCGCGTCGGCTTCGCCCTGCAAACGCCGTGGAATAAGCTGACCGAGCCGCAACAGAGAGCGATTTTGCACGGCTGCGGCGACGATTGGATTGAGGTCGTCTCCGAGTCCGGCGATTCAATTACCAAATCACCAAATCACCAAATCGCCAAATCCACAATGCGCTTTCAATGGCGCGGATTTTTCCCGGCGATTGCCCGGGCCGCCCGGTCCAGTCCCCATTTCCGCCACAAACTCGCCGCTCTCGCAGGCGAGGCCCCGTGCGAGACCTGCGGCGGTTCGCGCCTTCGTCCCGACGCAACCGCGGTCCGCGTCCACGATGCGACGCTTCAGGATGTGTGCGCGCGTCCTCTCGGCGGCGCCCTTGAGTGGTTTAAGTCGCTCAAGCTCGACGCCCGACAACGAAAAATCGCCGGCGAGCTGCTCCACGAAATCACCTCGCGGCTGCGGTTTCTCGTGGATGTGGGGCTGGATTACCTCACGTTGCAAAGGTCCGCGGCCACTCTCTCCGGTGGCGAGTCGCAACGTATTCAGCTCGCGTCGCAGATCGGGACAGGCTTGACCGGCGTACTCTACGTACTCGACGAACCGACCATCGGCCTGCACCCGCGCGATAACGCCCGCCTGATCGCGGCGCTTCATCGTCTGCGCGACCTGGGCAACACGCTGCTCCTCGTCGAACATGACCGCGAAATCATCGACTCCGCCGATCATGTTTTGGATTTCGGCCCCGGCGCGGGCGCACTCGGTGGCACTGTCACCGCGGCCGGCACACCGTCGCAACTCCGCACGAAACGCGTTTCGCTGACAGGCAAGTACCTGTCGGGCAGAGAAGCGATTGTCATCCCTTCAAACCGGCGCCCCGTCGACAGCCTTGAGCTCCGCATCGATCTCGAACTTCTGGACGACGACGCTGAGTCAAGTGGGGAACGCGGGGGGGGGTATGGCGACGCGCGAAGACCAAGCACGGCCGGTTTCAATCGACAATCGACAATCGACAATCGACAATCCCGACGGCTGGTCGTGCATGCGGCGCGCGCGCACAACCTCAAGGAAATCGACGTCGCCTTCCCCCTTGGGCGATTCATTTGCGTGACCGGCGTCTCCGGTAGCGGCAAAAGCACGCTGGTCAATGAGGTATTGCACAACGCCCTGGCGGCCCGCATCCACCGCGCGGACCTGATCGTCGGCGCCCACGACCGAATCACTGGCATGGAACACATCGACAAGGTCATCAATGTGGATCAGTCGCCTATCGGCAACAGTCCTTCGAGCAACCCCGCGACGTACACGGGCGTTTTCGACACGGTCCGCGAACTTTATGCCCGGCTTCCGCTGAGCAAGATGCGGGGGTACACGGCCAATCGTTTCAGTTTCAATCGCCCCGGAGGCCGGTGCGAGGCCTGCGAGGGTATGGGTGAGCGGCGCATCGAAATGCACTTTCTCCCCGACGTCTGGATCAAGTGCGAAGACTGTAGCGGAAGGCGCTACGTGCCGGAAACGCTCGAAGCGACCTACCACGACAAAAGCATCGCAGATGTACTCGATATGCGCGTCGGCGACGCCCTCCGCCTGTTCGAAAACGTCCCGCGAATCCGGCGAATGTTGCGGACCCTCGCCGATGTCGGACTCGGTTACCTGGAACTTGGCCGGTCCGCCCCCACCCTTTCCGGCGGCGAAGCCCAGCGCGTAAAACTCGCCGCGGAACTGGGCCGCCCATCCACCGGCAACACTCTCTACGTCCTCGACGAGCCGACCACCGGTCTGCACTTCGACGATCTCAAGAAGCTCCTGGGAGTCCTGCATCGCTTAGTGGACCTGGGCAACACCGTCATCTGCATCGAGCACAACCTCGACGTAATCAAGACCGCCGATTGGATCATAGACCTTGGTCCCGAGGCCGGCGATGCCGGTGGATACGTCGTTGTGGCCGGGACTCCCGAACTCGTCGCCGCCACCGCCGAGTCCCATACCGGCCGCGTACTAGAACGCGTACTGGAGATGGGTCCGGTCGGCGAACGAATGGTGTTCGACGCCCGCGCCCAGGCGACGCTCGACGTCGACGCGAACGTGCCCGCGGATCTCGGAGGCGAAGTCAAGATGCCCTGGGAACTGGACGGCCGGTCGTGGCACACCGTGGACCATGTCGACGGCAAGGGGCGGCCTGTCGAATGGGACCCTGATGTCCTGCTTTGGCTCGTGGAGAACATCGAGTCGCTAGGCGGCCTCGCGCCGACGGACTGGAACAATCGGACCCGCATCGAGATCGGCGCGGGCAAGGACCAACCCTGGTTTTGCCACATTCTAAGCGGGTTCAAGGACTTGCTTGAAGTCGCCATCCGCGTGCCGCAGGGTACTTTCGACGAAGCGGCGCTGCGCCGGGAGCTTGGAATCGCCATGTTGGACGAGCGTCGCGATCTTCCGATCTACGGCCAGTATGAGCGCGTGCGGATCCGCAACCTTCGCGGGATCGCCGGCGGCTGGGATGATATACGCCTGTCACTTCGCGATTTCAAGGACGTGAATAAAGCGGCATTCCGTAGGTTCTTGAAGACTGGGTTGTCGGCGTACCTCGCGCACCTCGTACGCCGCGAGGCGACGCCGGAACTCAAGGCCCCGTGGAAAGTTCAAGGCCAGCAATGGCACCTTTCCCAGAAGTCGATGTCCCGACGCCAGACGCCCAAATGGAAGCCTGCGCTGCTTCTGGCCCTTGTCGGCCGCTTCAAATCCATCGAGCCCGAGATCGAACTAGACTGGACGAGCAAGACCGCGGTGTTGTTGAAGGACAAGGCGCGGCGAATCGTCAGCGGGAAGATTGTCACGAATATGGGTCGAGGGCTTCGCGTCGAGTTGCGCGCCCCGCGAAACCTCTTCACGCCCGTAATGGTCGATCGCCTTGGGCAAGATGCGGAAGTCAAGCATTGCCATCACGATGACCTGATCTTGTTCTGGGTCCGGTCACTCGATCAGATTGACGCCGCCCAACTTCGCGAGGTATGGCGCCGCTGTAACGACGGTGCCTCGCCGGAAAGGCTGCGCTCCGCATGACCGCCATTATTCCTAACCGCTCGCTTTTCGCCCTGGAGTTTCCGCTTCGCTATCGCGCCGAACCTCCCAAGCTCGACAGCGGCCTTTCCGGCTGGACCGACGCGGAACTCCTGCCGAGACTCGGCGAGATTGACGGCCGACAAGACTTTGCTGACGTCTGGGCCTGTTGGAACGAGTCGGGGTTGTACACCGCGTGCCGCGTCTCCGGCAAGCGAAAGCCACTTCGATGCGATCCGAAAACATTCTGGACCGGCGACAATCTCCGCCTCTGCACCGACATGCGCGACGCCCGGGACAACCGCCGGGCGACCCGCTTCTGCCAGCAGTTTTTCTTCCTGCCTACCGGCGGCGGCCCGGACCGCCGTGGACCCGTCGCTGGGGTCAACAAGCTCCAGCGCGCCCGCGAGGATGCCCCGCCCGTTCCCCTCGGGCGGCTTCGCGTCGCCGCGCGCGTGACCCAAACCGATTACACACTTGAGGCGTACATCCCCTCTGAATGTCTGGCCGGTTTCGATCCGGGTGAGCATTCACGGATCGGCTTCTACTACATTCTGGAAGACTCGGACCACGGCCAACAGTACCTTACCGTAGGCGATGAGCTTCTTTGGTACGCTGACCCGTCCACTTGGGCCACTGCTGTGCTTTGCAGAGATTGACCCGGGGTCAGCGAAGGGCGAACTCCAGAGGTTGCGTGGAAAGGGTGCTGACCTTCAAGACCGAGAAACCCAGGATGTTTCCATCGTCGTCCACCTTTTCCATGACGTGATCGCTCTCGGTCTCGCGGAAATAACCAGCCCGCTTTTCGAAGATGACTTCGAGATAATCGCCTTCGCGGTCGTACCAAACTTTCACGGTTCTGGGGGCCACAGAGTAATTCCTCGTCTTGGCTTATCGGTCAGGTACGCAGTCAACACAAAAGCGTCCGACATCACGGCTTTTGCGACGACGCAAAGGTACTTGTCACCAACGAGCGTCCCTCGATACCGGCGATAATACAGCCGGACCGTTTCATCGACATTCGATTGTATCACGAGTTCCGCACGAGACAAAGTCTCGGCGATTTGCGGTTCCAGGCCGGCCATTTCGGGATGCTCAAGAAGGTGAGCGAGCCGTTCGTCCGTCAGCCGGAAGGACCGCCCTTAATGATCCGTGAGCAAACGCATATCCACATCTCGTTTTAGTCGGCGTGGATTATCGGTCTCCCGCGCATATCAGCCGGGACGGGTTGCTTGAGCTGCGTGAGGATCGTCGGGGCCACGTCGTAAAGCGTCGGGCCGTTGACTCGGCCTCGCGCGGGCAGCGAAGGGTGCGTGAGGATGTACATCCCCTGCTGGGCGTGGTTGGCGTCATCCGGGCCGGTGTCGTTTTCAAAGGTATAGATGGTGTCAGCACCGACCAATCCGACCGATCGCCAGCGGAGATCGCCGAAAATCACGACCAGATCGGGCGCAACCCCGTTCACCTTCTTGTAGATCTTTTCCGGCTTGTAACACTTGTTACCCATGAGCGCGCCCTTGTCGTCCTTGATGGCCTCGATCTTGCGGGCCAGTTCGTCGCGGAACGATTCGTACTTGGACGCCTCCACGGTCCCGCCCGGCTCGCGGCCTTTCACGTTGATAAAGCACCGGCCATAGTAGCCACCGTCGCCCCAGGCCTTGGTCTTCTCCCAGTCCACGTCCTTGTAGTCGAACTTCTGATTGCGCTTGGGCGGTTGCTTGAAAACGAGGTAGCCCTCGTTGATGAGCCACTGGTTGAACATGCAGCCGCCGACCATAGTCTTGCAGCCGTGGTCGGAGACGACCCACACGGCGGTCTTGTCGAGGTCGATGAGGGCGAGCGTCTCGCCGATCTCGCGGTCGATGTACTTGTAGTATTCGAAGATCGCGTCCTTGAACGGATTGCCGGGCACGTGGGAGTGATGCGTGGGGTCCATGCAGCTCCAGAAGCCGTGGTGGATACGATCGACGCCCATCTCGACGGACCAGTAGAGGTCCCACGGGCGGGTCTTTAGCAGATGGCGGATGACCTTGAAGCGCTTCTCGGTCATTAGATAAATCTGATCGAGGAGCCACTGCTTGTTGTCGGTGCGGAAGCCCTTCACATCGACCATGTATTCGCCGACGAGGTCGTTGACTTCCTTGCGGAGAGTGGGCGGGTGGGTCCACTGAATCTTCGGGTCGTCGGTTGTGGGCGTCAGAAAGCTCGTAATCATGCAGCCGTTGATCGGCTTGGTTATAGGATACGTGCCAGGGACTCCGACGACGATGGACTGTTTTCCGGCGGCCGTGAGGATTTCCCAGATGCGCGGCTCCCTGACCGCCAGCGAAGTGGCGATCATGAGCTTGTCATAGGAGTGGTCGGCGCGGTTGCGAAAGCCGTAGATGCCCAGCGTGCCGGGGTCCTTGCTGGAGGCCATACAGCTCCAGGCGGGGACGGTGATGGGCGGCATGCAGCTCGTCAGCTCACCATAGGTGCCGGACTGCATGAGGCGTTTGAGATTCGGCAGATGGTCCACCCACTTGTCGAATACGAGCGAGGGTTCGGCACAATCCAATCCAATAACCGCGACTTTTTCGATGCTCTTCACAGTCGTATGTCCTCTTGGTAGTCGTCACCGATGCAACGCATTGCGATCATTGGGATTCGCAGCGCCGCATCGAATGGCGAATGGGGAATGCAGAAGATCGACAACAAAGCGCTCTGTCCGCGTCGTTCCATTCGATCTTCGCTATTCGAAATTCAACATTCGCTTTTCGCGTTTGCAGAACGCGGAAAGCGTTTTACGTGTTCGACGGCGCGGGGGATTACGCGGTCGATCGCCTCACGCAGGCCGCTATCGAGAATCGCGCCGGAGGCCTGGGCGTGCCCGCCGCCGCCGAACTCCGCGGCCAGATCGGTCACCGTAACCGAGCCGCTGCTGCGGAAGTTGATCCTTGTCTTACCGCTTCTGCCCTCGGAAAACAACATGGCCAGGCGCACGCCGTCGAGGGAGCGGGGTACGTTGATCTGATCGTCGATGTCGGCGGCGGTGCAACCAGCCTCGTGGATTTCGTCGAAACTTGCCGAGCTGTAGGCGACCTGGCCGTCGGCGACGATCTTGGTGTTGTCGTAGATCACGCGGAGCAGGTCGAATTCGCTCTTGCGTTGGCTGCGCCAAATCCTTTCGCCGAAGTTGCCGACATCGGCGCCGAGTTCGACGAGGTCGCCGGCCGCACGCAGGGCGCTGGGCGTGGTCGAAGGCAGCGAAAAGCCGATCGTGTCGGTCTGGATGCCAGCGTAGAGCAGCGAGGCCATCGTCGGCGAGATCGGCAGCGTCGCGGCCCGCAGAACGTGATAGACCAATTCGCACGCGCTGCTCGCGTGCGGTTCGATCCAGTTCACCGCACCGAAACGGGTGTTGGTCTCGTGGTGGTCGATGTTTAGCAGCGGCCGCCCCGCGGACCAATCGGTTTGCTTCAAATCGCGTTCGACGTTGCAGCGGTCCTTCTTGGCCGTGTCCAGTACAATGAACGCGTCGGCGGCTGCGAAATCGGCGGGCGTGGCCACGCGGGCGCCAGTCAAATCGACCATGAAGGCAAGCTTCTGCGATAGCGATCCCTGCGGCAGCGAGACCATCGGTCGCGAATGTTCACATTTCATCGCCAGCGCAGTCGCGAGCATCGATCCCAGCGCGTCCGCGTCGGGCACGACATGGGCGATGACCACAGGAGCGCACGAGCGCTGAAGAGCATCAAGCAGCTCGCGCGGAACCATAGGCGAAGCACAGGTCGATTCGGTACCAGGTAAGCGGTTCATTTGCGCGACGAATTGTCGATCGTCGATTGGTCAGCCGGCGCATTAAGTAGACCCGCGGAACGGTCTATAATCCGAGCCGCAGGCTTTAGCCTGCGCGACCAGGTCGCGCGGCCTGAAGGCCGCGGCTCGGGGGGGAATTCTTTCCGCGTCTGCACTTAGCCGCATTTTTCGTAACCGACAATCGTCAATCGACAATCCCCTTACCTCTGTTTCATTGCCTCGATCAGGATGTCCGCGATCTCCGGGCGGGTGAACTCGGCCGGCGGTCGCTGTCCGGCGACGAGCATCTCACGGACCTTGGTGCCGGAAAGCGACACGCGATCGCCCTCGATCATCGGAAACGTCTTTTCGCTAACCATCCCGCCCGCGAGTTTGGACCATGACGTATTCTCGAACTTCATGGGCGTGATCTTCAGTGCGCCCGGAGGCAGCGAGTCCATGGTCTCTTGCGCCGCGTAGGTACCGTAGTACTTGCCCACACCGGCGTGGTCGCGCCCCACGATGAAGTGCGAACAACCGTAGTTCTGCCGCAGAATCGCGTGCAGGACGCACTCCTTCGGCCCCGCATAGCGCATCGCCGCGGGCATCACCGCGAGCATGGTGTGTTCCGGGTGATAGTACTTGCTGATGAGGGTTTCGTAGCATCTCATGCGCACTTCGGGGGCGATATCGCCGTCCTTGGTCGCGCCCATCAGCGGATGAATCAGCAGCCCGTCCACGATCTCCTGGGCACACTTCGTCAAATACTCGTGAGCGCGGTGGATGGGATTGCGTGTCTGAAAGGCGACGATAGTCTTCCAACCGCGGCGCTCGAACTCCGCCCGCGTCTGCTTGGGCGTGAGACGATGCGCCGTGAACATCGGATTGTGCCGCAGCGTAACCACATCGATCGGACCGGCCAGACACGTGTCGCCTGAGCTCATCACGTTCTTCACGCCGGGATGCGCCAGGTCCTCGGTGCCGAAGGCCTTGATCGCCTGCTTGCGCTTGTCCTGCTTGTACTTTTCCTTGACGGTCAGGTAGCCCAGCAACCGCCCCTGGTCGTCGTTGAGCGCCACGCGGTCGCCGACGCCAACCTTTCCCGCGGTCGCGTCATCCACGGCCAGCGTAATTGGGATCGGCCAGGTCACGCCGCTCTTGAGCGTCATGCCGTCACAGACGCTGTGATAATCGGCCTCGCCCATGAAGCCTTCGAGCGGGCTCATGGCCCCGCAGCCGATCATCTCGAAGTCGCACTGCTGCCACTCGGTGAGAGAAATCGCCGCTTTCGGCGGTTTTGGGTCGAGCTTGTGCCCGGTTCGGTCAATGAGTTTCCCGCCGTGCGGGTCGGTGAGTGTCACGGTGGCCATCAGCACTTCCTTTGCGTTGTCAATGGAGGATTCATTAGTCTCGGCGCAAGTCGCCACGTTTCCCCTCGTAAACGAGCCGAACAGCCTAGAAGGAACCGACGCCAACTGCAACCCCCGTCGGAACGCTGTTCATTCAATAATAGTTGCTTCCGCTGCTTTCGCCGTGACCAGGCTACTTCTTCTGCGGTGTGACGACCATGGTCATGCGCCGGCCGTCCATCGCCGGCGGGCGTTCGACCTTCGCGGACTCGCCAAGCTCACCGATGATGGAGTTGAAGATGCCCGTGGCGATTTCACGATGAAACCGCTCGCGCCCCTTGAAAATCATAGTGAATTGCACCCTGTGCCCCTCGGAAAGGAAGCCGAAGGCGTGCTTTAGCTTGATGGAGCGATCGTGCGGATCGGTCTTGGGACGCAGGCGAATCTCCTTGAGCTGGATGGTGTGGGCCGCCGCGGCCATCTTCATTCGCTTTTTCTTCTCGTAGAGATGCTTGCCGTAGTCCATGATACGGCAGACCGGCGGGGTTTCCTGAGGCGAGACTTCCACGAGGTCGAGGCCGGCCTCGCGGGCGAGCGTGAGGGCCTCGTGCGTGGGAATCACGCCCAACTGTTCCTGATGCTGATTGATGACCCGAACTTGAGGGATGCGAATCCGCTCGTTTAGACGCAGTGCCTTGGCGATAGCTCAACTCCTTACGTTAGACTCACTTGCCGTGACCAATTCTCGATTGTCCTTTGCTCTGGACTTCTTCGCGTGCGGCGGCGACGAAGCCGTCCACGGTCATGTTGCCGATTGCGTTTCCGTCGCGGTCATTGACGTTGACCGCACCGGCGGCGGCCTCCTGCTCGCCGACTACCAGAATATAGTTAACCTTCTCCGCCCGGAAGCGGTGCTTTTTCGGCCCGATCTTCTCGTCGCCGATGTCCAGTTCCGCCCGCAGGCCGGACTGTTTGAGCACGTCGAAAACCTTCCTGGCGTAGGGGGCGCTCTTTTCGCTAACGCTGGCGACACCTGCCTGAACCGGCGAAAGCCAAAGCGGAAACGCTCCCGCGAAATGCTCGATGAGGATGCCTACGAAGCGCTCCATGCTGCCGAACGGGGCGCGGTGCACCATGACGGGTTGGTGCGGTGCGTTGTCCGAACCGATGTAGACAAGCTTGAATCGTTCCGGGAGGTTGTAGTCCGCCTGAACCGTGCCGAGCTGCCAGCTTCGCCCGATGCAGTCCTTCACCATGAAGTCGATCTTGGGACCGTAAAAGGCCGCCTCGCCGATCTCCTCGGTGAAGGCGATCCCGCTTTCTCGCGCCGCGGCGCGCACGGCCTGTTCGGCGCGAGCCCAGTTCTCGGCAGATCCGACGTACTTGTTGCTGTTCGGATCGCGAAGCCCCACGCGAACGCGGTAGTCCGTCAGCCGCAAAGTTTCGAGTACCGACCGGGTAAGGTTTACCGTGGTAAGCAATTCCTCCTGCAACTGATCGGCCGTGCAAAATAAATGGGCGTCATCCTGGGTGAATCCGCGGACGCGAGTCATGCCCCCGACCTCGCCGCTCTGCTCGTATCGGTAGACGCTGCCGTACTCAGCAAGGCGGACGGGGAGGTCGCGGTAGCTTCGCTGCCGCGAGGCGTAAATCTGAATGTGATGCGGGCAGTTCATGGGTTTGAGCAGATGCCCGGGCTCGTGGGCCAGTGCGGCGTAAAACACCTCGATGACTCGATCAAGGGATGCGTCCTTGGACATCCCCTCAAGCGCTCCCCATGCGTTCTCGATACCCGCGATCAAGGATCGTACGCGCGACAGACCGCCCGACTCGCCGCCAGCCGTTCGAATACGTTGGGCGAGTTGCAGCACGCTCTGGATCGCCTTGCCGCGCTCAGTCTCGAACATCGCGGGGTATTGGGAATCCTCGTAGTACGGATAATGCCCGCTGGTGCGATACAAACCGAGTTGGCCGATGTGCGGCGTAAAGACCAGTTGATAGCCAAGCTTGACCATCTCCGACGTCAGGTAGTTCTGTAGCTCCGTGCGAATGGTTGCACCCTTGGGAAGCCACAGCACCAGCCCGGTCCCGACCGTATCGGTCACCGCAAAAAGGTCGAGGTCGCGTCCGATGACGCGGTGGTCGCGCTTCTTCGCCTCTTCGAGGCGCCGCAGGTGATCCGCCAGTGATGACTTCTTGAAGAAAGCGGTCCCGTACACACGCTGCAGCGGCTGATCGTTTACATCGCCGCGGTAATGCGATCGGCTGACCTGCCGAATAGAATAGGCCTTTATGATTCCCGTCGAGGGAATGTGCGGGCCGCGGCAGAGATCCTCAAAGTGCTCGCCGGGGCGGTCGCCGGTTACGTAGAAACTGAGCGAGTCGCCCTCCGCACGTTCCGCGTTATCGACCTTGTAACGGTTGGACTCGTCGTGGAGCTTGGCCATGCCCTGCTCGCGGGGCAACTCGTAGCGACAAAACGGACGATCTTCCTTGATGATCCGCGACATCTCCTCTTCGATGCGCGGAAAATCGTCAGGCGTCAGCGATCGTGATAAATCGATGTCGTAGTAGAATCCGTCCTCGAGCGGCGGACCGTAGACGAGCTTGGTCTCCGGGAAGAGCCGGCAGATAGCTTCGGCCATCACGTGTGCGGTGCTGTGCCGCAAGACGTTGAGACTGTCCGCGTCGTCATCCGTGGACGTAAGCACCCGCAACTCACAATCGCCGGAAAGCGGGCGGTTCAGGTCAACGATCTGTCGTCGTCCATCGAGCGCGACTTGTCCGGCGATGGCGGCGCGGGCCAGCCCCGGACCGAGCTTGGCGGCCACGTCAGCCGTGGTTGCCCCAGCGGGCATGTCCAGGGTCGATCCGTTGGGCAGTTTAACTATCAGGCAGAATCTCCGAGGGTCTGCTGTGTCGCGCTCCGCGCACAAAAAGAGCGGCCTCGAAGCTCCTGACGCATAGAAGCCTTTCGCCTGGCATACATGCTGCCATCCGCGAAGACACAGGCTACCATGATGTACGCGTCATCTGCTTCGAAACCGCCTGAACCTGAAACGCCAAAAAACGATCCGGCAACCCGCCTCGCAATCAGCCCCGGGCGAGCTTGCCGATAACCACCCCTAATAATACTAGGTCGTACCGTTTGGTCAAGGACTGAAGTGCCGCCGACAGAACTTAGCGTTCGTAACCGGGCCTAACCCCGCGTCGTATTCGGTGTCTTATGCTAAATAGAGCCGGACGCAGATTGGGCGTCCGGAAGCAGGTTACAGTCAAGAAAGGGCGTGAGCCATGAACGCGGCAGGATTCGTATCGAGCAAGGTTGGCATGGGTTTGGCTGCGGTGATTATCGCTACCTCCTTCGGCATGACGCCGACGCCGGCCAAGGCCGATCACTGGGGCTTCAACGTGTCGCTCGGCGGCGAGCCGGTTTGGGTTCCCCCCACGTACGAGTCGCAGGCTCGGACAATCACCACTCCTGCCGTGTACGAAACCCGCACGCAGCGAGTTTGGCGCGAACCAGTGTACGAAGACCGCCAGGTGCTGGTCGACGTGCCCGCCAGAACGGCGATTCGTGAAATGCCGCGTTATGACTCATGGGGCCGAATGATCGGTTATGAGCGTGTTGCAGTGGTCGTCGAGCCGGCACACCGCGAATGGCGCACCGAACGCGTGCTCGTTCAGCCGGGCCGCTGGGAGACCGTGGTCGAGCGGGTTTGCGTCCAGCCGGAGCGAAGCGAGGTCGTATACGACAACGTGCCGGTTTCGCTGGGGTACTGGGAACAGCCCAGCGGCCTGGCGTTTGGATACGAGCGCGGGCACAGCGACGCGGTTCGCGTCATCGCCGGTCCGCGGCCCTGGGAACCGGGTTTCCATGCGGCTGTGCGGGTTCGACGATAAACTAACCAGTGAATGATGCTTCTCCAGATTCGCACGTCCCGGTCACGCGATGACCGGGGCGTGCGTTTTTTTGACCGGCGGATATGATCGTTACGGGCGTGGTTTGGGATCGTACTTGGAGCCTGCGATAATGATCGCCAAAGAAGGCCTGCGCGAGATTCTGCTGGCGACAGTTGTATTGGGCGCGCTATCCGCGGCGGCCACATGGCTCTTCTGGCCTCTGGCGATCCCATTTGTCGTAATCTGGGCCTGGGTGCTCAGCTTCTTTCGCGATCCGCCTCGGCGACGGGAGTTCCTCCCCGGCGAACTTTGCTCGCCCGCCGACGGAACTATCACAGAGATCGCGGAGTTGCCCGACCACCCGCCGATCGGTGGTCCGGCGATTCGGGTGGGGATGTTCCTCAGTTTGTTTAACGTCCATATCAATCGCTCGCCGTGCGGCGGGCGAGTTCGATCGGTTTCGTATCGCGCCGGCGAATTCCTTGACGCGCGACACCCGGAGTCGGGTTGCCGCAACGAATCCAACACGCTCCTCATAGCTCCCGACGCGCCCCTACCCGGTCCCATCGAGGTGCGGCAGGTCGCGGGGCAGCCCGCCCAGGCCGCCTGTACTGGTATAAAACTCTATTTACTTATCAGGCGGCCCGATCAACTGTTCGCCGCCTTGGACTGGGGCCGGCCCGGCAAATCTTCCGCGTTGTCCATGATCTATGCTGATCCGACGGACGGGGAGTCTTACGGCCTGGCGGTCAGAGCTGCCCGGTCCG
>Ga0209777_10004746_pt1 | contig 15925 bp, 15 predicted proteins | sample FrelakmetHBP12HB_FD_187147 | JGI IMG/M metagenome (GOLD analysis project Ga0209777, IMG submission 187147) | Freshwater lake sediment microbial communities from the University of Notre Dame, USA, for methane emissions studies -HBP12 HB (SPAdes)... | ecosystem: Environmental > Aquatic >...
CTCCTCCACGGCGACCGCGTCCGGCTTGAAGCGCTTCATGAGACTGCGCGACTCATCGTAGATGCGCCGCAGCCTCGCCTGCACCGGGTCTTTCGACGAGGTCACGATGCAGCCGTGACCCAGGCAGCGCAGGCGGCTGCCGTCCCGTTCTACGACGCCCCACCCGGTGCTGGCCGTTCCGGGGTCGAAGCCGAGGACTATCACGCTTGCACCGTGCTGCCCGTCGCCGCGAGCCACAGACTCATCGCCCATCGGTCGCTCACTACTCAGCCTGCCACCGCTTCGAGCACCTCGTCCGAGATGTCGAAGTTAGCATAGACCTCCTGCACGTCATCGCTTTCCTCGAGCGCGTCGATGAGCTTGAGGGTGCGACGCGCGTCACCCTCGTCCAGCTGCACGGTGGACTTGGGCACCAGCGTGAGCTCCGCCTGCTCACACTCGATGCCGGCGGCGTGCAGCCCAGCTTTGACTTCGGCCAGCGCCGTCGGTTCCGTCAGCACCTCGAAGGAGCTGCCGTCGAGCACGATGTCTTCGGCGCCGGCGTCGGCCGCCGCCGCGACCACATCGTCTTCACCGTACTTGGTGGCATCGACGATGATCGAGCCGTGGCGCTCGAAGATCCACGCCACGGCGCCAGGCTGGCCCAGGGCACCGTTGTGCTTAGAGAAGATGTTACGGATCTCGGCTGCGGAGCGGTTACGATTGTCGGTGAGCACCTCGACGATGATGGCCACGCCCGCAGGACCATAGCCCTCGTAGACGATAGACTCGAAGGCCTCGCTGCCACCCTGACCGCCGCCGCGCTGAACGGCACGCTCGATGTTCTCCTTGGGCATCGAGTAGCTCTTGGCCTTTTCGACGGCGTTGTAAAGGGCCGTGTTCATGGTCGGGTCGGTGCCGCCCTCTCGAGCTGCCACCATGATCGCTCGGGCAAGCTTGGAGAAGAGCTTGCCACGCTTGGCGTCTTCCTTGCCCTTCTTGTGCTTGATGGTCGCCCACTTGGAGTGCCCGGACACTAGGACACCACCCCCTCTCGCGCGTGCTGACGTGCCGTCGCCTGGTCGGTGCGTGCGGCGCGCTGCCGGTGGACCATGTCGAGGAAGCGCCGGTGCAGGCGCGTGTCGTCGGTGATCTCCGGGTGGAACGCGGTCACCAGCACCGTGCCCTCCTCGGCAGCCACTCCGTACCCGTCGATGGAGGCCAGCACGTGCACTCCAGGCCCGCTCGCCTCGATCCGTGGGCCGCGAATGAACACTGCATGCAGCGGCTTGCGACCGAGCTCGGGAATCGTCAACTCCGTTTCGAAGCTGTGCACCTGACGTCCGAAGGCGTTGCGCCGCGCTACGATATCGATGAGACCCAGCGTGGGCAGATCTCGCTCGACGGTCTCACGCGCCAGCGTGATGAGTCCGGCGCAGGTGCCCAAGACGGGTCCGCCGTCGGCCGCGAACGCCCGTAGTGCCTCGTCGAGGCCGGTCGCTCTCATGAGCTTGGTCATGGTCGTGCTCTCACCGCCCGGGACGACGAGCCCGTCGAGCCCGTGCAGATCGGCCGCGCTGCGTACCTCGCGGGTGTCGGCGCCGAGGCTCTCAAGCACGAGCCGGTGCTCGCGGAAGTCGCCTTGCAGGGCCAGGACGCCCAGCAAGGCACGATCCTGGGCACGCGGCGTAAGGGGCTCAGGCGACAGGATCCAGTCGCGCCGCCGCTTGTTGCCCGCGCTCACGCCGCGCGCCACGAGGCCACTCCGCCCTCACCAGCCACGGAATTGAATGAGGTTCTCCTCGCCGAGCTCGTGGATGTCCTTGCCAGGCATGGCCTCGCCGAGACCCATCGAGACCTCGGCTAGGATGTTGGCGTCGCGGTAGTTGGTCGTGGCCCGCACGATAGCGTCGGCGCGCGGCGCCGGCTCTTCGCTCTTGAAGATACCTGAGCCCACGAACACACCCTCAGCCCCGAGCTGCATCATCATCGCTGCGTCGGCCGGCGTCGCGATGCCGCCGGCGGAAAAGTTCACGACGGGCAGCTTGCCGTTGCCGGCCACCCAGCTCACGAGTTCGTAGGGCGCCTGGAGTTCCTTGGCCGCCATGTGGAGCTCGTCCTCGTCGAGGCTGCTCAGGCGGCGGATCTCGCCCATGATCGTGCGCATGTGGCGCACTGCCTCGACCACGTTGCCGGTGCCGGCCTCGCCCTTGGTGCGGATCATGGCGGCGCCCTCGCTGATGCGACGCAGGGCCTCGCCCAGATTGATGGCGCCGCACACGAAGGGTACCGTGAACTTCCACTTGTTGATGTGATGGCCCTCGTCCGCCGGTGTGAGCACCTCGCTCTCGTCGATGTAGTCGACCTCGAGCGATTCGAGGATTTGGGCCTCGACGAAGTGGCCGATGCGCGCCTTGGCCATCACGGGTATCGTGACGGCCTCTTGGATCTCGCGGATCTTCGTGGGATCGGCCATGCGCGCCACCCCGCCCTGCGCGCGAATGTCGGCGGGCACGCGCTCGAGGGCCATCACGGCGCAAGCACCGGCATCCTCAGCGATCTTCGCTTGCTCGGCGTTGGTAACGTCCATGATGACGCCGCCCTTGAGCATCTCGGCAAGGCCGCTCTTCACACGCATTGTGCCGATGTCAGTCACGGGCAACCTCCGTTGTTGCTACACCTGCGATTCTAACGCAGGACACTGGTCCGTTCCAACGCTGCGGAATCCATGAAATGCGCCATTATGCGGCCAAAACCGGCCACCATGGCGGGTGGCGGAGACTCCAGGGATCAGCCCCTATGAGCCTCTTCGCGCTCCTTCTTTGCCTGGTCGACGATCTTCTGTGACATATGGGCCGGCACTTCTTCGTAGCGCAGGAACTCCATGCTGTAGTCGCCGCGGCCGCCGGTCATCGAAGTCAGGTCGGGAGCGTAGGACAGCATCTCGGCCAGCGGCACCTCGGCACCGACCACCGAGTTATGACCACGGGGGTTCATGCCCAGCACGCGGCCACGGCGCGAGTTGAGGTCGCCGATGATATCGCCGACGTTCTCCTCGGGCACCGTGACCTCGACCGTCATGATCGGCTCGAGAAGGACCGGCTGGGCACTCTCCATGGCCTTCTTGAAACCGACGGAGCCGGCGATCTTGAACGCCATCTCGGACGAGTCGACTGCGTGGTGCGAGCCGTCGTAGAGGATGGCGCGCACGTCCACCACGGGGTACCCGGCCACGAGGCCCTCCTGCATGGCCTCGACGATGCCCTTCTCCACAGCCGGGATGAAGTTGCGCGGTATGACACCGCCGACGATGTGGTCGACGAACTCGAAACCCTCGCTGCGCGCCAGCGGCTGCAGCTCGATCCACGTGTCTCCGAACTGGCCCCGGCCGCCGGTCTGCTTCTTGTGCCGCCCCTGGGCCTTGGCGCCGGCACGGATGGTCTCCCGGTAGGGCACGCGCGGCGGATGAAGCGCGACCTCCACGCCGAAGCGGCGCTTCATACGGTCGCACACGACCTCAACGTGCACCTGGCTCATGCCGGCCACGATCGTCTCACCGGTCTGCGGGTCGCGGTGCAGGTCCATCATCGGGTCCTCGACCGCCAAGCGCCGCAAAGCGCTGATGACTTTCTCCTCGTCCCCCTTCGTCTTGGCCTCCACGGCAAACGACATCAGGGGTGCCGGCAACTGGATGGCCGGGAACGTGGCGCCCGCGCCGTCGGCGCACAGCGAATCACCGGTGACGACGTCTTTGAGCTTGGCCACGGCACCGATCGCGCCAGCCACGAGAGCGTCGGCGGGCTTGTTCTCCTTGCCCTGGGAACGCAGCAGCTGGCCGAGGCGTTCCTTGTGACCGTCTCGACTCACGACCACCTGGCTGTCGCTCTTGAGTGTGCCCTGGAAGACGCGGAAGACGTTTATCTGACCGCTGAACGGATCGGCGAGAGTCTTGAACACGAAGGCCGCCGCCGGCTTGGCCGGGTCGCACACCAACCGTGTCTCGGAGCCGTCCGCTGCCACGACTAGAGGACCGGGAACGGCGTCGGGCGGCGGCATGAGAGCGAGCACGTCAAGGAAACGGTCGATGCCCACAAGCCCGGTCGCCGCACCAGCGGCGACCGGGAAGATCTTGGCTTGGGCGACGGCGACGGCAAACGCTTGGAGCAGCTCTGAGGCCGCGATCTCCTCGCCCTCGAGGTACTTCTCGATGAGCGCGTCGTCGGTCTCGGCCACGACCTCCGTGAGCTTGTCGCGCGCCTCTGCCGCGTGTTCTGCGAACTCCGCCGGGATGTCCGCCTCGACCGACTTGTCGCCTTCGAGCAGATAGGCCTTCATCGTCAGCACGTCGATGACGCCCTTGAAGTTGTGCTCGCTGCCTATCGGCAGCTGCACGGCCACGATCCGCGGCCCAAAAGCCTGCGTGAGAGAGGCCAAGGTGGCGCCGAAGTCCGCTCGCTCGCGATCGAGCATGTTGCAGAACACGATGCGCGCCAACCCGCGTTCCTCGGCCCGTGCCCAAAGACGTTCGGTCTGCACCTCGACGCCGACCACCGCATTGACCGTCATCACGGCCGTCTCGACCACCGTGAGAGCGGCGATCGTGTCGGCCAGGAAACTCGAATCTCCAGGGGTGTCGATCAGGTTGAACGTGAGGCCGCCGCGCTCGATATGAGTGAGTGTGGCCGAGAGGCTGAGTTCGCGCTTCTTCTCCTCGTCGTCCCAGTCCGACACGGTCGACCCGTCCTCGACCTTGCCGAGGCGGTTGACGGCACCGCCGCGGAAGAGCAGCGCTTCTAGGAGCGACGTCTTGCCCGCGCCGCGGTGGCCGACAAGTGCGATGTTCCTGATCTTGCCCGGGTCGTCCATCCTGCCTCTCCTGTTCTCTTCACCGACCGCTGCCACCCGTGGCCTGTCGCCTCGTGCCTTGATGCAGCACACCGCACGGCCGGGCACGTGGGACCTGGGCCGGCGGACACGGTACTGTCCACCGAGGGCGCCGTCGAGTGACGCGTGGTCAGCCACGACGGTGCGCTCGGCAAGGGATGAAGTCTAGCACATGGAGGTGGCTTTGGCGGGTAGGAGAGCACAGGCCGCCGGGCGTAGGGCGCGCTTGCCATATTTGGCGCGCACGCGGTCGACCGCCTCCGCCAGAGCGACCTCCTTCCATTGGTCGTCGAAGGTGAGCTGGCAGGCATTGCCGCACAGGCCGCTGACGCTGACCCCGACCAGGCGGACCCAACGCGCCCCCAGATCGATCTGCATGAGCAAGCGCTCGATAGCTCCGTAGATCGCCCTGGTACTAGAGACGGCACGCACGAACGTAGCCTGCCGAGTGACGGTGTGGAAAGTGCTGTAGCGCACCTTGAGAGTGATCGTGCGCGCCGCCAGACCCTTGGCGCGCAGCTGCGCCACCGTGTCGTCGGCAAGCGAGAGGAGCGTCGCTCGCAGCAGCATCAGCTCGCTGGTGTCCTCGCCGAAGGTGACCTCGCGGCCGACCGACTTGGGCAGCTGCGCGGTACTGGAGACCGACGACAGATCGCGGCCGAAGGCGAGCTGTTTGAGCGCATAGGCGCCTCCGCCGAAGACGGCCGCCAACAGCCGCAGAGGTACGTCCTGCAGCGTACCCACGGTGGTGATCCCGAGGACGGCGAGTTGTTTCTCGGTGACCGGTCCGATGCCCCACAACTCATGCACCGGTAGCCCACGCAGCCGCCCGTGCACGTCGGCCTTGCTGAGCATGCCGAGACCGCCCGGTTTGCTGAGATCGGAAGCGAGTTTAGCAAGCAGTTTGTTGGGGCCGATGCCGATGCTACAGGTAAGGCCGTGCTCGCTATAGACGCGCTCTTGGACACGGCGAGCGATCGCCTGCGGCGGGCCGAAGAGACGACGGCTGCCGGCGACGTTCAGAAAAGCCTCGTCGATGGAGACGGCCTCGACGGCGTCGGTGAACTGCCGGTACAGCGCTACTAAGCGCTTGCTGACGGCGACATACGCAGCCATGTCCACAGGCAGGAAGATCGCTTTGGGACAGAGGCGTTGCGCCTGCGTGATAGGCATGGCCGTGCGCACACCGCAGGCGCGCGCCTCGTAAGAGCAGGTGGAGACCACGCTGCGCCTGGCCGCCTCGCCGCCGACTACGACGGGACGTCCACGCAGCTCCGGCCGCCGTACCTGCTCCACGGAAGCAAAGAAAGCGTCCATGTCGATGTGCAGGAGTGCCGGCGCAGATACGAACATATGTTCGTATTGTACGTGCCGGCACGACGACCGGTCAAGACCCGTAGAAGATGAAGGGACCCGCCCGCCGGGCGGACGCCGTCAGCCGCCCCTGCGGCCGAAGTCGACGGTGTAGAGGTACACCCCGCACAAACCGCAAAACTTCCCCTTTACCAACCCCACACCAACCTCACGCCACCGGCGGTCAAGGATCACGGCGCGATGCGCGGACGAACCCATCCAACGGCGCAACACAAGCTGTGGCACGCCGTAGATGCCCTTGCCCCAGGCAAGCACCTCGCCGACCCTCCACACCGCGTATCCCGAGCGCCCATACCCACAACGCGCGATACGCGACCCGTAGTTGCGCCCATTGGGAGAAGAATGCGAGAAGAAGTCGTGGACAAGCATCTGACGTGAATGCAGACGCGCCGCCCTCGTAAGATTGTGTTGCACACGCAGCGCCGCCAGACCGCGTCGCGTCCGCGCCTTGTTGATGAGCGCGAACAGAGTGCGCTCGTTCTTGTGCAGCGCCGCCGTTCGCCGTACCGACATAGCGGCGCGCCCCGACGCCCCGGAGGCCGACTGCACCGTCGCCACCGACACCGCCGCGAAGCACGTGAACACCGTCGCCACCCCTAGCAGAGCGATTCCCCTGACGCTGCTCATGCACCCCCAGTCCGGCCGGTCTTCCGTTCCCGAGGTAGTTCAACGTGGCCTCGGCGAATCCTGTCGCCTACACTGTGCACAGGAGGACCCGACCTACGACAAGGTTCGCACCCCTGCAAACCGTGGACATGGCGAGTCAGGCGGCTGGGTCGGCGAGCTCCAGGCGCGGCACATCGCCCCAGAGAACCTCGAGTCGATAGAAGTCGCGCGCCTCGGGCGTGAAGATGTGCACCACGACATCGAGGTAGTCGAGCAGGATCCACTGCCCCTCGCGCTCACCTTCGCAGCGCAGTGGCCGGACGTGCCCCTGGCGCAGACCACGCTGGATCTCCTGCGCGATGGCCACGGTCTGACGCGGATTGCGCCCGTTGAGGATGATGAAGTAGTCCGTGTAGGTGACCGCGTGGGTCATGTCCAGCACGGTCGCGTCGTCGGCCTTCTTCTCTTGAGCGAGACGGACGATCTCCGAGGCGAGCTCGCGTGCGTCGTTGAGCTTGACTGCGGCTCTTACCGTAGGTCCTTTGTCCTCAAGTCCTTGCCGACGATGACCACGACCGTGGTGGGCGGTACCTTGTCGCCACCGGCGAGGACCACCCCGCGGCCGAGTATAGCACGGATGTCCTGGGCCACGGCGAGTGCGTCCGAGCCGGCCAAGATCTGCGTCTGGCTGTAGTCGAAGGACGGCGCGTTGTCTGGTGTGGGCAGGTTCACGTCGAGCCCGGCCAGACGCTGGACGACCAACTTTCCCACGCCCGCATCGCCATTGCCGTTACGCACCAGGACCGTGTACCGCGACTGGTATCGCGGCGCCCAGCGCGTGACCTGGGCCATGATCTGCTCCATGTCAGGGCGAAAGGCGAACTGCCCCTCGGCGGTCAGCCCGTGCGACGGGATCCGCTCGACGATAGGCGTCTCGTCGACGAGACCGGCGAGAAGTGCTTGCGTGCGTCGCCGCACGGCAGCGTCCGATGTCAGATCCGCCGCTCGTTGCACGGCGGTGCCGCGAGCGTCAGTGGGCAACAGCGCCGCCGTTTGCAACAGCGCCCGCAGGACCGCGACCGACATGGCCGCTTCCTCGGGTCCCTTCTCCCCGTCGGCGCTGAGCACATCCGGGATCGCCGTGCTCGGCAGAGAGAAACGATCCCCGTACTCGTGCACGGCGTCACCGATGCGCAGCCCGATCGATGCGTTCAGGGTCACCCAGATGCTGTCACCGCCCGACAGGGCAGCCAGAGCCTGGTACGGCAAGCCGACCTGGAAGTCGATGGCTGCCTTGATGAGACGACTGACGTAGGGCGCGAAGTCCGCCGTGCCCATGAGGTCCCCGGCCATGACGTACTCGCCGTGCGGCCCCTCGAGCAAGAGCGTGCGCGGCACGGCGAACACGCGGTACGAGCCGAGGCTCCGGTTGTAGACCACGAGGTAGGACACCGGTTGCCTGCCCGACTCCCCGGCGCCCACCGTCAACAAGGCCACGTAGCCCAGATCGACCTTGGCTGGATGCTTGGCCATCAACTGCCGGGCCATGAAGGCGGCGCCGAGGACCGCCGCCAAGGCGACCGCCGCGGCCACGAGGACCAGTGCGGCGAACTGCAGACGCCGTCCACGTTCGGCTCGCCGCTCACGCAGGCGCTGTGTCCTGTAGCCGCTACCCATGGCCATGGCATTCGTTGTACAGCGCGACGGTCGCCGGAGCAAGGCGCCGACCTTTCTCCAGGAGGTGCTGCATCGTCATGCGCACCGTGGTCGCGACTGCCTCGTCAAGCGACCGTGACGCCAGAGAGCGCACCACAGCGGCACCAGCAAAGCGCCTCGCCGGCTCAGAGAAATCGGCCACATACACACAGCGTGCCACCACATCCATGCCCGAAGCGCCGACCGTGTGCGCAGCGATGGCAGCCAGCGTCGACGCCGACAGACCCTCGCCGGCCAGCTCGGCGGCGGCCACAGGTCCGTGCAGCAGCTCCACCGGATAGCGGCGCTCGAGCTCGCCGACCGTCAGGCAGTAGTGCTGCGCGGCGCGCAGCAACTCCTCGGGCGACCACGCGCGGCAAAGGTCGTGCAGCAATCCGGCAAGGTGCGCGTCATTCTCATCGCCACCCCAGCGGCGCGCCAAGCCGGCAGCCATGTCCGCGACGCGCCGGCAGTGGGCCAGAACACGCGCGGACACGCCTCGCTCGATCAAGCCTTCGGCGCGCGCACTGTCGATCACGTGGCCGCGTAGAGTCGGTGCTCTGTGATGTACCTTTCCACGGCCTCCGGCACCAAGTAGATGATCGATCCCCCGACGCGCACTCTCCTGCGTATCTCGCGCGACGAGACTCCTACCACCGTCGTTGGCAGAACGGTGACTGTGTCGCGGCCCCAGCGCGCGGCTTCCTGCTCCACGGTTCGCAGATCGTCTCCCGGTCGCGGCGCGACCGCCAGGTGGCAGAGCTTCAGGATCGCGGTCGGTCGATGCCAGGTGTCGAACTGCATCAGTGAGTCCGAGCCCAGGATGAAGAACAGCCGACAGCCAACGCACTGCCGGTCGATCTCCGCCAGCGTGTCGAGCGTGTAGCGGAGTCCCCCGTCGATCTCCACCGAGGACACCTCGAAGCGCTCGTTGCCGCTCACAGCAAGGCGCGTCATCTCCAGACGCACCGCCGCCGAGATGTCGTCCTCGACCGCTTTGTGCGGGGGGTTCGCCGCCGGTATGAACACGACCTTCTCGAGCTGCAGGATGGCGCATGCGTCGGCAGCGATCATCAGGTGGCCCACGTGTGGCGGATTGAAGCTGCCGCCGAGGATGCCGAGTCGCCGCTCGACGTTCACGACGCCACGCTCAGGCGCGCACCTGCCCGTCGCCCCAGACCACGTACTTGGTGCAGGTGAGCTCCTCCAGGGCGATGGGACCGCGGGCGTGCAACTTCTGGGTGGAGATCCCCATCTCGGCGCCGAGGCCGAGCTGGCCGCCGTCCGTGAAGCGCGTCGACGCGTTCACGTACACACAGGCCGCGTCGACGCGTTGCGTGAAGGCTGTCGCCGCCGCCAGGTCTTCGGTGACGATGGCCTCCGAATGCCCAGTGCCGTAGGTCTCGATGTGGGCCACGGCCTCGTCCAGCGAGTCGACCACGCGCACCGCCATTTTGAGGCTCAGGAACTCGGTCTCGTAGTGTGTCTTGTTGGCACGTCTCAGCGACGGATCATCGACAAGATCCGCCGTCGTCTTGTCGACGACGAGCTCCACGCCGCGTTCGCCGAGCTCCTTGACGACCAGGGGCAAGAAGGCGGCCGCCACGTCACGATGTACGAGCAACGTCTCAGCCGCGTTGCACACGCCCGGGCGCTGCACTTTGGCGTTGATGGTGATACGGCGCGCCTTATCGAGGTCGGCAGCGGCATCCACATACACGTGGCAGTTGCCTCCGGCGGCGTGGATCACCGGTATGTGGCTATGGGCGACGAGAAACTCTTTGAGCTCGCCTCCCCCGCGCGGGATGACGAGGTCGACGTAGGCGTCCTGTTCCAACAACGCCTCCAGGTCCTCGCGCTCAGTAGACAGGTGCGACACCGCCTCGCGAGGCAGGCCGGCGGCCATGACGCCGCCCTGCACCACCTCCGCCAAGAGCCGATTGGAATGCTTGGCGGCACGGCCGCCGCGCAGAATCACAGCGTTCCCTGTCTTGATGCACAGACAGGCCGCATCGACGGTCACGTTGGGCCGCGCCTCGTACACCACCGCTACCACACCCAGCGGCACGCGCACCTTGCGCACCCTGAGGCCGTTGGGCAGAGACCAGCCGCGCGTGACCTGCCCAACGGGGTCGTCCAGCAGGGCGATGGCGCGCACGCTGACGACCATGTCGCGCAGGCGATCCTCGTCAAGCAAGAGACGATCGACGATGGCGTCTGGCAGGCGGTCGGCACGGGCCAGGGTGACGTCTTCGGCGTTCTCGCAGAGGATCTCGTCGACCCGCCGTTCGAGCGCCTCTGCCGCGTAGGCCAGCGCCTCGTCCTTGCGCTCCCGCCGCAGCAAGGCGAGCTCACGCGAGGCCCGCTTCGCGCCCGCGCACAACTCTTTGACGGTCACTGCGCCTCCTTGCCCATCAGCACCAGAACATCACGGTGGATCACCTCTTCGTCGGCGTGCGGCAGCACAGCTCGCGCCTGATCGCTGCGCAGCCCAGCGACACGACGCACCTCGCGTGCGGACATCGCCGTGAGACCCCGGGCCAGCTCGCGCCGGCCGGGCGCCATGACCGCGACCGCGTCACCTGCCGAGAAGCTGCCGTGCACCGCCGTCACGCCCACCGGCAGCAGACTGCCGCCCGTGCACACCAGTGCCTGAGCCGCGCCGGCGTCGACCTCTAGCGTACCACGCACAGGCTTCGCGTAGCGCAGCCAGAGCCTGAAGGCGGACTCTCCGGTCGGGTGCGGCCGTGCCACCGTGCCTACTGCCTCACCAGACACGGCACAAAGGATCACGTCGTCCCGAGCGCCGTTCGCGATCACGGTGCGCACATCGGCGGCCGCGGCCATTCTGGCGGCCGCCACCTTCCCCGCCATGCCGCCGACCCCACGGCCGCCGGTGCTGCCCACGGCGGCACCGGCCACAAGGTCTTCGTCGTCGAGTCGTTCGACCAAGCGCGCACCCGAGTGCCGCCCCGGGTCCGCGGTGAACACACCGTCGCGATCGGTGAGCAGCAAGAGCAGGTCGGCGCGCAGCAGGATCGCGACCTGAGCCGCGAGAACGTCGTTGTCGCCAAAGCGGATCTCGTCGGTGCCCGTGGTGTCGTTCTCGTTCACCACAGGGATCACGTGCCAACCAAGCAGACGACGAAGTGTGGCACCGGCGTTCACGTAGCTTTCTCGGCGCGCGAAATCGGTGCTCGTAAGGAGCACCTGGGCTGCGGTCAGGCCGCGCTGCCCAAACAAGCGCTCCCAGGCGCCGAAGAGGCGGCCCTGGCCCACGGCCGAGGCCGCCTGCAAGGCCTCGATGCGTCGCGGACGCTCCCGCATGCCCAGCCGATTTTGGCCGCAGGCGATGGCGCCGCTGCTGACCAGCACGATCCGGTCCCCCGCGGCGACGAGCCCGGCGATCTCGGCCACCCTGGCGCGCAGAAGGCCAAGCCGCAGGCGTCCGCGCGCGTCGGCCACGGTGCTCGAGCCGAGCTTCACGACTGTCGTTCTCATGGCCGGCGGTGCCGTGGTCCGCGCGTCATGCGAACTCGAACTCCTGCTCACCGATCAAAACCAGATCGCCAGGCCGCGCCCCGGACTTGCGCAACGCCGCACTCACGCCGGCTTTCTCCATCACTGTCTGCACGTACTGGACCGCCTCCCGATTGTCCAGGTCGGCCTTGGCGACCAGGCGCTCGAGAGCGCCTCCCGAGACCCGAAAAGCATCCCCTTCGTGCAACACGCTGAAGCGAGCCACGCGGTCGTCCGCCGGTCTGAGCACCACTCCGGTCCTGCCTCCGTCGAGAGGCTGCGCCGCGGTCGCCTCCTCACGAGCGAGCGTCTGCCCCACGGCGACAACCAGGTCCTCCAGACCCAGATGACCCGTCGCCGACACCGCCACCGGCGGCACCGTCACAGGAAGCGCCGCGCCGGCGGCGTGCAGCAGGCTCGCGACGTCGCCTGCCGGCACGAGGTCGACCTTGTTCACCGCCACGAGGGCGGGCGTGTCGGCCAAAGCAGGTTTGAAGGCGAGGAGCTCGCGCCGCACTGTCGCCAGAGCTTCTGCCACCGCGTCGCCTTGGCTGCCGTCGACCACGAACACGAGCATGCGCGTGCGCTCCACGTGAGCCAGGAAGCGGTCTCCCAAGCCGACACCGCGACTGGCGCCCTCCACGAGACCGGGGATGTCGGCCAGCACCACGGCCCGGCCCTCGACCTCGAGCACGCCGAGGTTGGGCTCAAGCGTAGTGAAGGGATACGAAGCGATCTTCGGCCGCGCCCTAGTGAGAGCGGCCAGTAACGAGGACTTACCGGCATTGGGCAGACCCACCAAGCCGACGTCGGCAAGCAGCTTGAGCGTGAGATCCAGCCAGAACTCCTCCCCGGGAAGCCCGCGCTCCGCGAAGCGAGGGGCCTGACGCGTCGCGGTCGCGAAGCAAACATTACCGCGACCGCCTTCGCCGCCACGCGCTACGACCACCTGAGCGCCCTCCCCGGCAAGGTCCGCAAGCAGTCGGCCGCCCGCTTCACGGACCTCCGTGCCCACCGGGACCGCCAGCTCGAGCTGCTTGCCATCCGCGCCATGGCGCACGTCGCCCTTACCGTGACCACCGTTGCCGGCACGAAAATGGTGCTGCCGCCGAAAACGGTAGAGATCGGCGGCCTGACGGGTAGCCCTGAGAATGACATCTCCGCCGGCGGCGCCGTCACCGCCGTCGGGACCGCCATGCGGGACGTACTTCTCACGCCGGAAGCTCACGCAGCCGCTGCCACCATGGCCGCCACGGACGTTGATCTTAGCGCGATCGGCGAGCATCAGACGGGCCGGCTTCGCGCCGGAGCCACGCTACTCGACAGGGACGACGGAGACCAGTCGGCCGGCGTGGCCGGTCGAGAACACGACACGGCCGTCGACGCAGGCGAAGATGGTATGGTCGACGCCGATGCCGACACCATCGCCGGCACGAAAGCGGGTGCCACGCTGACGGACGATGATGGAGCCCGCCGGCACCACTTGGCCGGCGAAGATCTTGACGCCCAGCCGCTTGGCCTCCGAGTCGCGACCGTTGCGACTGGTGCCGGCGCCCTTCTTATGCGCCATCTTTCGTCTCCTTCTGCTCTTTGACCGTGATGGACTCGATGGCGAGCTTCGAGAGCCTGCTGCGATGGCCGCGCGTCTTGCGGAAGGTCGACTTGGGCTTGTACGTGAAGACCCTGATCTTCTTGCCCAGCACGTGCTCGGCGACCGTGGCCTTCACCTTGGTGTGCTTGAGCTCCTCCGGGTCGAACTCGCCGCTCTGGGTGCGCACCGCGATGGGCTGCAGGGCGATGCTCTTGCCCTCTTCGGCAGCGACCCGGTCGACCACGATCACATCGCCCTTGCTCACCTTGTACTGTTGCCCGCCGACGCTCACTACAGCGTAGACGATCTCGTTCTTAGCCACTCATGCTCCCTCACGACGACGGCCGCTCATAGTAGCCAATCGACACGTGAGTGTCAACGCGCGCGAGCGCCTGGGCGGCACCTGTTGAGCGCCCACCGACGCGGCAAGGGGCCGCCCCGTCACCGGCCGCGACCGCCCACAAGTGTCGCATGCGCTCCCGTACGCATGGCCGTCACGACACGCACTCGGCGCCGCTTGCCCAGATATTGCCGGCCGCCCTCGATGATGATCATGTACCCGTCGACGTAGCCGACGGCGTCGCGCGGGCTGTAGGTGAGGGCGTATTCGACCTCCACTTCCACCTCCTGACCCTCGCGCACCGGGACACGCTGCTTCTCCACCTCCGCCACGGAGCCTTCGTGCACGATGCTGAAGGTGTCCACAGGCAGCGCTTGCGAGCTCTCGAGGAAGACACGTCTGCCGGTCTCTTTCTCGAGGAGCTTCAGGCGCCCGTCGGCCATGAGCCGCTCGGCCACGTCACCGTTCACCTCGACAAGCAACGCCTTTGCCTGCGAACCTCGCGCCCGCTCACGCACGCTGCGCTCGACACTCAGTGCGACCGTCTCCTCGGAGAGGACGCGCGCCTTCCCTTGGCACAACGGGCAGGTCTTGGTGAGGATACCGCGCGCCCCGTCGGTCGTGTTCTGACGGGTCATCTCGACCAGTCCTAGGGGCGAGAGCTCGACGACGTACGTCTTCGTGCGGTCGGTCTCCAGCTCAGCTTCGAGACGGTTCAGCACCGCCTCGCGGTTCTTGGCGCGCGCCATGTCGATGAAGTCGACCACGATGATGCCGCCGATGTCTCGCAGCCGCAGCTGACGGACAACCTCGCGCGCCGCTTCGAGGTTAGTCTTGGTGGTCGTGTCCTCGAGGCCTTTGCCGCCCGTGTAGCGGCCGGTGTTCACGTCGATCACGGTCAGCGCCTCAGTGTGGTCTATGACCAGGTTACCTCCGCTGGGCAGGTTCACCCGCCGTTCGAGGGCGCGCGAGATCTGCTCCTCGATACCGTAGGCGACGAACAGCGGCTCTTGCCCGCTGTACAGCACCACGCGCTCCTTCAGCTCAGGGGCCACCTTGTCCAAGTAGGCGACGATCTCCTTCTGACGCTTCGCCGTGTCGCAGACCACGCTCTCGCACGACTCGTTGAACAGGTCACGCACGGTCTCCAGCGCCACGTCGACCTCGGCGTACACGAGTCCCGGCGCCGACACGCCGTCGACCTTCTTCTTCAGTCGCGCCCACAGTCGCGACAGGAAGTGCAGGTCACGCCGTAGTTCCTCGATCCCCGTACCCTCTGCCGCAGTCCGCGCGATGAGGCCGGCCTTGCGCGCGTCCAAGCTCTTGCCCAGATCTCGCAGGCGGTCACGTTCGTCTTGTTTCAGGCGCCGCGAGACGCCCACACCGCTACCGTTGGGCACGTAGACCAGGTAGCGGCCGGCCAGCGACAGCTTGGTCGTCAGGCGAGCGCCTTTGTTCCCCATCGGATCCTTGCTCACCTGGACGAGGATCTCCTGGTTGGCATGCAGCATCTGCGTGATACGGCGCCCGCGTCGATCGGGCTCATCCTCCACCACGACCTCATCCACGGAGAGGAACCCGTTCTTGTCCAGACCGATGTCCACGAAGGCGGCGTCCATGCCCGCCAGCACATTGTCCACTTTGCCCTTGTAGATGTTTCCCAGGCACGAAGTCTTGGACGGCCGCTCGATGAGGATCTCAGCCAAGCGGCCATCCTCAACGACCGCCACGCGCAGCTCGGACGGCTCGCTGCTGACCAAGATCTGCTTGCGCCGCGGCAGCTCGACGACGATGTCGTCGCCTCCTTGCGGCGCCGCTGTGGCGCCGGCAGATGTGCCGCCACTGCCGCCGTCTGCCCCTCCGACCGTTGCCTCGGCCTTACTGCTCGTGCGCCGACGGCGGCTGCGGGGCTTCGCCGGCGGCTTCTCTTGCTGCGG
>Ga0209777_10004747_pt1 | contig 15924 bp, 11 predicted proteins | sample FrelakmetHBP12HB_FD_187147 | JGI IMG/M metagenome (GOLD analysis project Ga0209777, IMG submission 187147) | Freshwater lake sediment microbial communities from the University of Notre Dame, USA, for methane emissions studies -HBP12 HB (SPAdes)... | ecosystem: Environmental > Aquatic >...
GGTTTGACTCTGGGGCAGCGTCAAACCCGAAGGCGCGGGCCTCTCGATGGACGTGCGCGGCGTCGATGCCCAGGCCGGCGACAAGCCGGTCATATCCGGCACGTACCGCGCGGCAGAGAAGCAACTCGTCAACCCCGTGCAGGACGGCTTTTTGCTTGAGCTGACCGGCCGCAAGAAGAAGCCCGTCGCGGAGGCCTCGCCCGAGGAAGACGCCAAGGTCCCGACCATTGGCCCGGAACTCGTCAAGAACGGCGGCTTCGAGACCGGCACGAAGAGCCCCGACAACTGGCAGCGCATCGACGGCCTCACGACCTTCTGGCCAGCCGAGGGGCGCACCGGCAAGGGCCTGAAGGTCGTCACCGACGTCTATCACGACCAGTGGGTCGAGTGGCAGAAGCAGTACAAGGCCGGCGCCAGCGCCGACAAGGCCCCCGCGGCCGCGCAGACCTCCGGCAACAAGTACGACACGGTCGCCGGCATCTACGGCGTGGCGTACGACAGCGACCCCATCCCCGTGGTGCCCGGCAAATCGTACAAGGTCAGCGTCAGCTACAAGGGCAAGAGCGACGATTTCTTCTTCCCGAAACTCTTCATCCGCGGCTGGGCCAAGGTGGGCAACGAGGACCGCGTGGTCTACGATGCGTACTTGGCGCTGCGGTGCGCCACCGGCGGAAAAGACTGGGAATCGAACGTGCGGATCATCGACGTGCCGAAGGACACGCAGTCGCCCATCAAGTTCATCAAGCTCAAGGTCTACGCCTACTGGCCTCCGGGGACGTTCTATTTTGATGATGTGTCGATGAAAGAGTGCGAGCCGCGGCCGGCGAAGAAGTGAGGCCGCCCAAAATAGGCCGCCCAAAATGCTATTGATTCCCGCCTGCAACGGGCTATAATCTCCCGTCTCGGGTCACGCGAACCGAGTACCATAGCGTGACTCGTCACAATAGAGTATCGGACACAGTACCGGGGCGTAGCTCAGCTTGGCTAGAGCGCTTGGTTCGGGACCAAGAGGTCGAAGGTTCAAATCCTTTCGCCCCGACCATGAAGATCGAGGGGTGGCGCGGCAAGCGCCACCCCTTTTCTATTGAGAATCTGGGTAGCGTCCCCTACCTGTTGCACCGTCAGGAAACTCGCAATGAGTGGACCAAGCACACAGGAGCTATCGCGACGCTCTGCGACACCGGCCGACGTGCCGTTTCTGGTGGAACTGCGCCGCGAAACGATGGGCTGCCACCAGCTTGCTTCTGGCGTGGTCCCGTCTGAAGAAGACCTGTTGCGTCGTGTGATGGCACGATTTGAATGTGCCGAGATCATTCTTCTTGCCGACCAACCCGTTGGCTTGCTCAAAGTAGCCCGCGATGGTTTGGACTGGGAGCTTATCCAGATCCAACTCAAGCCCCCTCTTCAAGGCCGGGGGCTTGGCACGCTACTCATTCGAGGCGTGATCGCCAATGCCAGACGCGCGGGCGCATCACTGCGGCTGAACGTGCTGAGGGCGAATCCTGCACGCCGATTGTATGAGCGACTCGGTTTCTCCGTTGTCTCGGAAAAGTCGCGCGCGGTGGTCATGCAACTCGCACGCTAGACGCCGATCGAACGCACGGACAGTGCCGTCTCTCGAAATGCGCACAAGATCGGTTCAAACGAAGGACAATCACCCCGACTATCATCGAAGAATCTCGCCCGGCGCCCCATTGCAGGCACATAGTGCGTCAGCTACAATACCGTGGTCGTCGGTTGGAGATCGCCCCCATGGTTGCCAAGGAAGCCGCGAAGCACGTCATCGACGCGATGCCGGACGATGCGAGCATGGATGACATCATTCATGCGCTGTACGTCCGCGCGAAGTTCGAGCACGGCGAGCGCGAGATCCGCGAAGGCCGCGGCGTGCCACACGAGCAGGCCAAGGAGCGGCTACGCAAATGGTCCAGGTGATCTGGGCGCCCGCGGCCGTCAAGGACGCGGAGGACATCGCCGAGTATGTCGCCCGCGATTCAGCCGACCAGGCCGCCCTGCTTGTGGCACGGCTCATTGAGGCCACCGACCGGCTTGCCGAGTTCCCTGAATCCGGCCGCATCATCCCTGAAGTCGCCCACCCTGCTTGCCGCGAGATCATCGTGGCGCCTATCGTGTGATGTGCCGCCTGGAAGTCGACCACGTCTGGATCACGGGAATCGTTCACGGGGCCAAGGATTGGCAGCCCTGAACAAACATGGGGGACAAGCACCACCCCTTTCCCCTTGAGTGGTGGCTGCGAGGAACTCGAAGCCCTCCTGAACAAGCCTTCCCGAGCGCGGCGGGTCGGGAGACCCGCCGCGCATAGGTCTACGGGCAAACGTGAAATGCCCTAAGCCCGGCCGCCCCGTCAGATAATCAGTTGGATGGGCTCAGGCTCGGCGCCGCCCGAAAGACGAAGCGCGCCGTCCGTCGCCGCGGCAAGGCTGGCGGCCTTGAGCGGACGCACCGCCATCGGCACAGGCGCCGCCTCGCACGAAACGGCGGCAGCCGGGTCGGCTCTTGCGGCAAAGGGCAACTCGGCCGCGAGGACCTGTGCCCCGCCCGAAGCCAGAAGCAGGTCGACAATCGCCGACGCTGCGGTTGGAGGCGATTCCGGCGCGACGATTATGCCTTGTGCCTGGCCGAGCACGCCGCTTTGGAACACCTGGCCGTAGTCGGCCAGGTCGTAGTCGTCCTGGTCGATCACGCCATTGCCGTTCAGGTCGCCCGTCCACCATCCGGCCCCGGCCGCCTCGCCGCCCGTGCCAAACACCTGGTAGTAGTCCATCACGTCGTAGTCGTCCTGGTTGACCACGCCGTCCAGATTCACGTCGCCCATGTAGGTATACTTGACGAGCGTCGCCGTGCTGTCCACCGCCACGCCCTCAAGCGCCGTCATAGTCGGCATTGCGAAGGAGCCTGCGTCGACAGCGTTGCGAACGCCGAGGCCGACGAGCATGTGGTCGCCGGCGGCTGCGGTGCTCGACGTAATGCCCTTGCCGTTCCACAGCATCTCGCCCGATCCCGGATCGTAGTTGGCCCCGGCCTTGACCCAGTCCCTGACACTACTGAGCGGGCTGGCGCCCGTATAGTCGATGATGAGGTTGCCGTCCGCGAGATCGATCTTCGCCGTCGGCGACGCCCCGCCGGGCAGAGACAGGCCGCCCGAACCCAGAATCAGCGTGTGGCCGTTGACGTTGATCGTCCAGTCCGCCGAACGGATGTCGATGCCTTTGACCGTCTGGTTCTGTCCGAGAACAGGCTGCCGCGTCACTGGTCCGTCGAAAACCGCGACCGTATCAGTCCCCGGAACGAAACCCAGCGCCCAGTTGGCTGGATTGTTCCACTGGCCGCTCACGCCGCCAGTCCACTGTTCTTCGGTGGCCAGTTGCTGGGTGGAGGATACCACGTTCGACCAGGCGCTTCCTGCATATGTGGGCACGGCGTCCCAAGCCACAGTCCAGTCCTGGAGCGAAGGCGTCACGGCCGCGTCCGTGGTAGCCATGTTGCCCCGCAACTTGATGGACAACTGCGCGATGCCCAGGGCGTTCAGATTGGTCCCGGAGGCGACGCCCGCCGCCAGCAGGGCGCCGGAGGCGTCCAGGACGTCCACGGTCAGCGTGGTGTGGGTCGGGGTCGTCTTGTCGAACATCAGCGTTCCCCACTGAGAGGATGGCGCGCGAGAGATCGCGGTAGCGACAATATTGCCGGAGGGCACATATCCGGACCCGCCCGTCCCGTTCCGGAACGTGATCTCGTCCCACCATGCCTGGGTATTGTAGACGTTGTAGAGGTAAACGTTCGTGAGCGAACTCACGCTGGGGGCCCGGAAACTCACGTTGGCGCTGATCAACGCACCATCGACATAGTAGTCAACGGTCCGGGCAGTCCAGTTCATCACGAACTTTACGTGGTACCATTGGTTGGCAACATAGGGGGTATCGTGCCAGCTTGTTTCATCGTATATCCCCATCCGGCCATCGTTTTTCATCCCGAAAAACACGGCCGTACTGCTGGTGGCGGGTGCGGTACCTACGACAAAGTAGCCGCTGATTGAGGTGTTGCTGGCGGTTCTGACGTAGAAATCGATCTGGTCAGGAGTGATACCCGCCAGCGGATGCGACACTCCGTCGTAGTGATTACTCGAACCGCCAATCTGTGTAAAGCTGTAGGTGCCGACCGCGGCGGTCAGGTTGGTCACCTGCCGAGTATAACTACCGGACCCCGGAACCCATCCGTTGTAGTCGCCATCCTCAAACCCGTCCTGGAAGAAGATGGTCCCTGTTTGGGCTAATGTGACATCGCCTGGGCTTAGGCTGGCGCTGATGTTGTTGAGCGTGTCGGTCTGGAAGTCCGCCTGGCTCGTCTGCGTCCAGGACCCGCCGGTGCCGGGGATCGTCCGCCCGGCCTTGACGCGATAGTAAAGGGTGACGTTGTTGGGCAGGCTCGTGAAGGTATAGCTGGTTTGGGTGATCCACCCGCTGTTGCCATCGGGCGAGCCGAAGGCGGGGTCATCGTCATATTCTGCGTAATAATGGTCGGCATTGGGCACCGCCGACCATTGGATCGTGTTGGAGGTGCCGGGCGTATAGGCCGGTTCGGGGTCCAGCGTCGGGGCGCCCAGGGGCTCCGCAGTCTTAGTCAGGACATACTCGCCAGTGGTCCCGCCGTTGGACAAGACCCGGATCGTGTACGTCCCGCTGGCCAAGGCGGTATAGGTCAGCAAGGCGTTTCGGCCGTCGGGCGCGCTGTTGTCATCGGAAGCCACCAGCGTACCGGCGGGATCGTAGAGTTCGATCTTCGGATCAAGTGCGTTGACAAACTCATTGGGGCCGTCAGCCGGCGTGCGGGTTCGCATTGTCAGCACATCGCCGGCGCTAGCCGAAACGCTGTAATAGTCGTTGCCGGAACCGCCCCCGTTGACCACCAGGTTGTCCAGCATGGCGACCTCGCCATCATTCCCGGCCGCCATAATGTAGGCGATGTCCGCGCTGGGACGGGTGATGGTCATGGTGGTAAAGCCGCCCAGCGGCGGCGCCGGAACCAGCAATTCCTGTAGGAGAGTTCCGCTGGCGTTGTACGCCCGCATGATGCCCGGATCGTAGGTGTCATCCGGAATGAGGTCGATCGAAACCGAGGACACCGGCGTTGCAAAATCGGCTCGCAGCCAATACGAACTGCTCCACCAGCCCGTGTCTGTGCCGTTGGCAAAAACCCGCGTCCCGGTGGAGTGGTAAGAGCTCGTCTGGGAGGTCACGGCGTTTGTGCCGCCCTGCACGGTCAGCGTGATGCCCGGCACAACGTTGGTCAGCGCGGTCCCAACCGGATAGTTGTCTGGCTCCACGCCGGTCGTCCCCGCCTCGATGTAGCCTAAGACCGTCTGTTCGCCGGAAACTCCCGCGATTGGCAAGGGCATGGCCTGCGGGATTGTGTTGTTGGGTTCCGTGTCAAAGCCGGCGTTTCGGGTGATAACCAAGCTGTAAGGCGCGGTAGAGAGCCCGTTGATGCGGGCGTAGTACACGCCCGTGGCGGGGATGGCGAAGTTGCTGATCGCTTCGGTCAGATTGGTGGCACCGGCGACGCCAATGGCCAGGGGCGTGCCCGTGGCATTCTCCAGGCCCAGGTGGATGGTCCCGGCTGTCAGTCCGGTCAGCCCCAGCGTCACGACATCTCCGGAGGCCAGGTTCAGGGAATAGTAGTCGCCGCCCAAAGAAGGCGCTGGAGGCGGAGTGGTCGTGGACAGGTACACGTCGGCATTGTAGCTGCCCGTGCCGGAGTAGGCCCCGACCTCCACGTAGTAGGTCCCGGTGGCGGGAATCCGGTAGGCGTAAATGGGCGAATTCAGGCTCGGCCCGCTACTGGTGCCGTCCTCGGAAGCGATGACCGTGCCGCCGCTGTTCAGCAGCCACACCCGGGTATCCAGGGCCGAGGTCGAGCCAATGTTGACGCTCACCAGGTCGCCAGCCGTGAACTGGAAGGAGTAGTAGTCCAAGTCGCCCGAGGTGATGGTACCGGCGGTGCTGGACCGGTACTGCACCGCCCGCCAGCTTGTGGATGCGTCGTTGGCCAGGATGGCCGCGTCGTTGTACTCGGTCTCTCCAGTGAGCGTGCCGCCCGTCAGCGGCGCGGGGCCGACGTTCTCCAGCCACAACCCCAGTTGGTACGTGCCGAGGTTGGCGATGCTGTAGCTGCCCGCCCGGACGTAGTACGTGTCGGTGGCGGTGACGGCATAGCGGAAGACCAGCGAATCGGCTCCCGGCCCGCCGTCGTCGTTGGATGCCACCAGGATCGGGCTGGCGGGGCTGCCTCGGTACAACTCCACGTAAGGATTCGCCAGCGTGCCTCGCGAGCCAGGAGACCCCGATTGCGTGATGCTCAGCGTATCGCCCGCCTGGAACGCGCCGAGCTGGAACCAGTCGCTGTCGGTGACGGAGCCAATCGTCCCGCTGATGCCCAGGTGATACAGCGAACCGCTGAAGCTGACAAAGTTGACAACCGCCGAATTGGCCGTCGCGGTAGTGTTGTTTGGCTCGATTTCGTTGGGCAGGGGCGTGAGCGCGATGTCCTCAGTACCCAGCACCGCCCCGCGAGCGGCGGTTCCGCCCAGACTCACGAAAGTGCCGTCAATGTTCTGGGCGGTTGCCCGCGTATCGTTGCCCGCCCCGTCGTGGCTCTCGGCCTCCTGGGCGGCATTAAGCGTCGCGGTTAGCGTATACGTCCCGCTGGTCGCGCCGGCGGAGGCCACCGTGATCGTGTACGTCCCCGCCACCGCCACTGGCAGCGTCTGGAGGAACACGTCCTTCCCCGCCGCCGCGGCCGTCCCGCTGCCCAACACCGTCCCCGAGGGACCGCGGACCTCGATGGTCGGCCGCAAGCCCGCCGCCGGGTCCACCAGAACCGTCAGCGTCTGTCCCGCATCCAGCGCCAAGGTGTACGGGTCGGTGTCTGCCCCATACTCGATCTGGCTGGCCACGGAGTTACCATACACCAGGCTGCCCAGAGGCTGCGTGGCCGTCAACGGCACGGGGAACGCCACCGGCCCGCCGGACAGATAGAAGCCCACCGCAAAATTCCCGCCTTCCGTCCCGTCGCCGGAGGTGTTCGGCGGGATGGGCCAGGCCAATGCCTCGCCATCGAGGTTCCAGCCAACCACGTCCTCAAAGCGAGTGTCCGCGCTCAGCAGCGTCAGCGTGTAAGCGTCCTCCGGCAGGCCCGTGTAGCTCGCCGCCAGGATGGTCCCGGTCGGATCGTACGCCAGATGGGAAGGCGTGTAGTTGACATTCAAGTACTGGCCGTGGAGCGTGACGTCGGTGGGGTCGAGATTCGAAACGTTCATCGGCTCGCTGAACTGCACGCTATACGTCAGGCTGCCCGCGGGCAGCACGTCGTTCTGCTGAATGGAGGAAGAGATGACCCGCGGCGGTGTCAGGTCCAGCGAGAAATGACTTGTAAATGCACTCACCGGCGTGCCCTGCAGGTCCAGGATCGCCCCGGCGGCAATCGTCACGGTGTGGATGCCCTCGCCCAGACCACCCGGCAACGTGAAGCTCCAGGTGTCGCTATCCACCATGGTCACACCCGTGGCCGCCACGAGGTCCACCCTCAGGTCGGATGCCTGCAAGGAGCTCGGCAGGACGGCATCGTTGAAATCCACGGTTATGGTAGACGGGACGGTCCGCAGCCGCGCGCCGTCGGGCAGGTCGATGGCCGCGACGGCGAACCCGGGCAGGGCCCCGGTGGCACCGGCTACATTCAGCACGTATTCGCCCGAACTGGCCGCCGCCAGGACACGCACCCTGTACATCCCGGTAGCCAGGGCGGTATAGCTCAGCAAGGCGTTGCGGCCGTCCACAGCGCTGTTGTCATCGAAGGCAACCAGCGTGCCGCTGGGGTCGTACAACTCGATCTTCGGGTCCAGCGTGTTGACGAACTCATTGGGGCCGTCGCCCGGCGTGGCCGTGGAGATCGTCAGTGCGTCGCCGGCGTTGACGGAGAACTGGTACCAGTCTTGCGTGTCGGCGTCGTGCACGGCCGCCACGCCCGCCACCATGCTCCCGCTGGGAACGTTCACCGTCAACGTGCGCTGCAGTGCGAAGGTGGCCTTGTCGTAGACCCGGATCCAGTTGCTGCCGGTGGTCCCGGTGGTCTCGGTGACAAAGATCTCATTGCCGGCCAGGCCCAAGTCCTGCTCGTAGCCGACGTAAGCGTTCGGCGCCGATCTCAGCACGGCACCGGTCAGCGGATCGATCTCGTAGAGCATGTGAGTGGCTTGGGCGTTGGCGAAGAGGTGCCCGGTCGCGATGTCACCCGCCATGCCTTCCATGAGCACTCCGCCGGGGAGGGAAAGCGACCGGTGCAGAGCCCCTGTGGCGGCGTCCATCACACGAATGCCGGTGTCGTCGCAGGCATAGATCTCCCCGTTGAGGTAGGCGACCGAGTAATAGGAGGGGCTCCCCGCGCCGACCCAGGAGCCCTGCATCGCGCCGGTGTTCATGTTCAATTGGGCCACACGGGTGTCCCCAAAGGACTGGCCCGCGTTGTACTCCAGGATGTTCGGCGCGGCGGCGAGGTTCAGTCCAAACGGATTGGTGGCGATGAACGTGGAAGGCGCCGGCAACGTGTTCAGGATGGCGCCGGTGCTCGGATCGACTTGGAAAATTCGTCCGTCCTGCCAGTTGATCACGTACAAGAAGCTGTCAGACACGCCGACGGATCCCAGGGCCGACCTCGATCCCAGGAGGTCTGTTGCGGTCAGGCTGCTGTCATTGGGTTCCGTGTCGAGGCTGAGGTTGCGAGCGATGGTGAGGCTGTAGGGCGCGGCCTGAACCCCTGTGACGCGGGCATAATAGATGCCGCTGGAGACAGCGAAGAAGTTGCTGATGACCTCCGTCAGGTTGCTTGAGCCGGTGGCGCCGATGGTCAGGGTGGTTCCGCTCGCATCCTCGACGCTCAGGTGAATTGTGCCGGCCGAAAGCCCCGTTAACCCCAGCGTCGCCACGTCGCCGGCGTTGAGGCTGAAGGAATAGTAATCCGCGCCGGAACTGGGGACCGGCGGCGGAGTATTCGTGGACAAGTACACGTTGGCACTGTAACTGCCCGTGCCGGAATACGCGGCAACCTCCAGGTAATAGGTCCCGGTGGTGGGAATCTGGTAGGCATAAATGGGCGAATTGGGGCTCGGCCCGCTGCTGCTGCCGTCCTCAAGAGCAATGGCGGTTCCGCTGCTGTTGAGCAGCCACGACCTGGCATACAGTCCAGACCCGGCCGCGATATTGGTACTGACCAGGTCGCCGGCTGTGAACTGGAAGGAGTAATAATCCAAGTCGCCGGAAGTGAGCGTCCCGCTGGTCTGGGAGAGATACTGCACCGCCCGCCAGGACGTGGAGGCATCGTTGGCGGTGCTGTAGGTGTCGTTGGGCTCGGTCTCGCTGGTCAGCGTGCCGCCGGTCAGGGGAACTGCGCCTGAGTTTTCCAGCCAGACGCCCAGGTCATAGGTGCCGGTGTTTGAACTGTAAGCGTCCGCAACCGCGTAATACGTGTCCGCGACGCTAACGGAGTATCGGTAGATCAGCGACTCATACCCGGGTCCGCTGTCATCGTCGGAGGCGACAGAGATGGGACTGCCGCCGTTGTAGCGATAGAGGTAAACGTACGTGTCACCCAGCGTGCCCCGCGAGGAGGGGGTGCCCGATTCGCTGACCGTGATCACGTCCCCCACACCCATCGAGCCGAGCTTGAACCAGTCGGCGTCGGTGCTGGTCGAGATAGAGCCCTTGATACCGATGTGGTACAGGTTGCCGGAGTATGCGGTGAAATTGCCCGCGGCTGCGTTGGCCTGGCCGATGGAATTGTTTGGCTCAACCTCGGCGGGCAGGAGCCCTGCCGCCATATCGCTTGTGCCCAGCACAGCCCCTCGCGAGGCTGCCCCGCCCAGGCTGATGAAGCTGGGGTCGAGGTTCTGCGCCGTGGGGCGCGTCGCATTGCCCGGGCCATCGTGGCTCTCGGCCTCGAGGGCGGCGTTGAGCACAGCTTGCACCGTGTACTGCCCGGTCGTTCCGGCCAGGGATCCGACGGTGATTGTGTAGGTTCCCGCCGTCGCCACTGGGACGGTCTGGAGCACGGCGTCTTTGCCGGCCAGGGCGGCCGACGCCGTTCCCAGGACGGCGCCGCCGGGCCCGCGAACCTCAATGGTCGGCTGCAAGCTGGCGGCCGGGTCGACCACCACGGTGAGCGTTTGTCCGGCGTCGAGGCTGATGGTAAAGCTGTCGGTGTCGCCGCCGGGGCTGATGGTCCCGTTGGCGATGGGATCGTAGATCAGGGAACCCAGCGGTGCCACGCCGGTCAGGGGCACAGGATATGCCACGGTCCCGATATCCAGAGTAAAGCTGCCGGAGTAGACGGCGCCCGGATTGCCCCAGGTGTCGGCGACAGCGCCGGCGGCCAGATTGACCGTCAACGTGCCTTCCGTGTTGATCCCGGTGAGGGTGTACCGCGCGGTATGCGCGTCCACGGCCGTGGCAGCCGAAACCGTTCCTTGGCTCAACGTCAGGTCGTTGGTCCAGATCGAGCCGGGATCGACGGCCTCGTCGAAGTGGAGGTCGAGATGGCCAAACGGCAGCGTAACAACCGAGCCGTCGGGAGGGGACGTTGACACCACGGTCATAATGTGCACGTCATACCGGAAAGAGGTATTCCAGGCCACGTTGGCGCCATGGTCGCTGGCGCGCAGGACGGCCCCGGCGGCGATGCTCATGTTTTGCAGCCCCTGGGTCGTGACGGGGCTGGTGCTGTAATGGAACGTGACGGTGTCCAAGTCGGTCGGCGTGAAGGTGTCAGCAGCGACGCCGTTCACGGTCAGGTCGCCGGCATCGATGCTGGAACTCAGATAGGGGTCCGAGAAATTGATGACAAAGTCGGCGGGCCGCGTGGTGACGACCGACCCACTGGCTGGGGTGCTGCTGACTACCGCCATGCTCAAGCCGAACGCCAAGTGGGGTACCAGCAGGTTGGTGACAGGGGTGCCGATGCCGGTAACCATATCGTAACCGGGGCCAGCGGGGTGGCCGTTATTGCCACTGGTTATGTCGTGAAAATCGGCCGCCGGCAACCCGTAGAGGGCCGGCAGCGTTTGAGTGAGTCCATCCAGCGAACTCGAACCTGCTGAGGCGCGCAGTTGGTCGGCGATGGCAATCAGGCCTGCCCAGCACGGCGCTGAAAGGCTGGTGCCGCCGACCTGAACCCATGGCAGTGAACTGCCGTAGTCATAGGAATCGTACACGGCCACGCCCGAGGCCGGGTCGGCGTCAAAGGCCACGTCTGGAATCTGGCGCCAGCCGGATGCCTGCACACCCGTTTGGTAGCCTGGCTCGGATTCGTAGGAGCTCTGTCCACCGCCGCTGCCACTCCAGCCGGTTTCGCCGCCGTAATTGCCGCCGCTGAGAGTGAGCGTGGTGCCCCCAACCGCGACGACGTTGGGCGAATAGGCCGGAAACCCCCCGGGAGCGCCATCGTCGCCCGTCGACGCCACGAACGTAACGCCGGCATGACCGGCGGGCGTCGTAAAGACCGTATCGAGGGAAACCTCGGTGGCATCTTCGTTCCGGCCAAAACTCATGGAGACCACCGAGACACCGGGAAGGTGCCGGGCGGTGTCGACGGCACTGACGACGCCGTGGGTGACATCATAGACCAGATCCGCATCCGTGGTGCTGTTGCCCTCGACCAGGATGATGTTGGCCCCTGGGGCAATGGCGTGAGCCCACTCGACATCGAGGGCTTCCTCTACCGACCACCCCGACGTGCCCGAGGGCGGGGCCAGGGTCGAACTCCCGTCCTGTCCGACCTTCCGGAACGTCGGACCTGCGCCGCCAAATTGGGGCAGGCCCATCGCAAGATTGAAGTAATACAGGTCGCTGGTGGCGTAGCCGGGGTCGCCGCTGTTGACAAGGGCCGGATCATCATAAGCGTCCACAATGGCTATCGTCTGCCCGGTGCCGTCCCCGATGATCGAGTCGATCCCGTAAGCAGCTCGAATCTGCGAAGAGGTCAGCCCGACCGGTGAAGCCGAGCTAAGCGGAGAAAGGTCCGTTGGGCTGACCTCGGAGGGCCGAGGCCAGGCGTACGGGGCGCCTTGCGAGATATCGTAGAGGACGAAGTTAAACCTCAAGCCACCATCCAGTTGTGCCGGTGACAAAGCATTGCTCTGAAGCGAATCGTCGACCAGTTCGCCGGCCGGCAAGCCGGATAGCAACACGCGAGGCTCAAGCGGTTCTATAATGCTTCGAGACATGAGCGCCGACGAATCGCGGCAGCAGCGCCAGCGCCGCTCGTCGAGCCGGTGCATTCTATTCAGAACGATACCGTACAGCTCCCGAAGGCGACCGACCATGTGTGATGCCGGCGACATGACTTGTCCTCCGATCCTGACTTGTTCCCTCTGGGATACTCCCCATGCACTCGACAGGTTTGGGGCCGAATTAGGTCCGTTCTTGCGGTGCCATCGCCCCGGATGGGACGGAAAGGAACAGCCTGGAATGGTCCCCCCTGCTGCCTCATGGGCAGTATTGTCTCTCCTCTCATCGGGACTGCAAGCGCAAAATGGTCCGCTCCGTAAGGGGTCAGTTACGTGCGCGTTCCCTATCGGCTGTGACACGGCTGGCTTGTCCAGCCGTGGCGGATGGCCGCTGGCGATACCCACGGCTGGACAAGCCAGCCGTGCCACACCCCGCAATCTGGAGCGGGCGTACGGCACGCGGTTGTTTGATTGATAAAGCCGCTCACCGGTTTTCCTGACTATGCCGGAATTCGGCGATTCCCGCAAGCGAAAAGCAACTCCTGTTCCGGGCCAAGGCCAATGCTAATGTGTGTCATACAGCAGATACCTGGGAACACTGCCAGAAGGGTCAACAACAGGCGTGCACACAGTCTGGGCGGTTCTGTACCCCTACCTGCGGGAAAACAGGGTGCCATTACGTTTCGCATCCCCGCATCCCTCCACGTGCCCCTCGCATTGACATTAGCGCGAGGAACGGCGCAACAAAAAGGCCCTCGCCTCCCCCGGCGAAAGCCTGCGCGCGCTCTCGCTCCACCCTCCCAAGCGAAACCGAGACACGCCTCCAATTGTGGAAATAGTATAACACAGGCCGGCATGAAAGTCAAGCATTTCACCAAAAAATGGTAATGCCTCAGTTACGTGTGCTTCTCTCCGCAGCTGTGGCACGGCCGGCTTGCCCGGCCGTGGCGGCGTGCCGGAAGCACGGCCGGACAAGCCGGCCGTGCCACCCTTGGTAACGAAAGGCACCCGCGACTGAGGCCTTACAAAAAATGTCCCGCCAACGCGATTATGTCAGCCCGAGACCGGCATCAACTGGCATGTTCTCGCGGTCGGGAGCGGCGGCCTCGAGGCGTTCCAGGCGCCCCTTGAGGAGGGCCATCTCTTCCTGCCGGCGCGCATCGAGTTGCCGCCGCTCTTCCTCGCGGCGGCGGCATTCAGGGTCGGCCTGGGACGTGAACTCGGGGTTGGTCATCCACCAGTCCATGCCCATTTCTTTCGCCTTTTCGACGGAGGCGATCATGAGACGGATCTGGATGGTGAGCAGTTCAATATCGACGAGCTTGATTTTGATGTCGCCGGCGATGACGACGCCCTTGTCGAGGACGCGCTCAAGGACGTCGGCCAGAGTGGAGCTTGAGCAGGCGTGGGCCATGGTCCGTTGGGAGGCGATCATCCGGTAGGTTCCTTACAGTAGTTTGCCGAGGGGGCCGAGGTCGAGGTTCAGGTCCTCGTCTTCGAGGCCGAATTCCTTTTTCATCCGGGCCATCTCCTCGGCCAGGCGCATGAAGGTGCGTCCGAGGCGTTCCACTTCGTCGTCGGTCAGCGACCCCGATTCCATGCGGCGGATGGCCTGCCGCTCCAGGAGTTCCCGCAGCAACTCGACCAGCGTAAGGACGAGTTTGCCCAGGCCGTCGCGTACGTTCTCGGGGTCCAGCGCGATGCGCGGCGGGGCGAGCGACTTTCCGGGCGACATGACGGCGGCGAAGTCGCCCAGCAACCGCGACCGGGCGTGCGGCTCGTGGTTGGCGATCATGCGCGGCCCTCCCGTCCCGCCCAGGCGTCCCGCGGCAGCCGCAGCCCCATCTGCCGGGCGGTTTCCACTGAGGTCAGCACCAGTTGCAGGCCCAGGTACACGAGGTCAACGTCGGCGACGGAGATGACCACGTCGCCCGCCACAACCACGCCCTTGTTGAGGACGCGATCCAGCGTTTCGCACAGGGAGATGTGCTGCTCGGCGTCGATCTGTGCAGGGGCAACGGTTGCCATTCGGCCTCCCTAGAGCAGACGTTCGTAAAGGGCGCGTGCCTGGTGGGTCTCGCCGGCCTTCTCGTGCCGCTGGGCGACCTCCATCAGGCGCTGCCGCGCACGGTCAGCCTCAGGCGTCTCGCCGTTGCGGTCAATGATGGCAAAATAGAGGTCCCTGGCCAGATGCTTGGCGCCCATCTTGGCGTACCCGTCGGCTATCTCGAGCAGTTTCACGAGCAAGGCCGTCGGCGCCTGCGGCTGCGACGCCGGCGCGACTGCGCCGGAGGGCCCCTCAAGCGTGGCCGCCGCCGGGGCCGCCACAGAGGGCGCAGCCGAAGGTGTCGCAGGAGGCGGCGCTAGCGCCGTGACGCCGTCATCGGACGTCAGCACCCTGGGCGCCGCAAACGGTGCAGGTCTGACAGTATCGGTACTTACCATGGCGTGCATCCTTTCGCAAAGGTGGCGGCGCCGGATCACTCCGGCGTCTCGGACTCGTCAACCTCCGGGTTCTCGGCTGCCTGCATCGCGTCGAGACGATCCAGGAGTGGGCGTTCGCGCGCCGCAAATTCCTCCTCCGAGATCTGCCCGGCCTCGAGCATCTGGTACGCCTCGCGAAGCTGGTCGCGGAGGCGGTCGCCCTCGCCGGCTATCTCCTGCTCGGCCGCCTCGCGGATCTGTTTTATGATGAATCCGAAGCCGCGCACCGGAGAAAACAGGATGTCGTCCAGGATCAGCACGTCGCGGGTCTCCCGTGGCGCCGGCGTCAGACTTTCAGGAACACGTCCACAAAGCTATAGGGCGGCCAGGGGCCGCTGTAATCGAACGAATGGTTGTCGTCGAAGAGGGCCGCCGCGGCGAAAATGCCCTCCTCGAACCGCGTTTGGGCCGCGCGCTCGACCATGCATGCGAGGTTCATCACCTCCCGCTCGGTGCGGGGGTTGTTCTCGCGGACCTCGGCGCACAGGGGGCCGAGGATCCGCCGGACCGCCTGGGTGTGGGCGGCCCGGTCCCCCTGGAACGTCCGGTCGAATTGGCGGCCGAGTTCGATCTTCTCTTCCTCAGACGGCTCTCGTGCGCTCATGAAGAGGCGGTCGCGCAGCTCGCGAAGCTCCGGATGCGTGTGGACGAAATACTCGAAGAGGTTCGGCACGTCCCAAACCACGCGCAGGGTCATTTCGACGTTGCCTCCGACCCGCGCCAGTTGATCGAGGAGTTCCTCGCGGTCCTCGGCGAGGATGCGGCCGACGGCCTCGGGCCCGTCGGCGATGATGCCGAAGGCCATAGGCAGCAGGTCGCCCCGCTCCATGAGGCTCTTGAGGACCGCGTGGTGGGCGGCCAGGTGGAGGCGCTCGGGGCGGAGTCGCTCGTTCGGCACGTCGCTGACGATCGCCGCCAGCGGGCCTTCGACGATCGCGTGGACCTGCCCGCCGTTGAGGCCGATCGGGCCGAACCCGCCGCAGGCCCCGGAGGCCGGGATAATGGCATACATATACTTTCCGTTACTTCGATCTTGAGCCATGGGTCTGTGGGCTCCTATAGGTCACGCGCTCGGGCCTGCGGCCGAAGGCCGCCGCGGCGGGACAAGCGCGGCGGGCAGTCTTGCCCGCCGCGCGGTGGGCAAGACTGCC
>Ga0209777_10004748_pt1 | contig 15919 bp, 17 predicted proteins | sample FrelakmetHBP12HB_FD_187147 | JGI IMG/M metagenome (GOLD analysis project Ga0209777, IMG submission 187147) | Freshwater lake sediment microbial communities from the University of Notre Dame, USA, for methane emissions studies -HBP12 HB (SPAdes)... | ecosystem: Environmental > Aquatic >...
CCGATCTAGTATAACGGCGGCCCCTCGCTCCGGCCGCAGTGGCAGTGGCCGTACGGCGGCCTCCTGGTGAGCACCGACCCCGTGGCCCTCGACCGCGTGGCCCTGGAAATCCTGGAGTTAAAGCGTGCGGCCGCGGGCATGAAGCCGCTGGAGGCCGAGAAGCGGCCCGTCCGGTACCTGGCGAGCGCCCAGGCGCGCGGCCTGGGGACCGCCGACCTGGCGGGCATCGAAGTCGTGAGCATCGGAAGGCCGTGGGCTGAAATATGAAATATACAGATTCCTTACCCGATCCCGCTGCGCAAGGCCCCGGGCATGACCGCGCCTCACGCCGCGCGTTTCTCCAGGCAGTAAGTGCCGGCGCCTGCGCCGCCTGTGCCGCGTGCCTCCTGGGGCGGCAGTCCCGCGCCGCCGAGGCCGGCGAAGCCCACGGCCGCATCTGTGTCCACGACGCCATGTGGTTCGACCGCCTGCCCGACAAGGCCGTCCAGTGCCGCCTCTGCCCGCGCGAATGCAGCGTGGCCGACGACGAGCGCGGCTACTGCGGCGTCCGCGAGAACCGCGGCGGCGACTACAAAACCCTCGTCTATGGCACGCTTTGCAGCCTCAACATCGACCCCATCGAGAAGAAGCCCCTCTTTCACTACCTGCCGGGCACCACGGCCCTCAGCGTTGCCACGGCCGGCTGCAACATGGAGTGCAAGTTCTGCCAGAACTGGAACGTCAGCCAGTACCGCCCCGAGCAGGTCGATAGCCTCCTGGTGCCGCCCGAGAACCTCGTGCGCCTGGCCAAGACGCGCGAGTGCCGCACCATCGCCTACACGTACACCGAGCCGGTCGTCTTCTCGGAGTACGTGCTCGACACCGCTGCCGCCGGTCGCAAGGAAGGCGTCGGCAGCGTCACCGTCTCCAACGGCTACATCCGCGAGCCCGCCCTGCGGGACCTCTGCAAGCACCTGACGGCCATCAAGGTGGACCTCAAGGCGTTTACCGAGAAGTTCTACGCCGAGCAGTGCGCGGCCAAGCTGGCGCCGGTCCTCGCGACGCTGGAGGTGCTGCACGACATCGGAATCCACACCGAGATTGTGGTGCTCGTGATTCCGACCCTCAACGACTCGGCCGAGGAGATCGGCGCAATGGCCAAGTGGATCGTCCAGCACATGAGCCCCGACGTGCCGGTGCACTTCTCGCGGTTCCACCGGATGTACCGCCTCATGAACCTGCCGGATACACCCGTGGAGACGCTCGACCGGGCCCGCAAGGTCTCGATGGATGCGGGCCTGCGGTACGTCTACGTCGGCAACGTTGCCTTCCACCCGGGCGAGAGCACGTACTGCCCCGGCTGTGGCAAGACCGTGATCAAGCGGGTGGGGTACAACGTGGATGCGGTGGGCCTGCGAAGCGGCGCATGTGCCGCGTGCGGCCGGATGATCGCCGGCGTCTGGTCGCAGGACGAGGCCCTTGCGTTCAAGCCGAAGGAGAAGGCGGCGGCGAAGTAGCCCCCCGGCCTGTCCCCTCCTCGGTCCTTTGCCTGCCCCGATAAACTGGGTATAATCGTGCAGGAACAACCTGCGGCGGTTGTGGGCGGTCAGTCAACTGGAGGGTCCGAACCAGATTGGGTGGATCAGGAGGACTTCCATGACAGAAGGTTGGGAAGCAACCTGGATGGGGGAGCGCGTGTATCTGGAAGTGAACACGGCAGGTGTATTTGAGAAAGTGACTAAATCGTGTTTTCATGGGATCCTGGGCAGGCCGAAGTCCAGGAGTTTTCTGCTGTACGGCAATCAAATGGTTGAGGAACGCCAGGAGATAGAGGAGCCGCTGCTGCCCGATGTCGAGTTCGAGTTCTGCCTCATGGGAAAGGCCAAACAACCTGACGGAAAAGATGCGATCTTTCATGCCAGATATGCGTACAAGAGTAAGACGCCGTGTGAGCTTCAAATCAACGGCACGCCTGTTCCAATGCAGAAGGTCTCCACGTAAGGTCGTGCAGGAGGATCCCATGAAAGAGGCTTGGGAAGCAACCTGGATGGGGGAGCGCGTCTATCTGGAAATGAACACGGCGGGTTTGCCTGAGACCGGGGTAAAGTCGTTTTTTCAGGGAATCTTGGGTAGGCCGAAGGTCAGGTGCGTTCTCCTCTACGGCAATCAAGTTGTCGAGGAACGCCGGGACATAGCCGAGCCGCTGGAAGGTATGAAGTTCGAGTTCTGCCTCACGGGAAAGGCAAGACAACCTGACGGCCAAGAAGCGATCTTTCATGCCAGATATACATACAAGATTCTGTCACAATGTGAGCTTCAAGTCAACTGCACGCCCGTTCCAATGCAGCGGCTCCCGTAAACCTTGGCAGCCATTATGCCGGCGCTTCGTGGAAGCAAGGCCCCGCGCTACGGCGTGTTGGAACGGGTACGATGCGTATGGGTGCCCCGCGCCATTGCGTAAAAACGCATACTCTCCATACTCGATCATAGGTGCTCACTTTCCGGAGGTGAGCATCTATGGTCGAGTATGGCGCACATGGCGCCTATGGCTGCCTGGCTGCCGCAAGCAGGCCGGCGCTCAGCACCTTGACCCCTGCCACGGCCAGGCATGCGCCGGTGACGCCGAGGATCGGCACCAGCAGGGCACCCGTGACGAACGCCCCGAGGCAGGCCCCGGCGTTGTCCGCGGCATCGACCGACGCGGCTGCGCGGCCGGTGGATATGCGGCCTTCCAGCACGATCGCAGCTGCCAGCGGGAACACCAGCCCGCCCAGCACGCCCGCCAGCGCCACGAGGGCGAACGTTGCGGCTTGGACAGCCCAGTCGGCTGCCACGAGGCGCAGCCCGCCCAGACCAAGCACCAGCGCTGCCGCAAAGAGCGCGATGGCGATGTCCAGCCGCATCAGCGCGCGCAGGCCTGGAGGCGTGCCCCCGACCTTACGGTCGGGGCTCGGACGAACTTGCTCGCCGCGGCGCAGGCGCCGGTTCATCGCCCAGCTTCCGAGCACCAGCCCGAACATAAACACGCCCATCACCAGCCCCACCTGGCCGTACACGTATCCGTAGAGCGACTGGAACGTGTAGAGCAGCACGATTTCCAGCGCCATTGTGGCAAAGCCGGTGGTGGCGACCGACCACGTGACAGCCGCGCGGCAAAGGCCCGCTCGCCCACGGACCAGGCCCACGCCGGCCGCCAGGACCGTTGCGGCCACCGCGGCCAGCATCACCCACTCCAGCCGCAGGCCCAGGAGCGCCCCGAGCACGTCCGGCCGCTGTCGGGCTGCGGCCTCGGCGCCGGCGTGGCTGGCGGCCCCCATCTGGAGCCAGAACCGCATGTGATAGACGGCGGCGGACGGCCGGTCATCAGTATTGGCCAGCGTCGCCTGGCTGTTGGCAAGGGCCGAGGCCAGAAGCTGCCGCTTCTCGGGGTCCATGAGGTCCGATGCTCTCTGGAACCAGAGCGGATCGAAGTACGGCGATTGCACGCCGGCCGCCTGGTAGCGGCGGGCCAGCTCAGGGCCGGAGTCGGTCAGCACGCCTTTGCGCTTGGCCGCAAAGCAGTGCGTGGGGTCGCCGAACGTCAGGAGCGTGTCGGGGAACACGCGCCGCAGCGGGCGGATGATGCTTGCGACATATTCTGTTGGCTCCTGGCCCCAGTATCCGACCGAGCCGTGCAGGGCGAAGGCCAGCACGCCGTCGTTGCTCAGGATCGAAGCGAGCCCGGCGAAGAACTCCTCGGAGTACAGCCGCGCCTCAAGCGTCGATGCCGGCTCGGCGGCCGCAAGGAAGATGAAGTCATACGGCTCCTGGCGTGCGGCCACGGCACGGTTGACGAACCGGCGGATGTCCTCAAAGTGCGCGTGCTCGCCCAGCCCGGCGAGGGCCTGGCGGTCCGGCTCGGCCAGAAACGGGCCGATGACGGCGGGCAGCCGCGGGTCGAGCGTTACGTAGTCGAGCGTCTCGGGCTTGTAGCGCAGCAGTTCCTTCAGGATGCCCTCGGCGCCACCCCCGAGGACGAGGATGCGCTTGTGCCGCGGGGCCTCGCATGCGGCAAGGTGGGCCTCTACGGCCAGGTCCGTGTGGTTGGGCCACGTGGCGGCCAAGAGGCCGTTTGCGTAAAGGCTGAACTGGTCGCCGAGGCGGCCGACGGCGAGGTTGTGGTAGCGGGTGTCCTCGGAGTTCACGAGGTCCAACCCGCCGGCGAAACTCTGCCACCTCAGGTGCACCGACGACTCGTTGAACGTCGCCGCCTTGCCCGAGAAGATGAAGAGCAACGAGATTGCGGCGCACGCCGCCGGCAGGAGCCTGGCCGGTCCGTGCCGCCCGGCCGCCACGGCCGCGACGGCGACGCCTGCCGTCAGCATCGCGCCGCCGGCGAAGGCCAGCGTGATGGCATCGACCCGCTCCACCAGGACGAACGAGAACAGGATGCCGCCGATGAGGCTGCCGGCCGACTCCACGAGGTACACGCGGCCGACCGCGCGGGCGCGCTCGGCGGCGCTCTGGCGCTCGTCGCTAGCCAGGGCGCTTGCGGCGGGGAACGAGAGGCCGATCCAGAAGCTCACGGGCAGCGTTGCGGCCAGGGTGATGAGTGCCATCTCGCCCGGGCCGACGTATTCGCCCGGCCCGACGCCCAGCAGCGTCCGCCCGCTCCGAAGCAAGGCGACTGCCACCACCAGGACGAGCGGCAGGGCCACGCTCGCCCCCGCAAACGCCGGCCACGCGTGCCTTGCCAGCCAGCCGCCCACGCGCGCTCCGAAGGCCACGCCCGCCAGCCAGAACGCCAGCACGAGGCCCCACGAAAGTTCCGAGCCGAACAGGATGACCTGCGATTCTCTGAGCAGCACTGCTTGGGCGCACAGTGCGTAGGCGCCGAACAGGAAGACGGCAACAAGAAGCGTGGCTCGCTTGGTCACAGCAGTATCGTAGGCGGTCGGCCGCGGCGCCGCAAGAGCGTGGGAGCCAGTAGCCCGTCACAGGTGAATCTGCGGGTGCCACGGCTGCGCTTTGTGCAGCCGTGGTCGTCGTTTGGGAAGCACGGCTGCAAACTGCGCAGCCGTGGCACCCGGCGCGTGAGCTTGGCCGTAAGTCCGCTTGCGCAATTCGGTTGCCGGACCCCTGCGGCGGACCTTATGATGGACGCTATCGAGCACGAAAGGGGAGGCCATGGACCTGTTCGAGGCAATCGAGAAACGGGCGAGCGTGCGGGGGTATGCTCCAACGGAGATCCCGGAAGAGCACCTCCTGAAGATTGCCGATGCGGGGCGGCGTGCCCCGTCGGGCGGCAATCGCCAGCCAGTCCAGTTCATTCTCGTCCGGCAGAAGGACACGCTGAAGTCGCTGGAGAAAGTGCAGGGCTGCTTCGGGACAGCCGCGGCGGCCATCGGCATCGTGGCCGACCCCGGCGTCTCGCGCTGGTGGCTGGAGGACGCGGCGGCGGCGGCCGAGAACATGCTGCTGGCGATCCGGGGCCTCGGCTACGCGTCCGTCTGGATCGAGGGGACGCTTCTGAAGCAGGAGGAGTTCGCGAAGAAACTGCTCGGCGTGCCGCCCGAGAAGAAGCTCATAATTCTGCTTCCCATCGGCAAGGCCCCGCAAGAAACGCCGCAGGCCGACCGCAAGCCGCTTGAGGACATCCTTTGGCGGGAGCAGTACGGCAAGAAGTAGCCGAGAGGAAACGGGCCGCAACATCAAAGGAGCCACGACGTGCGCAGCATGCCTGTGCATTCTACAACGATTCTCTCCGTGCGCCGCGGCGGCGAGGTGGCAATCGGCGGCGACGGCCAGGTGACGATGGGCGACACGGTCGTCAAGGCCGACGCCCGGAAGGTCCGGCGCCTCGGCGAAAAGGGCGAAGTGATCTGCGGCTTCGCGGGGGGCGCCGCCGACGCCTTCGCCCTGATGGAGCGGTTCGAGGCGAAACTGAAGGCCTCCTCCGGTAACATCCGGCGTGCGGCGGTCGAGCTGGCGAAGGCGTGGCGGACCGACCGCGTCCTGCGGCGGCTCCAGAGCGTCCTGGCGGTGGTCGACGCCGAGGCGAGCCTCATCATCTCCGGGGCTGGCGACGTCATCGAGCCGGCCGACGGGCTCATTGGCATCGGCTCGGGCGGCCCCTACGCACGGGCCGCGGCGGCGGCGCTCGTGCGGCACACCGACCTCCCGGCTGAAGAGATCGTGCGGCGATCTCTGACCATCGCCTCCGAGATCTGCATCTACTCCAACGACAGGATCGTCGTCGAGGTGCTCAAGGCATGAAGCAACTGACGCCCCGCGAGATCGTTGCCCGACTGGACCGATTCATCATCGGCCAGGCGGAGGCCAAGCGCGCCATCGCCATCGCAATGCGGAACCGCTGGCGGCGCCAGCAGCTCGCGCCGGAGCTGCGCGAGGAGATTTCGCCGAAGAACATCATCATGATTGGGCCGACAGGCGTCGGGAAAACCGAGATCGCCCGCCGCATGGCCGCACTCGTGGGCGCACCGTTCATCAAGGTCGAGGCGACCAAGTACACCGAAGTGGGTTACGTCGGCCGCGACGTGGAATCGATTGTGCGCGACCTGACGGAACTGGGCGTCGGCATGGTCCGCCGCGAGGCCCGAGAGGCCGTGCGCCCGCAGGCCGAGGAAGCGGCCGAGGAACGCCTGCTGGACATCCTCCTGCCGACGAGCCGGTGGGCCAAGGCGCACGATGAGGAGCCTGTGGCCGTCGCTTCGGCGACACACTCGGATCCTGACGACGAGGAGCAGCGCCGCGCAAGCCGCGAGAAACTTCGCCAGAAACTCCGCGCGGGCCTTCTGGAAGACCGCGTCGTCGAAATCGAGGTCGAGGAAAAAGTTGACCTGGCGATGATCGGTGGGCCGCAGCAGGAGGAGATGATCGGCCTCCAGACTATGATGGAGCGGTTCATGCCGCCGCGCCGGAAGGCCCGCCGCGCGGCCATTCGCGATGCCCGCGAAATCCTCATCGCCCAGGAAGCCGACCGGCTGATCGACCAGGCCCAGGTTACCGGCGAGGCGCTCGACCGTGTGCAGAACGTGGGGGTGGTGTTCATCGACGAGTTGGACAAGATCAGCGGGTCGGACTCGAAGTTCGGCCCCGACGTCAGCCGGCAGGGCGTTCAGCGGGACCTCTTGCCGATCGTGGAAGGCTGCACCGTGGGCACGCGGTACGGCCTGGTGCGGACGGACCACATCCTCTTCATCGGGGCGGGGGCGTTCACCCAATCGAGCCCGTCGGACCTGATGCCGGAACTTCAGGGGCGGTTTCCCATCCGCGTGGAACTGAAGGACCTGACGGCCGACGAGTTCGTCCGCATCCTGACGGAGCCCGACAACGCCCTCGTCAAGCAGCAAAGGGCGCTGCTGGCCACGGAAGGCGTTGAAGTGGAGTTTGCCGACGACGGCATCCGCGCCATCGCCGAGATCGCTTACCGCGTGAACCAGCGGATGCAGAACATTGGCGCCCGGCGGCTGTATACGGTGGTGGAGAAGGTCGTCGAGGGCCTGAGCTTCGATGCGCCGGACCTGCCCGCGGACGGCCGCCGCGTCCGGATCGATGCCGCATACGTCCGCGAGAAGCTTCAGACCATTATCGAGGACGAGGACTTGGCGAAGTACATTCTGTAAGGAAGACGCAGCAGGAAACAGGAACGGAAAAAAAGAGCCCGCTGCCGAAGCAACGGGCTCTCGTGTAGGGGCAAGTACCAACCTTCCTAAAGTTTCATCACGCTCAGGACGTCCTGCCACCTGGGGTCCTTGCGGACGTTCTCCAGGTCCGGGTCGACCTGCATGTGCTCCGCGTCGCGGTATCCCAGTTCGATGGCGCGCCTGATGGCCGCAAACGCCCGCGTCGACTGCTTGAGGCGCGAATGAGAGCAGGCGAGATTGTAGTAGGAGATCGGGTCGCGTGGCCGCATCGCCACCAGCCGCCGGTCGACCGCCAGGCCATCGCGGTATCGGCCGGACTGCGTATAGAGGTATCCGAGTTGCGACAGGAGATCGCCGCTGTCGCCAAGGCGGACCAGCAGGTCTTCGAGGAAACGGATGTCGAAGCTGGACTGGTCCTGAGCGAACCGCCCCAGGACTCTCTTGGGCAGGGGCCGCGACAGCCACGACGCGGAGTCCCAGTGCCCCCAATTGACCTTTACGTGCTCACGCCAAGGCATAAAGGCTCCTTCCACATACGGGTATTATACGCGATTTCAGGGCAAATGCGAGTTCGCGGCAAAAATAAATGCGGACGGTTGCGGGCCTGCCGCCGCCGTTTATAATGACGGCGTCTGGCGGAAAGGAACACCATGAGCGAACTCGAAACACGGCTTCTGGACGCCATCCTCGGCATCCGGGCGATTGACTGCCACAGCCATGTGCCCCCGGAGTCCCCACACGCCCAATCGCTGTGGGACCTGCTCGGGTACCATTATTACACGGAACTGGCCCACTCGGCCGGCATGCCCGCCGAGGCCGTCGATCCGCGACGCAACGAGGGCGACCGCATCGCCGAGATGGTCTCGCGGCTGGAGACCCTCAACAACACGGTGCAGCATAGTTGGCTGCTGGAAGCCGCGCGGCAACTCTTCGGCTTCCGGGCCGAGCGGCTGACCGCCCAGAACTGGCACGAACTTGCGCAGCTCGTCGCAGAGGCCGCCCGCCAGGAGGGCCGCTACCGGGCCGTCCTGGCGAAGGCCAATCTCGAGAAGGTCTTCCTGACAAACAGCTTTGACGAGGACCTCTCGGCCGTCGACCGTTCGGTGTTCGTCCCGTGCCTCCGGACGGACGACCTGGTGTTCCAACTGGCCGCCCCGGCCGTGCGCGGCCGCCTTACGGCCAAGACCGGCATCGAGCCCGGTTCGATCGAGAATGTGCGCGAGGCCGTGCGATGGCTCATGCGGTACTTTGTGCAGAACGGGGCGGGGTCGGCGGCGATCAGTCTGCCGCCGGACTTCTCTCCGCGCGCCCCCGACGAGGCGGCGGCAGGCCGGGCGTTTGTGCGCGCACTGAAGGGGAAGGAACTCGCGGCCGACGAGGCCGGTACGCTGGCCGTCTTTGCGTTTGATGCAGTCGCGAGCGTTTGCCGGCAGTTCCGCAAGCCGTTTCAACTGATGATCGGCGTCATCCGCAACGTCTACCCCGCGGGCGTCAGCGGCGGCCGCGACCTTCTCTCGAAGCGCGGGAGCCTGGAGGCGTACGCGGACCTTTTCCGCCGCTACCCGGACGTCGACTTCACGGTGTCGGTCCTGTCGCCGACGTGGTCGCACGAGTTGGCGACGTTTGCGTGGATATTCCCGAACGTCAAGCCCTCCGGCCACTGGTGGTACAGCAACGTGCCCGCACACATCGAGCCCGATCTGCGCGCGCGGCTGGAGGCGGTGCCGAAGGTGAAGTTGATCGGCTACTACAGCGACATGTACAAGGTGGAGTTCGGCCTGCCGAAGTTCAACATGTACCGCCGGTGCCTGGCGAGGGTCCTGTCGCGGGAGTTCGTCGAGACCGGCCGCATGAACGAGACGCAGGCGGTGGAGACGGCGCGGCTGCTCCTCAGGGACAACCCGAAGCGGATCTTCGGGGTGTAACCCCAGGCCGCAAGTGTCCGAATTGTCTATGGCTACCCGAATTCCTACGGAGACAGAACATGAAAGAAAGACAACTGAGTTCTTTCGAGGATTTTGAGGATACTGTATTGGCTCTCTTAGATGAGGACAGGAAAAGTCGTGGTGAAAGTAGAGTGCGAGTGTCTCCGGTGCTCTTTCGCGGCCAAGCCAGCGATAGATGGAAGCTAGAAACCACTCTTGAGCGGTACGCGGATTGGCAATATGGCCTCGAAAAGTATTATCATGTTATGCGCGTAATCAAGCCTTCCGTTGAATCGTGCACCGGCAAGAACTGGAAAGATTTGCCGGCTTACTCGCCCGAGCAAGATGAGATTCCGGCTGCCCCTCAAGGTTATGAGTTTATGGCATATCTAAGGCATAACGGCTTTCCATCACCGTTGCTTGATTGGACCCGTTCCTTTTATGTCGCAGCGTTCTTCGCTTTCCAGGACACCAAAGGGGATGCACAGAATGTGGCCATCTATTCATACATCGAATACGGCAATGGTGGAAAGGAGGGAAGTGGCGCGGCGAGAATTGGTAGTTTGGGGCCAACCATAAGGACAGACGAGCGACACTTCCTCCAGCAATCCGAATATACATTCTGTAGCAAGCCAATTAAGGGCTTTCACGGGGACCGTGTTTATTGCAGCCACGAGGAAGTATTCGCCTTGGGCAGAGAAGACCAAGACATTCTGACCAAGTTCACAATACCCCGGGCGGAGAGGCCCAAAGTACTCGACAGACTGCGCATGATGAACATTACGGCCTATTCACTTTTCAATAGCGAGGAATCTCTTTTGAAGGACTTGGCCTACGAAGAAATCGAACGAAGATCACGAAGGAGGGTCCTGGAAGACGGGGGGAACCAGGGGGAGTAGGGACGTTCTAATGAAAGGGAATCGCTGCCTGTGGCCCAGTCTTGCGGACCTTATCAGCGCCCGAAGACCTCGTAAGCCAGCAATATCCCGCCAATGACGCCGGGAACACTAGCAATAGTTATGGTGAACACGTATATAATAGATGCCCTGTAAGCAAGGTGCCCCAACGGGTCACCTGCTAAACCTACCTGTTCAGGATGCGATTGCTCAAGTACAGACTTCGTATACTCAAACTGCATTCTTTGGGGCATGGCCATCACCGTGTGATGAAGTGTTTCATACAAAGTAGAGGGCCGGAACTGTCCGGTAACCACCTGTCTAAGCGACCTGCCCAAGTACGAAATAAATCCTGCCGCTGGAAGGCCCATACTGAGTACAAGGAACCATGTGTCTGTTACTCCGCTTATTTTGGAGAAAACTAACGCCACCGATAGTGCGCAGAAACCAGCCGCCAAGCCGCAGGCGAGGCCTACGAGCCAAGATAGGGCCTTTGGGGGTAAGCCTATGCCTAGTATAGCAAGGGCCAAATTGGCGCAAGTGTAGGCTGCGTAGGTCAGCCAGTAGCCAAGCAAGAAGGCCACTTCAGATAGTAAAATGCACAAGATTGCGAAAAGGATTGTTCGCATGACCAGCCCTCTCGACCGTCCCACACTTTTCGGTATTCTTACAAGCGCTCATAGGTGTCATTTTCCGTCCAGCACCGGCGCGAAGAGGTCCTTGTACAACTTCTCGACGTTGGCCTTCGTGTCGCAGGCAAACGGCACGCCGCCGGTCGACCGCGCTTGCTCCAGGTCGTGCTCAAGGTCGAGGGCGAACTGGCTGACCGAGTGGAAGTAGCCGCGCGCCGCATAGTAGCGCCCGAGATACTCCTGCTCGGTCTGGCCGGGCGTGGGAATCAGCAGGGCCTTCTTGCCCAGTTCGGCCAGTTCCATAATTGTCGTGTAGCCGCTGCGGCAGACGACCAGCTTGGCCCGGTTGAGCATCTCCTGCTGGCCGGTGCGGTCGAGGTATCCGTAGACCGTGATGCGGTCAGAGAGTTGGCGGACCTCCTTGACCTCCGGTTGGCCGAGTGCGATGACCACGCGGCCGGCATCCACGTGGGGAATGTGCTCCAGGACGATCCGCTGAAGTTCGGTCCTTTGCGGCTCCGGCCCCGAGATGGAGATGAACACGTCCACATCCTGGGCGGTTTCCGCCCGTGCGGCGCTTGAGAGAACCCCCGCATAGTAGACCTTGCCGGTCTTGGCGAGCCAGTTCATCTCGTGGGCCAGGCGGCCGGTGAGGTTCGCCTGCTCATCGCTCAGGTCCGGAACTATGATCCGGTCGAACAACCTGAGGTACCGGTAGTTGAAGTACTCCGTGACAGGCTCGAACCAGGCCGTACCGGGCGGCGTCATGAAACGCAACTGGTGCGAGATGACGAAACTGGGAACATCACGCGAACGGACGTTGAAGCGGTTGTCGCTGAGGATGAGATCGAACTTCCGCTCCCTGAGCAGCGCGTGCACGTTGTGGGCTTCCCGTGCGATGGCCTTGAGCATTTTGGGCGCCATGGCCAGGAACTTGGGCACGAAGAACCGTGAGGCGGAGTAGGGCGGGGGATAATCCTTCAATTCCACAAACTCGCACTGCGGCGATTCCTGCTTCAGGAGCGCCAGCGCCCGGCCCTCGGCTGCCACCGTCACGTGGTGACCGCGCGCCAGGAAATCGCGGATTATCGGGAGGTCGCGCGTCGCGTGGCCGAGGCCCCACGAGAGCGGACTTACAAGGATGCGTTTCATTGCATACAAAGTAGTCGCCGGGCGCGCACCTGTCAAGGAACTGTGGGCGCGGGCAACGCCGGTTCTCGGGGAAGCCATGGACGGCATGAGTACGATAAATCGCTGCTGGTCTGTTGTCCCACGGCCGCGCGCTGATTATACTGTTGCAAGCAACAGGCGGCGGGTTGGGGTATGCCAATCAAGAAAACGATCGGTGAGATCCTGGACGAGATGAGCCGGACGCTCGGCCAGGTTTCTCCGGAAGGTCTGGATCGCCTTGTCGAGGCCGTCCTGTCGGCCGACAGCATCTATGTGGCCGGCGGCGGGCGGTCCGGGCTTATGGCCCGCGCGTTTGCAATGCGCCTCATGCACCTGGGTCTGAGGACCTACGTCGTCGGCGATACGACGACGCCGTCGATCCGCAGCGGAGACCTGCTGGTTGCCTGTTCCGCCAGCGGCGAGACGCAGGTGACGGTGCTTGTTTCCCAGGTGGCGCAGACGGCGGGGGCCGGGGTTTTTGCCATCACGGCAACGCCCGATTCCCCGATGGCCCGCCTGGCCAACGAAACGATCGTCATCGGGGCGCCGACGAAGCATACGCCGCGCGGCGGGGGGGAATCTGTTCAATATGGGGGATCGCTGTTTGAGCAGGCGATGCTCGTGCTCTTGGACGCCGTGAGCTCGGAAATCGGCCGGCGCCTGGGGACGCCAGAGCAGGACCTTGATGCGCGTCACGCGAACTTGGAGTGAGAAGGAGGCTTGACGCCAATTGACACATAACGCGAGAGCGTCTAGACTCGATGCCGGCATGATCCAGGCGCGAGAAGATTACGAGGGCGTGGCGCCGCCGAACATGCGGTACGTGCGGCCGCCGTCAAGTCCGCCCGCGGTCGCCTGGCGGTGGGTGCTTCGACTGGCCGGCCAGCTCAGGAGGCAGTATCTGTGTCGCTTGCGGCCGGCCTACGTGGCCCATGTGAAGGCGGCTCGCCGCGGCCAGTGCCGACGTTGCGGGTCGTGCTGCAACCTGACGTTTCACTGCCCCTTCCTTGAGGACAGCTCCTGCAACCGCTACGAGAAGCGGACGCTTTCTTGCCGCGAGTTCCCGATAGATGCCGCGGACCTCAGGCTGACGCGCGTTCCCTGCGGTCACTACTATGACTCGTCGCCGGAGGACAAGGGCCGTGCGGATTCCTCTGGCTGAATACGGGCTCCGCGAACTCCTGGTCTTTGGGGGAGCGGCGCTGGCCGGCATCGTCGTGGCGGCGGTCTGGGCGTGGTATCTGGCGCCCGTCTTCGCCGTCGTGCTGGTCTTCGTTCTGGCTTTTTTCCGCGATCCCGACAGGCGGGTCCCGGCCGAGCCTGGGGCCGTCGTGGCGCCGGCGGACGGGAGGGTCACCGAGGTGACGGAGGCCGTCGAGCCGCAATTCCTCAAGGGCCGAGCGCATAAGATCGGCATCTTCATGTCCCTTGTGAGCGTGCACGTAAACCGGTCGCCTTGCGCGGGCTGCGTGGAAGCGGTCGAGCATCGCCTTGGGCGGTTCCTGGATGCGCGGGACCCGGCGGCGTCGGCCGAGAACGAGTCCACGGCCGTGGTGATCGGCGACGCCGAGGGCCGCGGCGCCAGCGTTCTCCTCAGGCAGGTGGCGGGGGTGATCGCGCGGCGGATCGTATGTGCGGCGGCCGTCGGCAACCGCCTGGAGCGCGGCCAGAGGATCGGCATGATAAAGTTCGGGTCGCGGGCAGAGGTCTACGTGCCCGTTGAGGCGGGGTTCGACGTTGCCGTGAAGATAGGCGATTGCGTCAGGGCCGGCGAAACGATCCTGGGGCGGTTCCGATGAGGCTCAAACGGGTCTCCATCCTGGCGTCGCTCTGCACGCTCGGCAACGCGCTGTGCGGCTTTGCCGCAGTCACGTTGACGACAAAGGCCGTACAGGTCTCCGACGAGGCGCACGCGGTCTTCTGCAACGACATCAAGTGGGCGGCCTATTTCATCATTCTGGCGATGGTGTTCGATGCGCTCGACGGCCGCCTGGCTCGCTTCGCGCGGGCGACCAGCGACTTCGGGGGCCAACTGGACAGCCTGGCGGACGCCATCAGTTTCGGCCTCGCCCCGGCGTTTCTGATGAACCGTGTTGTCGTCGAGGGCCTCAGCGATTGCCTGGCGCCGGTCGGCCTCGTCGACCTTCTGAAGGCCGTGTGGGTCTGCGGTGCGATTTACATGGGGTGCGCCCTGATACGCCTCGCGCGGTTCAACGTCGAGAACGTCCACGAGGAGGAGGCCCACATGAGTTTCAAGGGTCTCCCTTCGCCGGCGGCGGCGGGGGCGGTCGTTTCGCTGATTATCGTCCTGACGAACTTCTGGCCCGACATGGAGCCGGGCTGTAGCGCCTGCGTTATCCTCTGGTCGTTGCCGGCGGTGACGGTGCTGCTCGGGCTGCTGATGGTCTCGAACGTGCGGTACTCGCACATGCTGAACCAGTTTGTTCGCGGCCGCCGTCCGATCGGCCACCTGGTTCTTGTTCTCCTGAGCCTGGCCTTGGCCTTTGTGCTGCGCGAGATCATGTTGCCGGTGGGCTTTGGGGGCTACGCCCTCAGCGGGCCGGTCCTGGCCGCGTATCGGAGGATCCGAGGCGGCCGCACGATGAGCGGCGGCGATGATGCGGGCGCCCCCGGCCTGTCGCCGCCGGGGCTTCCGCCCGGAAAAGGAACCTGACAAAGCATGTGCCCGCGCCTTCCCTATTTCGCTCAGTGTCTTGGCCTGCTGGCCTTGGCCCTTGCCGCGCTCGCAGGGGCCGGCTGCGGACCGACGGTGCAGGCGCGTCTGTGGGCCGACACGACGCTTCCGGACGGCGGATTCTCGCTCCAACGCCATCAGTGGGCCTACGACGGCGAGACGGTGACGTTTGAGCTTGAGTGCGATCCCGGCATGGCGAACTACGTCGTTTTCGGCATCGCCGGCGACGAGACCGTTGTCAACACGCCCAAAGTCGAGGGCCGTTACCGATGGACGCACGTTTTCCGCTGCGGCCCGAAAGCCAAGACCTGTGAAGTGTACGCCGTGCCGTACCTGATCCGCGGCAAGTGCGACTACGTGTACGACAAGAACGACGACAAGTGGTACCACTATCCCGGCGCGCACGAGGCGCCCGATGTTCCGACCGACAAGGAACATCGGATGCAAATCACGTGCTACCGCGTGGAGCTGAAGATGCGCTTTGCGGCGAGGGGCGGGCCGCCGAATCGCCTGGAACTGAGCCTGACCAAGGAGACCGGCGAACGGACAGTCGTCCCTCAGCGGCGTGTGGCCGCGGGCGACGCGCCGGGGTTCCTGCTCATTGGTCCCGATGCCGCGGGCCTGTGCGAGGCTACCTACGTGCCGCGCTATGGCGAGGTCAGCCGCGCCGGCAAGACCGTCGCCGAATTCGTGATCGAACACGCCGACGGCTCAGTCGAGCGGCTTCGCCAGAACCTCGACACGCCGTAGATTGGCAGCGTCATGCTCGCAAATTGGCGCGGCGGGTCTCCGTACCCGCCGCGCTGGGCAACGAGTGCGGGGTGCCACGGCTGCGCTGTTTGCAGCCGTGCTCTGCGGCCAGTGGCGGCACGGTTGCTGAACGGCGCAACCGTGGCACCCGGTAGCATGGCGTGCGATAATTCGGTGTCACGGCCGGACGGAGAGCGCAGCGTGAAGATTCAGACGGTCAGAGGAA
>Ga0209777_10004749_pt1 | contig 15918 bp, 22 predicted proteins | sample FrelakmetHBP12HB_FD_187147 | JGI IMG/M metagenome (GOLD analysis project Ga0209777, IMG submission 187147) | Freshwater lake sediment microbial communities from the University of Notre Dame, USA, for methane emissions studies -HBP12 HB (SPAdes)... | ecosystem: Environmental > Aquatic >...
TAGGTTCCCCCTATGACCCCCTCCTCGTATTATGTTACCTAATAAGCTAACATAATTGTGCACCTAAGTAAAGGGAGGGGTCGCAGGGATTAGCGAAGCTAGTCCGTAGGTTCCCCTGAACTACTCTCTACGAGATGTAATTAAATTTGCCAACATTTTACCCATTTGTTGTGCCATATCCGTAGGATCATCTTCATATTCATCATCCTCATCTTCGTCAGAGGTGTTGCAACCGTCAGACAACATTTTATGTATCATTTCTTGAATATCCTTGTCTTTATAAATATCGTCTTCATTACGCTCAGAAAAATAATCTATAATTTCATCTAATAATCCTGATGGACATTCGGAAGTAGGAACCAACACGCCGTTTTTATCATAGGTCATATGTTTAATAGGACAATAAGCATATTTTATCAAGATTTTCCACCGTTCTCCATATTTACGGTTAGTTTTGGAGCCGTGATAATAATGTCGTATTAAACCTGGTACATAACCAACACGCATATTTCTAACACGTTCTTGAAAATAAGTTACAGATTGTTTATAAGTGTCAGAGTTGTCTTTATTAATAGCAATTGTATCCCCTTTTTGGATATAACTAAGCGCCATAATATTGTCACTTGATCCTAAAATGCCTTTATCATACAATCCACCCATTCTCTCATATGCTTTTCTAGTGCAGGCCCAAGCGTAACCGGGGTGCCAAAAATTGGTCGCGTCTTTTGAATAGGGAAGATGTTTGGAATACTGATACCCCCAACTAGTAAATATTTTCATTGCTTCTCCAATCGGATTCATATCGACTGCGTGACTAAAAAGTTGGACAATATCCTTCGATCCATTCAATATTTTCAGAGTATCTAATGCCCACGTTGGGTTCTCAAACTCAACATCAGCATCAATCCAAGCGACTGCTTTCCAATTTGAAGGTAATAACTTTTTAATACCAACATTGATCATATTTTCTTTATGCCAAACAGGGTTTTCGCACCGGAGTTGCAAATGACGTTTATTTTTTTTATCGGTGATTATAAAACGCTGTTTTCCATAAGCGAGTTCAACTACATATAAGAGAACATTATGTTCTTCACTTTCAATACGTTTTATAAATTCTTTCATTAAAATGTAACGTCGGGCAAATAGACAGGGATTTGATATCACAGCAATAACGTGTAATTTATCATCAATAGGGTCATTGTTGATAATCGCTTCTTTAATATCATTTTTTGAATAATGAATATCGTCAATTTCTATATCATTAATCACTGTCATTACAATAGTATTATAAATATAATAAATATAATCTCTAAATTATTAGTTATAAACAATATTATACTTTATAATTAGATGCAGGGGTTGTGGGGATTACTTAAAAAACCCATAAAATATATAAATTTTGAGGGGGTACAGATATCTGTAAAGAATCCTGCTAACTATCTTATTATAAATACAATGTTAATCAATGAACAAAAATGTTTGATTCGAAATACGGTTCCTTATGATCAAGAAGAGAACCTAATAAATGATATGTTAACCAAAGGAATTAGTAAAAAAATAGTGATTTATGGGAAAAATGATGTGGATGAATCAGTAGATAAAAAGTATCAGCAATTATTGTCTCTGGGGTTCTCGGAAGTTTATGTATATAGGGGTGGAATGTTTGAATGGTTACTCTTACAGGATATTTATAGTGCTACAGAATTTCCCACGACCAGTAAGATATTGGATTTATTGGCGTATAGACCAAAGTTCTCCTCAGCAGCCCCTATGGGGCTGCAAGGTTGGGACCTTCGGTCCCCGACCGGTAGCGAAGCTACCTTCGAACTTAGTAGTTGAGAAGCGAAGCTTCTCTGACCGATCTAATAGGGTATACTTTTCCGAATCAGCAAAGCTGATTCTAGGAAAAGGATCGAGAAAAAGCTCTGAACCGCGCAGCGGTTCTACGCTTTTTACCCCAATAATCTACGTGACACTATTTCTATTCGGTTTTCTAATCTAACACGGAGTGTTTCAATTCTAATATCCAAACATATTACGTAAACTACTAGACCGACAAAATACCAATCAACCATTTATTTAAGTATTATACGTAAAAAAGCATTTATATTATTTAACGTAAAACTATTAAACATTTAGCTATACCATAAGTAATGGTAAAATTAGCTTTTTTATGGTGGTTGTTGTTTGGGAGTAGGTTCTCCGAATCCTATTTATTATCCTCCGTCGATTTTTCCGTAGGAAAAATCTATGGAGGATCTAGGAAATTCTCTGCTGGCGAAGCCAGCTACGAATTTCCTTCAAAACCTTTTAGAATTAAAAAAATAGAAACCAAACTATTATGTAATTATCATTTTAATGAAAATAATCCAGTTTTGATAAAAGAAAAAATAGAGGGTCTAATAAATATTACACGTGTTAAAGAGAACTTTGTCCCAACATCTATATTAGTTGGATTAAGTGGTTATATAGCTAACAAAGATTTTTTATTTATTCCACAATTCTGGGCAGCATTCTCTATAATTCATATAATAACAACGACTAGTATGGTAATAAATGATTTATTTGATATAGAAACTGACAGTATAAATCATCCAGAACGTCCGCTGATAAAGGGCACAGTAACACAAGACGAAGCAGAAATTATGACAACTATTTTACTTATGTTAGTACCTATAATAGGTTCTCTATATTTACCTGTAAATGCTGCACCTTTTTGGTTTTTGGCTTCGTGGATTATTTTTTTGTATACGCCGATTCTGAAACGATGGTTTCTAATAAAGAATTTGACTTGTGCATTGGTAGTAAGTGCCACCGTACCATTTGTAGCATTATCAGTAAACGGATTACCAACGGATATGTTAGTAACATTGACGAGTCAAACCATATTTATGGCGTCGATGTATATCGAGTTGTTGTTAGATATAACAGATATTAAAGGAGATAGGGAGAACGGTATTAACACAGTTCCAGTAGTTTGGGGGGAAAATGCAACAATAGTAATGGTAACTAGTATTGTAACTGTGGGTTTTACTAATATGTTGATAGAATTGTCTTCAAATAATGTTCCTGTAAATATGATAGTTGGAATCATATTATCTTATTCACCATTTTATGTAAATCTATTACGTATTATTAGAACACAATGTTCTCCATTAGTGATAAAAAGTGCAGTGAAACAAACAACATTTTCATTGTTAATTTATTTTGCAACAATTTTGTTTATGTAATTGTGAAATATTTTGTATTCTGTTTACATAAATTCAATGCCATATTTGCTTTGGTATCTAAATTATCTAATTTGGATTGTATTTCATCAATCTTATCTTCGAGACGTTTACGTTTTCTTTCTTGGCTATCCCAATAAACACCACCACCAATTAAGCCAATAACTAACCACCAATCAATCATTATACATAATGTTACGAAAAACTATTTATATTCTAAAAAACAAATATAAAAATATTTTGTATTATAATATATCTTACGATAATGTCAGGTGATACTCTTGTAATTAAAATTGCGGATTATTGTGCTACAACTACTGAAGAGATTTCTCCTATCGGAATAAAATGTTGTATTTATGTGTTTTATGATTATAAGACGGAATTATTTGGTCTTCGATGTGGATATCATAAGAAGGACGGACATACAGGAACATTTTCTTATTATGTAGATAATAAAGATATGATGATAGAGTTTTTATTGGAATATTTTGACGATCCTAAGAGGACGAGTGTGGCATTGTTAAATTTTCCGGATTTTCCTGTGAATTTTGACGATATTACTTACGAATTTTTAAAGGAAAATGACATAGAAAAAAATGAAATTTCAGGTTACAAGTACAATCAAGATAGTGATAATGAAGATGAAGAAGACGAAGAATCATATCCTAACAAAGAGTTACGTCGTTTTGCAGACATTATTGAATCAGTTTATAATGAATACTAAATCGGGGGAACCGATGGTTCCCCCCGACCCCCCCTCCTTTAATTTCTATTATTGTTTATGATTATCTTCAAAAGTTTTTATTATGGTTACTTGCAATAACCATAATAAATTTATCATCCGTCGATTTCACCGATCTTCGATCGGTTACATCTAAGGATGATCTAGGTTTTGCACCGCCTAGCGGCTTTGCAAAACCTTCAAAATAAATTATTTTTATAAAAGGATGGGATCGTAAGGGAAACCTTGGTTTCCCTTACTTCCAGGTTCCAAAGAAATTATGTCTAGCGTAATCGCCAAAATATTGTCTGCGTCCATTGTCCAATATCTTAATCCCAGTTTTATTTTTATAATCCATATAAATATTCGTGACGAAATCAGGGCCAGTTGATTTATAGATATAATCTTCTGAGTTAAAATCTACTTGACGTATGTATTTATTCAAATTCATATGAATAGTATCAACTAATTTTTTAATAAAAGGGTGTTTGGGGCTTGCAGCAAAAGCGTATTGTCCCAATAAAAAATTATGACCTGCGTCACAATACGGTTTATAACGAGGACTCTTACAAAAACGAACATCGATATATTCGTCTATAGGGAATACACAAGAGTACTGTAAAAGGGGATTAAAAGACTTTAATACGCTAATATCAAGGTCTAAATAAAATCCACCATAATGATAGACCGCGACATACCGGAAAAAATCGATCTTTTGTATTTTGACTGGGAGATTCGTATAAGTATTCCAATACTCAGGATAATGCATTTTAAAGAATTTTTCGATGCTTTCATCCGTGAAAAAGAGGTATTCGTAATCGGGATTATTTTTCTTTACTGAATCAATGAGAGACATATAACGCTGTGGGACTTCGTTAGTTTTCCAAGTCTGTATAATTATTTTGGGAATATTTTCATAATCCTTAGATAATCCTTTTCGAGGATTATCGACGGATGATGAAAATATGGCTGAATCATTTATATTTACTAAATCGGTTATGGTATTAAAATTATAATAATTATATACAATAATTGTTGCTATAATTACTACTATTGTCCCAGCAATAATAGTATAATTCATAATAATAAATAATGATATAATATAATAATGAAAGGTAAAATTTATTATATTATTTTTTCTTTGTTAATTGTCATTTTATTTTACTATATATATCTAAAAAATAAAAATTACGAGACGTTTAATGGTAATGATGTACCCCATTATTTTTTTCAAATATGGATTAATGAAGAAAATGTGATACCTGAAATGATTAAAACAAATTTTAAAAATATTGAAAAGGAGAACCCAGGCTTCGAATGTGAAATTTATGATAAAAATGATTGTATACAATTTTTAGAAGATTACTTTGATGAGGATGTACAGAATGCTTACAATAAAATTATACCCGGTGCGTTTAAAGCTGATTTAATGAGATATTGTATTCTTTATGAAAAGGGAGGTATTTACTTAGATGCTAAAATGAAGCCAATAAATGGATTTAAATTAGTTGATGTTACGAATAAAGAATATTTTGTAAGAGATTTTAATACCACTGGTGGAGGGGTATGTAATGGGTTTATGGTATGTAAAAAGGGAAATTCTAAAATATTAAATGCTATTAATCAAATAGTGAAAAATGTAAATGAAAAATATTATGGTGAAAGTTCTCTAGAACCCACAGGACCATTATTATTAAAAAAAATGTTTACAGAAGATGAAATGAAAGAATTTGATTTTGATTTTACGATTCATCCGAATTCTCCTGATCCAGATAAGGTCATATTAATAATTTCGAGAGAACGGGAAAATTATGATAAAGCAATTTTAATAAAAGACGAGACATTGGTAATAGAACAAACTAAAAATAGGAAGGAAAAAAATTATGGGGATTTATGGAACGAACAGAACATTTATAAATACGAGAATTTCCAGAATAGAGGTTGATGGTTTTCGGAGCCGTTAGGCATAGAAAACCCTAGATCATCCATAGATATAGCCCTACGGGCGATATCGACGGATGATGAATAATAACCAAACGAAGATCGGATTGCTGCGCAATATCGACGGATGATAGTAAAACCCTTCATTTGGTGATAGTTCCAAGAAAATCCTTTTATATTGTATAAATATTGTATATAATGAATGATGTAACTACTGATGTGGATAATATTTTAGAAAAAATAAGATGTAATTGCATTTTACTCAGTAATGCACATAAAGAACGATTTATTGAATTAAATGATATGTTGAAATATTATAAAATACCAGTGATAATTATTAGCGGCGTATCATCGTTAGTAAGTGTTGGACAACAATTTATACCTCAAACAATTATTACTATTTGTAACGGATTATTCGGTTTAAGTTGTAGTATCATAGTTAGTATAGAATTATATCTAGGTATTAGTCATCAATTGGCTCAATCAGCTGCATTAACGAAAGAATTTTATACTTTGTCAACCAATATTTACAAAACGTTGATATTATTGAAAGAAAATCGTACAGAAAATAGTTTAACTTATTTGGAATCTATCTACGGTGAGTATAGTTCATCATCCGTCGATTTCACCGATCTTCGATCGGTTACATCTAAGGATGATCTAGGTTTTACGGCACCTTTGGTGCCCGTAAAACCTTCACTTTGCGCCAACAGTTATATTGTAAAAAAGAGTATTAATGATAGTTTAATACCTCTACCTGAAGATGTAAAACCAATAGAACATAATAATAATATAGTTAGTGCTATTATAAATTCGCGCAGATCTTCGTTAAATTTTTCATCAAACATAACTAATCCTGTAGAAAGACGATCTTCAGAATTATTAACTGATAATCGAAACTTTGGTCAAGATTTGAAGAACCTAACTAATAGCATTGTAGAAAACCGTAAATCATCGGAGATGTTTGGTTTGAATCAAAACATTGTTGACAATAAACCCCTATTTTCATCCCCCTTTGAAGGTTTTACGGGCACCTTTGGTGCCGTAAAACCTAGATCATCCTTAAATGTAACTGATCTTCGATCAGTGAAATCTACGGATGATGTTAAGGAATAAATATCATCTGTGGGTTTTTCGGTCAGAGAACCCATAGGGTTCTCAACCTTGCCCCCGAAGGGGGCTGAGGAGCCGCAAAGCGGCATAGATCATTCATAGATGTAACCGTGATAATAGACGAATGATTACTTTATTTGTCTCAAAATATCATCTTTGGTAATTTTATTTATATCGGGATATGCTTTTTGTGAATAGAAAAAGAGAACGTTCTCATCTTTAATATATAAATGTGTAAATGCTGGTCCTAATTTTTCTAGATATGTCATTGGTTTCGAAATATCTGGGTACAAATTGATTCCAGGGTATTCGTTCATATGAAAAGGAACATTACATAGTAAACACGCTATCCAGAACGTTTCTTTGTCACCATGAACATATTGATACGTTTCTTTGTGATTGTTATTTAATTCGTAGATTTTATCGACGACTTTGGGGTGCATTTTGCGGTTTAAATAAACCATACCAGATTCCTGATAAAACCAGTACTGTTGTGCTGTAAAGGGTAAGTCGTATAAATAATAACATTCTTTCGGTAAATAGGGGGAGGGAAATGGCATCATTTTACGAAACCATCGTTTTCTGGCTTCTTCTTCTTCAGGAGATTTGGGACAGTGTCTTAAAAAGTCTTTGAAAAAGAAGGTTCCTGTTTTAATATAATTGGGGTCAACAAAACCTTGTTCGGGATTTTGTAGAAAAAAACTATCACAATCGAGTAAAATAGCTTCATCAAACGAGGTATGTTTCATAATAAATGCCTTGATTTGGTATCCGCGCCAATGCTCGGGATCCTTGGTATAATCCTTGACATTTTTAAATGTCAGATTCCATTCGACCTCTTTATATTCTAAAAATTCCTGGGCTTTGTTGCTAACTTCTTGACCAATTTGCCAAAGTTCGATCGGAAGATCGCAGCCAATGTTGGTTCGTAACAAGTTGATGTTATAGATAAGAAGCTCTTCATAACGTTCCAATATAGCTATAATAATTCCTTTTTTATTCGTCATAGTTATTTTTATGATACCACCGACAATGTTTATGTTTTTTACGGAAAAATTGATATTTTATTTTACACAGATAAAATACCAATAATACTACTATAATAATGAGACGTCCATACATTGTGTCAATCGAAGGGAACATTGGTTCAGGAAAAACCACACTTCTTAGACGTTTAGAAGAGCGTGGTATCGATGATAAAAAATGCGTGTTTTTGAGAGAACCAATGGATATTTGGAATTCAGTTCGAGACAGTGACGAGAACATTCTTCAAAAATATTATAGAGAACCCGAAAAGTACGCATTGTCGTTTCAAATAATGGCTTATATTACGTTTTATCAACGTTTGGTAGATGCAATCAAAGACGCTGATGAAAATACTGTGATTATTTGTGAACGGTCTATGGAATCCAGCTGTGCAATATTTGCAAAAATGTTGCGAGAAAGTGGAATCATTGATGAGGTCAACTTTCATATTTTACTAATGTTTTACGAAAAAATGGAATTAATACCTGTGGACGCAATCATTTATTTAGATACAGATGTGAAAACGAATATTGAACGCATTAAAAAAAGGGCCCGACCCGGTGAAGAGAACATTACATTGGATTATTTGGAAAACTGCCGGAAAAAACACGAGGATTGGATCAAAGGGTTAATATCGAATCAAAACGATGATAAAAAACCGGTTCCTGTATTAAGATTGGACGAATCCTTGAATGATAATAATATGATGAAAAGTATCGATGGGTTTATTAGATACTATTCCTATAAAATGGTTGGACTTTGTGAAGGTTGCAATGTGGAGAACAAAATCTATTCGGACGAAAAACATTATTTACTAGAAAAAAAAGGACAAAGTAAACTTTTATGCAAAAAATGTTTTGACGATTGCTGGAGCGATGCTTATGACGACGGATGGCACTGGGAAAGCGATGTGTTTTACACTGGGGAAGAATACGAGACAGATAGTATCTAATCTTTATCTACGTGTTTTTCGCAAAATTTCTCAAAAAATTCCAATGTTTGTTCTTCTGTTTTTAAGTGCAAATTTAAGTATTTTTCAATTGCATCCAATTTGTTCTCAAAAGCTTTACTATACATAATGCTTTTTCTAAACATTGACCTATTAAAAATATACGTATAACACGCGTGAGCTACGGAAGATCCACTCAATGCAGGAAATTTATCACCGTTGAAATTTTCATAGTCATAACACAGTTTTGACATATCTTCTTTTTTAATATCAACTAGGGCAAATGTTAATAATGCATTTTTTAGCCTTTCTAGTGGGGTAGAATCATTCTCGCAATTTTTATATTTTCTAACAAGGTAATAAAGTCCAATCATAAATCCTGTGCCGAAACCTAATAATGCTGCGGTACTATAAATATAAATATCCATATTAGATAATTATATTGAAAACTCTTTATATTCTTAATAAAATTAATTAAAGCAGGGTCAGAGAACCCATAGGGTTCTCAACCTTGAAAGGCCTACTACCCTTCTTAGGAACCGTAGGTTCCCTGCTAGTTAAATTTGACCACAATTTTAATATCCTCCTTTTTAATGCATTTACAAGCAAACACCGACAATTCTTCGCGCTTTTTTCTTGTTTTGGTCTTATCGGACTTTTCGAAAGACTTGTCCGATGCGTCAGTAGATACGGTCGAAACAGAGGTTTCCGAATCTGTGGAAGTACGGTGTTTCGAGGTACTATTACGATGATTCATATCAGTTTCAATCGTATCATAATTGTTCTCAATAAAGTCGATGATTTGGTTCTCAATAGCCCATTTAAAAAAGTTGAGTTGTCCTATCGTGGTCTCCATTGTTTTTTCATCGTCATAAGGTACCGATATGCGTTCCCAACGGCAAAAGGGGTCAAAACGGCGCTTCGAATAAGCCTTGAGTTTCAGTTTGTAATCATTGTAAACCTTGAAACGTTGGTATCCAATAGGATCTCGTTGATCTGGTAATTCATATACCGTATAATATTTCTTAGCATAATTGGTAACAAACCAATCGACAATTCGTAATGATATTTTGGTTTCTCCATTGATGATATGCATCATTCGTTGCAGGTTCTCGTGGTTCTCATAAAATTCCATCAAATTTTTCATAAGAAGATCATTTTGGGTGTTTAAATTGTTGGAACAAAAGATCGGCATATATTTTTGTAGGTATTGGAGAACATTGTTTATACTATTTTTACGCGAAATTATATAAGCAGGGTCAGAGCTTTTGGGCGAAGCCCATAGAAGGCCCTCAACCTGGATCGCCCTTTGGGCGATTGAGGGAACCTACGGTTCCCTGCTCCTTGGTTCCCTTAAAAAATTGATTTAGATTTGTTAAATAATGAATACGTATAATTAATGATGAATATTACTAGTCAAATTATTCTGGAAGAAAATTTATATATGTCATTTGAAATTAAAGATGGTAAATTATGGTTTGATTTAGACGAACCTGAAGATAAAAATTTGACAATTTCAATAGTCGATTACATTTCTAAAGAGCAATATACAATTCGTCAGGATGAACAAGTAGACCCATTTGATGTTGGATCATACATATTTATATTTAATACACCCAAAAAAACGATGTTAAGTGTTATATTCAAAAATAATAAAATAGGATTTGGTATATTAGTTCCAGAGACGTAGCTCGTAAGAGCGAAGTTGATGGAACATACGGTGTAGAACGAAGTTCGAAACCGTATAGAACGGTAAAAAATTGATTTAGATTTGTTTTTTTACACCTTTTCTCATTTAAAACGCCGATTTTTTATATTTTTTATGGAATAAATATAAAGATTGTTTTTTATATTATATAGTAAATGAACTTACTTGAAATTGAAAATAAACTGCTAAAAGAAGAAAATGACAAATTAAAAAAACAATTGGAAAATTACACTAATTCACGTAAGAGTTATTATGAAAAAAACAAAGAAACCGTCAATGAAAAAGCCACCTTACGAATGAAAAAGTTAACGGAAGAAAATCCTGATAAACTCAAAGAATACAGAAAACAATATTATTTGAAACAAAAAGAAAAGAAACAATTGTTGGAAACACAACCAGGAAATATTTAGGCATTTCTTTTTCAAGAATTAATCATTTCTTGAAAAAGAATATAAAAGAATTTTCTCATTATAGTATATAATGGTGAAAAAGAAAAAAGAAAATTTCACCTCTTTTCGTTCCAATGATAAATCCGCTTACAAAACCTTCAAAATACCACTCAAATCCATCTTGCGAGATCGTGCTACCATTCAACCAGTTCTTAATGATTTGGTGTTTGACATCAATGATTTAATCATTCATTCCTACCAGTTTATACGATTGTATGTGCTTCATTGTTACCATCACCAACAACCCTTACCTGAAATCAACAATATATTTATCTTGTATTGTATCAAAGTATTAGGAACTCGTGATAATCGTGGGAGACAAAGTGCCAATGCCACCTTATTGGAAACTTTACAAGAATTTTATGATACCGAATATCAACCCTTATTGAACCACGAGAAAACCGATTTGAAAAATACTACTTTTTTGTTACCGTATGTTGCCACGCAAATTCATACTTGTCTGTCTAACAATTTACAAGAGCATTTCCTACAACATTTCTTACGGTTTATCAACAAAACTACCAACGAAATTACTGAAGACAAAGCCGTATTACATACTTTCAAACACAAATTATGTTTGATGGAAGAAACCGATACGATATTTGATGCTTGGAAAACCGCTCATTTAACCCATATTTTTCCTACCAATATCAAAAAAAATATTCATTACGATGTCAAAGTTCGTCCCTTTGATTACTTATCAGGAATGTTATACATGAATTCTGTGTTAGAAACGCAAGAACAGAAACTGTTCCAGCCCTTACCATTACGGACCAACATTGTTCCCAAACATATATTGTTGGATACTGCGTCCATTGTTTCGCTGTTTTGCCCTGAAAACGATAAAGAAGGAAACAAAATCAAAAAGGGAGAACTACTGAAACATATCAAAGATAGCCAACATGATGTATGGGATAACCTGTTAAATTTACAACATAAAATATTCAAGAATCCAAATTATCAATTTCATTACCAGATACAAACTGATGGAATTTCCTGTTGTTTGTTATTCATTCGTAAAGATTTGAAAGACAAAAAATGGGGTAGCAAAGTTCCTACCTTGCCTGACCAAGAGTTTCATAACATAGAAGATTTGTCCCCAGAACAATTGACGGTATTGAAACCAAGAAATATGGTGGGTTGTGACCCAGGAAAACGCAATTTGGTGTATATGGTAGATGAAACTGGTAAAAAGTTACAATATACTGCCCCACAACGCAAACGAGAAAGCAAACAAAAATGTAATCAGCGAATTTTGTTGGTGGAAAAAAAGAAACATGGAATCATAGAAAAAGAAACTCACTTGTCGTTACAAAATAGTAAATCAGTTCGTATAGATAATTACAAAAATTATTTGGTAGAGAAAACCAAACTCAATCAAGAAACCACCGAATTTTACAAGCGGGAAGTATGGCGAAAAATGAATTTTCGTGCCTATAGTTATGGTAAGAAATCCATAGATACCTTCCTGAATAAAATCAAAGAAACTTTTGGAGAGAATTTACTAATTGGCTACGGAAATTGGTCAAGAAGCACCCAAATGAAACATTTTATGCCCACCATGAACAAAGGATTGAGAAAACTAATTCATAAAAAATATGATACGATTACCATCAATGAATGTAATACCAGTAAGAAATGTTGTGGGTGTCATAACAACCTGTCCTATTACAAAGACAAAGAAAATAAAGATGTGTTCCGTCTTTTGATGTGTTCTAACTGCGTGAGTTGCGAAAACAAACATACCGTATTTAGAACCCGAGATGTGAATTCAGCCGTGAATATCAGGCACATAACGAGATGCTGGGTGGATAAACAATTTAGGCCACCGGTATTTCAAATTTCGTCTTTCACCACTTCCAGTAAAAGGGAAGTGGAAAAAGTAAGACCATCGTAGGTGAAATTCCTACTATTGACTTTACACTTATATATTATTTGAAAAATTGATTTAGAAAAAAATCGGCGTTTTAAATGAGAAAAGGTGTAATTATAAACAATTATATATGAAAATGATATCTATGATTCCCAAGGCACTATTCTCAGTACATCCTATTTTCGATAGGTTATTGAATCCTGCCTATGAATCCAATCAATCAATTAGCGATTTTTGGAAATACGGTTCTAAACAAAAATTTTCAACAGACCGTCATATTAATGGTGAATATTTTCGTTCTAGAACGAATAACGAATACTTTTGTGTATTAGATAAAGACACAAAGATTGGAGAACTATCACACTTTTTGGCAGATTTTCGTCCATTACATAAAGCGTTAGAAACACGTAGTTACAACCCTGATAAAAATATAATAGTACGTCTTGAATTTACAAAAAACAAGGCATATTTTGTAGAAAGTTACCAAGCGATATCTATAAAAAATCCAGATGTAACTGTTATGAATATTCCATTGGAAGAGTTATTATTAATTACACCGAAATTTGAAGAATTATCCCAATAAAAAGGTATAAAGATTATGAGATATAAAGCAGTAATGGGGATTTATACAGACGGTAATGTTTATGGAGTATATATTTATACGTATGATGATGACGATAATTTGACTGTATTATTAGATAAAAAATATGATGCGAAAATGACAACAGAGCAAATTATTGAAGTAAAGACAGAATTTGATAATTTATCAGAAGATATAAGTAAAGAAATTAGTATACGGTTTCATGTCAGTTGTAATACAACCTATGAACTAGCTAATTCCGGTCCATTTATGTCTTTGTGGCCAGGTTCGCTGGCAATGTTGGAAGAACTTTTTGAGAAAGGGGATATTCGAATTTAATCATCATAATATTCTATCCATCTTTTTTTATTATTATTGTCTAAGCTTGGAACAAAACACGGCGGGAATTTATTTCCTAAAATATGAGGATAGAGTTGATTCATACCAACATATGAGATGCTTATTTCACCCTCTGGATGATTCGGATGGTTCTCCATATAAGAAATAATACATCTTTCATTCTTAATCACTAGTGATATATAACACATTTGATTGTACATCATACACACTTTTCCTTTTTTGGGTGGGATTGTCCGTAAAATATCGTATCTCGGATCATCTTTCGAAATTTGATTCATATATTTTCCGTTACGTAACTTCATTTTTCCAGTATATTCGAGAACTTGGTTTTCTAATTCTTCGGGTAATTGTTGTAAAAAATTGGACATTTGTACTCTAGTAATACGTTTATTATTTTTATACTTTTTGATAATAATAATATAAAATTATTATTATATAATTATAATAATGTACAATTCTATTATTTTATCGTCTTGTATGTTTGGTTCATTTTATTTATTATCTCAATCATTAGAATCAATAAATAGGTTGCAATTAGAAAATAAACAATTGTCCTATAAATTAATTTTAATAAATGGTTTGACCGTTATACTGTCAGGTTCTGTAATTATATATGGTTTAAAATGTTTAATGCTATAAAATTGAAATAATATAAAATTATTATTATAAGATAAAATACAATAATAATGGAGAACCCACAAAATATGTTACGATGTTCCAAAGACGACCAAAATCCTCCGAGCGCAACGCGCTCTGCAGATTTAGTTGTTGGAGGCTTTCAGTCCCCTGACCACGCTGCAATCACAGCGTTTTGTAAAAAACACGGCGTAAATTTTGATTCAGCTGTTTATAATGCTTCGAATAATAGTAAGAAATTACGTTGTTGGAAAGACGATTACAAAGCAGTAGAAGAATTCTGTGAAAAATATGGACTATGTTATGGGGAAATAGTGTATGACGGATCGCGTTATAATGTATTCTTTACTGATTCGGACGGTGACGAAGTCGAATGTTGTTTGTCGAAAAATACTGGCGATTTAAGAAAGGAACCGTCTGTCAATTATACTGACATTGTTTTATACATTCCCCTCAATGAACGAGACTTGAAAACTGATGTTTGTGCAAAGTTGATGGAATATTGCTTAGCAAATGACGTGATAAGCAGGGGGCGTCAAGCGCCCCCCTGCGACCCCCCTTTGGAAGGGTAGTTGAATGTATAGTTTATAGGGGGTCGCAGGGGGCTTAGCCCCCTGCTTTATAGAACATACAAACAATTATCCTTACGATCCTGTTCCGGATAATGCGTATTACGGTAAGTGTATAAAGTTTGGTCAGGGCCACTACGTGGCCCAACTACTAAGTTCGAAGGTAGCCTGCGGCTACCGGCGAACTTTGGTGAAATGAACTTGGTTACCGGTTGCATTGAGTATGACTTCGCGAAACTTTGTCGAGAAAATGAAAAAAAATGTGGTTTTGGGGGTGCTGGGTATCAAGAGAAGGTGAAAACAACATAAAGTTGTCCCGATTTATACCCTTTATTTTTAGAAAAAGTAAAGGGTATAAATATAAAATTGGTATTATTTGTAGAATGGATCTCGAAAATGGACCAAAAATAGAGCCACATAGTGGCGTAATTTTTGATAGATTTTCCGTAGAAAGTTCCCAAAGGGAGCTTTCAGAGGAAAATGAAGAATTAAAACAAAAAATAAAAATATTGGAAGAAGAAAATACTAGGTTACGGGGAGAGTTAGAAGTGCCGAAAGTAGACGAATCAATAGCAAGCACACCTACTCACCAAATGGTTGCTCCGGCTGCACAAATGATGGATCGTGAAAAGGAAAATAGTAAAAGTGATAAATATTGTTGTTTCAAATGTTGTATAAACGATGATAGAAATAGAAAAAATAATAGTAACAATAATGGGGGGTGTTGCTGTTGTTGTTTTTGTTGTGATGGCGAGGGCGGTGGTGA
>Ga0209777_10004750_pt1 | contig 15916 bp, 19 predicted proteins | sample FrelakmetHBP12HB_FD_187147 | JGI IMG/M metagenome (GOLD analysis project Ga0209777, IMG submission 187147) | Freshwater lake sediment microbial communities from the University of Notre Dame, USA, for methane emissions studies -HBP12 HB (SPAdes)... | ecosystem: Environmental > Aquatic >...
ACAGTACCAAGTACATCAGTCATTCCACTTAAGTCTAATGCCATAATCATTACCTCCCTGTTATCTGCTTTCCCCTACCGATTGGATGGATACTAGTTCCATGTCCTTCAGCAAGACTATCTTTATGCTTATCATATACCTTAGTACCCATTTTATGGTACCTTCTACATACCTTGCAAAAGTCATACCAATTCTCAGATCTAGATTTCTTTAACTGTTATAAAGGGTCTGATGATACTGAGGTTCCTTACTCTTACTCTTGCGTGTAGTTTTCTTAGTAATCCCCCCCCATTGTTGGACGCATGTATTCTCCCTTATATACTTGTATATAATGTCCCTTCTCTAAAGACTTTAAGGCATCTTTATAAAGGGACCCAGGATGTCTATTAGAAATAGTGGACTTTGCCATAGGTCCACTAGCTGCCATGTCTGTTAATATATCTACCATGGCCTGGGATTTCGGTTTTAATTTTTTTACAATAGACCAGTCCCTACTTAGAAAGTCCCAGCCTTTGTTTGTCCATTCCCATTGTACTGGTTTACTTACACCCCTATTTGCAGGAAACATACTATCCGTAACTTTAGTTACTACTCCAGTTACTACTACAGTACCAAGTACATCAGTCATTCCACTTAAGTCTAATGCCATAATCATTACCTCCCTGTTATCTGCTTTCCCCTACCGATTGGATGGATACTAGTTCCATGTCCTTCAGCAAGACTATCTTTATGTCATAGTAGTTACCTCCCTATTCCACTAACTTAGCAGACCATCTTCCTTGCCTCTTTTGAACTTTAACCAAATTCCTCTTCTCTAATCTCTTTAAAGTTCTAAGAAGCCGGTCATTGAAATCAAAAACTGTATGTCCACCTTGAGGCCAAGGGTACCTATCGTCAACAGGAGTAACTGGAATACTTACTGTAACTTCACCCTCAGCAGACTTCAAATCGCTTATGGAAACCCAAGGTTTCTCTATAGTAGAAGTAATTTGAAGAGCTTGCAGAACTGCATTTTCAGAACCTTGTAAATATTCTTTGTTTGGCAAATTTATTACCTCCCATTTAGTACAAATAAATGCTTTAGGGCCTTACTTTTCTTAGAGAAGTTCTTAATATTCTTCTTAAGACCTTTAGACTTTCTCTTCTTTGGAATACTTGGAGACTTTCCACCTCTTCGTATGTTTGACATCTGTTATTCCTTATACAAAACTTTCGCACCTTCAGTATCCAATTTCAACTCAACTGAAGGAAATCTACCATTTAACTTATCACCACAGAATAAAATGTAACCCCCTCCACCCATTCCTATTAACTTACCCCCAACTGCGCCAGACTTTAGTCCCTCATTATACATATAGTCAATAGTTTCATTAGTAATATTAGGGTCACGTTTCTTCTTACTCTCCCAATGATTTCGGAAGTGACCACCTACTTCATCATAATTACCTTCAATCAGGGCACCCATTATCTCCTTACCTATCTGCTTAACAGAAAGGAGATTATTAACCATATCCTGGTCACCTTGTTTAGTCTTTAAATCCTGTACCTGTGCAATTTCCAATCTCTTAGAAGAATTTCCTACGTAAACTAACCTTAAATGGGGAAGTAGTCCTTCAACTATACTATCTACATTCGCACAGGAGAAATATATATCTGAGAAGTTGATTTCCTCTGCACCACCAAAGGAGGCAAAATACTGGTCCTGGAATCCTCCTGATTGGTTTGCCTTCCTTCTCTCAATATCATAGGAATCAGAGAAAAGTAAATCTGGAATAACTTTCTTATCCTGTAAGATACGCAATGCAAGTACCAATGCTACACAGAATGAAGATGAACCCCCAAGACCACTACTCTCAGGAACATCACTAAAAGTTGAAATTTCAAGACCGGGAGGAACATCGAAAAATTTAAGGGCCTCTGCTGCTACACGATTCTCCAATAAATCAAGGTTATCACTAACCTCCGTTTTACTGTATTTAAGGTGATACTTATTATCTGAGGTTTTATGGATAACTACATATACATACTTCTGGATTGCAAATCCAAGTATATAACCACCATACTTCTTATAGAAGGAAGGGAAATCTGTTCCACCTCCCCCGATTGGAATTCTTAAAGGCGCTCTAGTTAGGATCATTATTAAACTCCTTCCACAATACTCAATTCAACTCAAAACCTATTATTACCCGTATTATAATTGTATCATATTCGCATACGATTGTCAATATTATATATCATTATTGGCCAAAGACTATCATGTCAAAATACTGTCTCGCCCTATGTAATCCTTGAGGAGTTCCAATATGTAATCCTCCCTCAATAATTACTTCAGGATACACTTTTCTCATAGAGGCAATATCCTGAACTGATACAAGCCCACTTGCAAGGTCAATTTTATCTACTATTGCTACTCCAGCGTCCCTATCGCATATTTTTACAGGTACCATAGGCCCTTTTGACTCTGCAAGTACCTTCCAATCCATCACTGGGTAACAATCACCATTTAACAAGATGAATTGTCTCTCCAAATGGGGGTAGGAAAGTACAGCCTTATTTACATCAGGTTGGGTATCCCATAACTTAACTCTATACTTATCTGTCATATAGACATAAGACTCTTTTCGGTATCCTACTATAAGTACAATATCAAGTATTCCTGCTCCTTGAAGTCGTCTTATTAAATAAGATAAGAATGGCTTACCTCCTACCTCTTGTAAAGGTTTAGGTACTTCTATAGCAGGATCAAATCTCACATGGTCATTGAGTCGGGTGCCTTCTCCCCCAACTAGTATAATCGCTTGCGTATTCATTCAGTTTCCTTTCTTCTTATTCTTTAGTTTCCTATAGAGCATTACCAGAATAATTGGTACAGTTATACCAATCAACAACCAGAAGAACAACATAAACCAGTTCTTATTAGTCTCAATTGTTACCATCCATCTGGAGAAAAGGTAATCTCCTCTCATTATCTTAATGGAATCTACATAGAAGAATAATCCTAATAAGAAGAAGGTAACTATTGCCTCTGGTACAAATTGTGACCAAGTAGGTAGTCTCTTACCTGCAGGAAGAAACATTTCTATTCTATCTTTCCACTTCATTTGATACCTCACTTCCGTTATAAACTGTAAATACAAAGGCTAAATCTGAATAAGTGGTTCCTTTTACATGCCGACAGACATAAATTGAAGAATTAGGATTATCTTTTTGCAAGTCTTTAAGGAAAACACTAGTATTCCAAGTCATATAGTAGGGAGTCCCTTTTGACAGGTTACCATATTCTGAAAAGTTAGCACTACTAGAAGATTCATTGTATCCTGGAATTACTACTCCTTGTGATTCTTTAAACTTACTGTAACTGTCAGAAAAGTACCTAAGTTGTCCCTCATTGAATATAATGAACTTAGGATTATCAGACCAGTAGTAGTAGGCAACCAGCCAAGGTTCGCTCCAGGTATCAAAGTAAACCAGCGAACCATTAGGCAAAGTATCTAATTCAGTTAGGAATTGCCTAGCACCTGTGGGAGCAGGATCTATAGTCTTTCCTACTGAATATTCTGTCATATTAACTCCCATAAAAATCAAAGGACAAATTATAAAGGCTATAGGGGCATATCTCCATTTTATCTTAGTTAATCCATATCCCACTAGTATAGAAGCAAAAGCGAAGAAAGGCATCATATAGAGTACCCACATTGGGATATTGGAGAAGAAGTAGAAGACAAAGAATGATAGTGCCAGAACTAAAAGTAGATAGATTGGCAACTTCTGTCTCTTATTCAGCAAAAATGGTATTGCAACTATACCAACTCCCAATCCCGATAAGGTAATAGGAACTGCTTCTATTATCCTTCCCCATGTCTGGTTAAGGGGTAAACCAAATATGAATCCTAAACTGCCAAAAGATTGGGTACCAATAGAACTTACCCCAGAAGTAGTTTCCTGGGAACTAACGCACAAGTGGCACTGTAGATAAGATATAAATCCTAAACAAATTATTAAAGGATATAGCCACAACTTAATATGTATCTGTCCCTTCAGCTGTCTGTATATTGCATATGCACCTATACCAAATACTACAAAGGATATTAAGAAATGTGTGCCTACTCCTACCGCCAGGACAATAGAACATGCAATCCATTTCTCCTTCAAGCAGAAGTATATTGCCATTACCATCAGTAGTATCATCAAAGGATAAGACTGAGGAATTTGAGACTGTGTCCATACTAAGAATGAACCTGCATAGCACAATGCTGCTGCATAAGGTGCAAGTGGATAAGATAATCCTCTTACCGACTTTGAAAGATAAGAGGAGGAATTCAAACCACCCTCTCCATACTTCTGCACCAACCATCTTACTATTAGAAAAATAAAGATGCAGGTAAGCCAGCAACACAAAGAACTTAGAAGTCCTAACTTCCAAAAGTCATTTCCAGGTAAGGCATGTTCAAATATCCATCCCAACATTATTATTACAGGATATCCTGTAGGACGTACTGCCCAGAAATGTTTAGCACCTACAACATAGTCAAACCCATCACCTCCTAAAGACAACCATGTTATATCAGGTGCAGTACCTACTACATAGTAAACTAATAATGCAAGAAAGAATAGAATGTCTATCCAGTAATCTCTTACCAGTAACCAATACTTAATTCCTAATTTTACTAATCCAAGTTCTGTCCTTGACATTAAACCCCCTTTTTCTTTTTTGTCTGACCACCAGGGCTACTGGAGACCGCAATGATAGTAACCCTGGTGGAGCAGAACACTAGGTCTTACCGACCTATTTAAACTTTCTGAGATTCCAAAGAATTCCTGACCCTCTTAAGGAAACCTGGTACCTTATCCACATAAACTGCCATACATAGTGGAAGAGCCAATAGCATAGGTAATGCCTGATAAGTTATACAAGCCCATCCATAGAATAACAACAGTGCAATTAGTAGTAGTGATATCTCCGCATAAGCCTTTTTAAATACTGCAAATACTGGTAGCATAAGAATAGTGTAAAAGAAGGCTCCTTGACTTGCCAATACTAAAAAGAAATTTTTGGTACTACTGAACAAATCTCCCATATGGGCATAAGCGAAGCTCTGCATAGGAGCCCAATTATGGAATAACCAAATAGCACTGCCATTTTCCACTACTCCTGCTGCATACCAAGGAACCAATGTAAGTATAGATAATCCCAATTTCCAATTCTTATCTTTCAACATAAGAGGTATAAGAAGTAAACAGGCAGGAGTTTTAGATACTACTAAAGCAACTACAGTTGCATATTTCCATTTACTTCCCTTTACAATTAAGTACCAAGATAGGGCAAAGAAAAATGTCATAAAGGCATCATGGTATAGATAAGAAGCCCCCTTATATAGGTCCATAAAGATAATAAAGGGAATGATGCAATAAGAAACCCCTCTCGTAGTTCTCTTTATGGATAGGTAAATCAAAACTATAGATATCAAGAACAGTAGTATAGGAATAAATCTTAGTATATAAACATTAGTTGTCATATGGACAAAAGGTATAAGAAGGATTATAGGTAAAGGAGGATGATGCCAAACAGGCATTGTATAAGCATCTTCCAATATTTGAGAAGTATAGTTAAAATGGTAACTGGTTACCCAAGAACTGCTAGTTGAGTACTGCGGAAAGTTTAAAGCAAGATTAGTTACTAAAGTCTCCTCACTTCCCTCTGGAGTAGAGAAGTTCACAGAAATCAAAGTACCAAAGACAATTAAGAGAATAACTACCAGTATTATTACAGATATCCACTTTCTAATGAATCTTTGCACAAAACCCCCTTTACCTATTAGGAGAATAAACCCAGTATCCAGTTATACTATAGTCTAAGTGATAACTATTCACTATCGCAGTAGCCATTCCTTCAGTTAATCTTTGATGAGATACCAAATCTATATTAGGTCCCCACCAATTACTTACATTATAGTTAAGAATAACTAAGTCGAAATACCCAGAACTTAACTCATTTACTAAAGTAGTTTGGTCCCAAAACCTCTTATAAAAATTTCCCTGAACAAAGTCTGCTGGAGCCCATAAAACTGGTTTGCCAGTCTCCATTAATAAAGTTCCATCTTCACTAAAAACTGGGCCGGAAACATTATCTATACTAGATTCTACTTTTGTATAGGCAGTAGAAGGCCCAGAAAGCACATAACGATTATAATTAAAAGCACCCATTCCTACAGGCAGAATCAGTAGAAGGACAATCAGGGCCGTCTGGTAATACCTTTTGAAATCTAGTCTTTTTAACCAATTACCTAACAATACTCCTACTATTATAGCTCCTACGGACCAAAGTTCTAGCGAACTATTTAATCCAGTACCTACCTGGAGAAGGAGTATAAAATTAAAAATCAAAGCCCAGACAAAATATATGGATAGGAAATTCCACTTTTTCTCCTTAAACTTATACACAATGTAAATTATAACTAAAGATAGTATAACAGGAATACAGGCAAGTGAAGTAAGAAACTGACTTATCCCATTCTTTAATATATAAGGTGCAGTCCCCTCAGAAAAGGTTTGTATAAGAAAGTATTTACCAAATATCAAGGTAAAAAATCCTATAAGAAGCAAGCCCCCTACTAGCATCAGACCTGTAAACTTATAAAATCTTTTCCTATCTTTAAAAAACAGGTAAGTCATAACTGCCAGAGGTGCAGCCAAGAATCCTTGCTTAGTAAATAGGGCCAAAAGGAAGCAAGGAACTGACCAGAGTATCTTTTTACTATCTAGATACTTAACTACTATAAATATACCCGCCAGGGTAAAAAACAGACCCAGCATATCTACCCTGAATACCATAGACCACGTGCCATAAAATCCTATAGACAAAGGAAATACACTGGCCAGGAATGCAGGAGCCTTTCTGTCTGTTATTCTTCTGACTATAAAGTAGATAAGAATTGAGCAGAGTAGACTACACACAAAAGATACTGTTCTACCGGCTGCTAGAGAAGACCCAAATATCTTAATTACCAGAGCAGGAACTAAATATCCTATAGGAGTATAATCTATAGTTACATAAGGAGATTGGTTCAAACTATGGTAGATATTATGACCATGGGCAAGCACACTAGACAAGTACCACATAAAACCTTCCCCATAGTCTGCTTGGTAAGTAGACTGTAACATACCTACACTGAATTTAAGGTATAGAGCTATGCAGATAAATCCATATACAACTAGTACTACAGAGAGTACCTTAGTAACCCTTTCTATGGATAACTTAGAATAGGATACTGAACTCATCTAATTCTTCTTATACAGACATACCATATCTGTAAATACCTTGTGCCTAGAAACCAGGAATAAACCACAATCCTTACAAATACTATCCAAAGTTTCCTCTGTAAACTGATAGTAGTGGTCCTCTGCATAGGATTTAGGCATTAGCCTACCATATAGTTTCTCCATCCAATCAGTATACTTAATCGAGTAGTTAGGTACTGTAAGAACTACCTTTCCTTCCTCAACCACTAGAGACGATATCCACTTTATAATATCCTCCGGATTTGTTAGATGCTCAAGAAGATTATTACAGATTATACTATCCACCTTAGGTAATTGGGGATATCCATCTATTCCTAAGTTGCACTGGATAAGAGATACATTTCCATTGCATCGGGTTCTCTGGTAGGCAAGTTTTCCCCCATCTCTATCTATACCTATAACCTTACCAGGAAGCATACCTAGTAGAGGGGAACTTCCACATCCAACCTCTATAATAGATTTGCTATTCTCTACTACAGAAAGTGTCCAACTGGCTATACTCCTTTTCCATTTCTTTTGAATAAGATTACCTTGATACCAAGACTTATACTCATAATCACTATCTAGTCTACTAGAACTACTGCTACTAAATGTCCACATCCTATTGAAATAATAGTTAAATAAAAAGGCAACAAGTGTACTAAGTAAGGCACTATAAATATACCAGATATGACATACTTGAGTAAAGAAAGCAAGAAGTCCTAGATTAAGGAGGGCACCAGTACCTCCCACTAAACTATACTTTATAAATCTACTATACTTCTTACAATATAATACTACAATATCACGGGCAGTAATAAGAACAGATTTACCTCTTCCTAATTTACTTTTTCCCTCCTGACGACAACCAAAGTTATAGGTAAATTGGGTACTGGATACCACAGGACAGGTAACAAAAGCCTCAAGAGCAGGTTTACAGAAACTCCTGAAAGTTTTCTTTACTAAAGATTTCCTTATTCCCCAGAATCCAGAACCCCTATCGGAAAATTTAGGAGCCAAGGGATAGGTAACCAAATTTAGTGCAATACTAAAAAACTTATTAACTAAAGAATCCTTACTCTTTCCACCTTTTTGATACCTAGTACCTAGGACAAAGTCATACTGCTGCAGCAGACTGGCAACTTTAGATACTAGTTCAGGAGGATGTGATAAATCTGAATCCAGTACTACAATACTACTGTAAGAGGCTTCCATTATACCCCTATAGATGGCATTTGAAACAGTACCGGTACCTTCAGATAATTTAATCTTGGGATGGTTCTGTATAATGGACTGGATCAGTTCTACTGTTCCATCAGAGGAACCATTATCACAGAAGATAAGTTCAGAGTAATCAGAAGGTAGTCTGTTAAGTAGAACTGGGATATTGCCCACTTCATTTAAGGTAGGAATTACTACAGTATACATTTAAGGCTCCTTCTGTTCACCAAATATGAACTTATATAACCTTGGATACTTTGGAGCCTTCTTAGGCTTCTTTTCAGGATAAAGAAATTTGAATAATTTAGGATTAAGTCTCTTCCTATTCTTTTCCTTAAGTAAAGCCTTTTGATTCTTAGTATATTCTACCTCTTCTGGAGTATACTTCCAAATACAATAGTTAAAAGGAAATCCTTTAGATTGCCGTATCCACCAAACCATAAAGATAAGAAGGAACAAAACCATGACTACAGGTAGAATCTTAACTGCCATCATTATAAATGCTATAGATAACCAATCCCAACCTTGATAATATTTGGACTGTACTACTTGGCCTATACACCCAATACCACAAGTCATAAACAATAGAAGGATTACAAAAGCAATCGCTCCGAAGAAGGTAATATTACTATTTACCTGGTCTTTAAATATTAACTTTCTAGGCCTTTTACCTAGAGCTAGCTCTAGTCCTTGGACTACAACCATCAAGATAATTAAACCTACACACAACCAAAATACTGACATTAGAAAACCTCCTTCAAATTTCTATCTGATAACCTTTTCTCTCAGAAAACTTAACCGTCCTTAACTGCTTAATCAACTTCCTCTTAGACTTAATCCTCTTCTTGGCCCTTAAACTATGGATATCTTTTGGTAAACCAAGTTCTGGATCCACTTTTATTGTCTTACCCATAACCACAAACCCTCTTTACCTATTAGGAAATAATACCGAATGGTTACTTCCACTCTTATTCTGAGAAGGCATTTTAACAGAAGGCATACCAGGTTTAATATTAGGTAAAGGACTTAATTTCTTAGTATCTCCAGTATGTAGTTTCTTGGCCTTAACTTTAAAACTAGATAAGAAGGACTTAAGTGTAGAATTGTCCTCTCCCCCTCCTAATCCCAATAATTTTTTCCACCCTGGTCCGTACTCCCTCTTAAGTTGCTTTATTACTGCCTCACGCTCGACAGCCTCAGATTGGTACTTTAAAGACTCAGATTTTACTTTATAGTACTCAAGCTCTTCTTGAGCCTTACCAATATCCTGCTTCTTGCCTAAGAATCCCATTGGAAAACTCCTTTAAATAACCTTCTAAAATCCTACTTCCTCTACTTTAAACCTCTTGCACAGTACCCGAATCAATATGCTGTGCCAGAACAGAACGGGTTTGATTAATAGGTAAACCTAATATTCCAGAAAGTTCATCCAAAGTACTAGAACCATGCCTGTTCTTATACAGATAGTCTAATAGTTCATCTCTACCAGAAGGGTTTATCCTCTTTGCTATTTTACACCCCCTTGAGGTTATTCCGTATGTCCTATCAACTACCATTACAAATCCTCCGGATTAATTTTTAAGTCCTTACCTTGGAATTTAACTAGTTCCTTAGTATCGAATAAATGGTATACTGCAGGACCCCAAATAGTTACTTTCTTCTTTTCCCTAGGTTTCTTTCGCACAAAGAAAGTAACTGCTGTACCCCACTTGCAATATCCTAAGCATCTAGGACACTTTTCTCTCTGTCCATCTTTACCAGCTACCCAACCCATACCATTACAACCTTTACAAGGTTTCTCTTCATTATAGGTACAGGTACCTCTCCAAGTAGCAGCCCGCCTTAACCTCTTATCCACCATATCAATATGCTGGGCACAAACATATAAGTCAACATCCCTCTTCCTAGTCTGGACAATAAAATAGGTGAATAACTTATTCATCTTTGAGGCAGAAGAACGGGAATCCAGATAGATATAAGACTCATCTAAAATTATAAGGCAATCTCTTAACTCCCAATCTAAGACATGGGCAAGAAAGAATTCTGCATCAAAGGCATTTACTAAATTCTTGCCTTCTTCATCTAGCCCTATATTCAACTCAGTATTAGAGAAGATTCTTAGTCTAGGAATCTCTTTATCTCCCCTACCTATTGCCCTTGAAGCCTCGGTAAGAAAATCGGCAGCCTTTACTTTATCCACATCATACTCATCTTTGAGTACCTTTGCAATTTCCTTTGGAGTTAAGCCCTCCTTTAGTTTCTGAAAACAGAATCTAGTCATCTCCCTAGAATAAAATTCCATATAGGCCATTGTACTGGCAGTTAAAGATTTACTAGAACCCATTATACCTTCAAATGTATATATTGGCATACTAGTCCTCTTCTTCTACAGGATTCCTAAATCCCAAACTTATCTGGACTAGTTCTCCAACTCTCTTCCTATCTTTAGACATCTGGTGCAAGTATATCTGAAGTAAAACGTCTTTTAATAGTCTAGACTTATATCTCCTCTGAACGACATTCATTAAGGAAAAATCAACTACCATATCCGGAGGAGTTTCAGTAAGAATTTTATCTAAGTCATAGTTCTTTGTATTAGTAAGCAACTTGAAAATTCCTTCATTATCCTCTCCACCAGGTGAAATAGACGCAGAATCAAGTATCCCCATTTAAACCTCCTGTTTAATCTAACCTATTTCCAACAAATCCTTCTTTTTAAGTTCCTTTACTCTTTTCCAAACCTGCTCATAAGTAGCAAACATCTTTGCTCCTCTACTATTTTTATAAGGACGGCAGGCATTCACTATCTCTAAGAAGTCTGCACCCATATCTGCTCTGGTAAGTATAGCTTTGTCTAAGGAGGTGAGTTCTTTAAGAACCTCCTTTTTCTCCTTACCCTTCTTGGACTTTAATGTACTATATACCCGGGACACATCTACCTCTTTATATACCTATTATAGAAATCTTTTTGATATTTCGACTGTCTCTCTCTTGCTTCCTCTGACTTAGTAAGTTTCTTCTTTTTCATCCTACCCCAAGAAGTATAAGACATCCCATCTTTTGTAGTATGCCTGGTCTCAGTAACAAATTGTAAAGTAAGTATGCCTATTCCTATTACTACTATAGCCCAACCTAACAATTGCACCCAAGTATCACTTAATCCAAAGTTAGTCTGGCCTATAAGAACATAAACTCCCAACGCCAACCAGAGCAAGAATGATCCTACCCTGAACAACAGCAATCTAACCTTAAATGCCACGAAAGTCATACCAATGGCAAGTATAACTAGAGCAAAAAATACTATCATATCCATCAAAAATGTACCTCCATACATTACTTGAGTACTAGTATTAGACCACCATCCAGCACTTATTCCCCATAAACTGAAATAGGTAGTACTAGATACAGACAATCCACAAAGGGATATATTAGTCAAATTACCTTCATAAACTAAAGAACAATAAGTTACATTACTAGAATTATCCACTATAGACCAAGTAGAGCCTACTGTCCGATTAGATAAGAAACTAATATCACTATTACAGTATCCACCAGTAGACATTACCACAGCAGTATCTGTACTAGGTAAAACATTAGTCCAATTAAGTACTACACATCCCTGAGAAGGAGTACCACTCTTATTAATGGCAACAGTAACATTGATAGGAGGAGAAACTATAGGTATAAAGGAACAGTTTATACTATAATTACCAGAGATAGTTATATTAGTCGAGTAAGAACTTATGTTACTTATAGTTCCTATATCTCCTATCCACTTAGAAAATGTACAATTTGTACCTGGAACTGCTGTGAGGTTAACCACCGTTCCACAGGAATAACCAAAAGTTGCATTCTCTCCAGGGTCAGTAATGTTACCATTAATAGGCAAACCTACAGTAAGAGTATAATTACCTGCAGGTAAAAAATTAGCAGTATAAACCATATCTTTGGTAATCAGTACAGTGGTATTAGAGTTATTGGGGTCCACAAGACCAATAGGAGGACTCCAATTTTGGAATGACCAACAAGTACTGGTATTTGCATATATAGGAATAAGTGAACCACAGGAGAAAGGATTAGAACCTATAAAAGTTGGATTACCTCCAGATACAGGACTAGAAGAAAGCGTAAGATTATAGTAGTTAAGAGAACAGTAAGCTACCAAACTAGTATCACCAATTATAAGCACTGTGGTATTTGCAGAATAAGGATCTGAAACACCAGTAGTGGGCAACCACTCAATAAAAGTACAGCAAGAACTATTACCCGCGAATATAGATACACTAGTATTATAAGCAAAAGGATTGGATCCAATAAAGTAAGGATTACTACCAGAATTATTGCCAGAAACAGTTAGTGTATAACCAACTTTCGAGTAATATGCAGCTACTACTCTAGTCTGTGACATATTTACTGTAGTATTATCTGAGGTTACATTGGATATACCATCAGAGGGTTGCCAACCAATAAATGTATATCCTAAAGGGGTATTTGCATAAATATCCACTAGCGCATTCTGCGGAAATGGGTTAGTACCACTAAATGTAGGTACACAGTTATAGTCACTCGATAGTAACACCAAATTATAACTCGGTACGCATATTGGAGAGTACAATGCCTCAATGATTCTGGTCGTAGACATATTTATAGAGGTATTCGCTGCACTTATATTCGTTATACCACTAGTAGGCCACCATCCCCCAAAAGTATACCCAGAACTTACATTTGCATATATGTTGACTAAAGAACCATTAATAAAAGGATTAGTTCCACTAAAGTAGGGCTGTCCACCTGAGTTATTAGCTAAGACTGTCAAATCATAAGTAGGTGCAGGTGGAATTACTATTTCAAGGTAATAGGCAGTAATAACTGTATTCTGGAACATAGTTACACTAGTATCTTCTGCTGTCGCATTAGATATACCAGTTGATGGAGACCAACCAATAAACGTATAGTTTGCAGGTGTATTTGCTGAAATACTAACTACAGAACCATTAATGAAAGGATTCGCACCAGTAAATGTAGGACTACAGTTATAATCGTTTGACAGTAGGGATAAACTATAATATGAAGGTATTAAGGCAAAATCGGCTGTTACTGTAAGATTTGCCGTCACATTAATGTCAGTACGTGGATTAGAAGCACTACCATCTGACCAGTTAAAGAAATAATAGCCATAGCCTGGTACTGCCAGAACAGCACTACCATTACCGCCATAATTGAAATATTGTACGGTATCGCCAAATAATGTGCCGTTCATTCCTGATAAATAAGTGACGGTATAAGGATATTTCACAAAATTAGCAGTAAAGGACTGATTTGTGGATGTTCCAATATCAATCCTTGTTGCTGATGTACCTCCATCAGACCAATTAATAAAATAATAACCAGCACTAGGGGAAGCTGTAACCGAAGTAGTATATGTGCCACAGTTTATCGTTTGGGGCGTAGTTCCGCTTATCGTTCCCCCTGTTCCTGCCAAATAAGTAATAATAGAAGTATTGATAATGAAGTTTGCGGTAAATGTCTGGTCAGTTGATGTCCCTAAATCACTTCTTGTTGCAGAAGTATCACCATCAGACCAATTCAGAAATGAGCAACAGGTACTAGGAACAGCAGTAACAGATGTAGAATTGGAACCACAGTTTACCGTTTGAACTACTGTACCTGAAATTGTTCCGTTACCTCCTGATGAATATGTTATCGTTGAAGTATTAACAGCAAAGTTGGCTAGGTAGGAAGCATTAGCCTGTATATTAGTATCAGTACGTGGGTTTGAAATAGATGAATCATTCCAATTTACAAAATGATAACAAGAATTTGGGACTGCGGTTACTGCTGAACCATTGCCCCCACAGTTTACTGTCTGTGAAGTAGAGCCTGACAGAGTTCCACCACTACCTGCTGTATAAGATAATGTGTATTGATTAATAGCAAAGTTCGCCGTTGCTGTCTGGTTTGAAGTCATCATGTTTATAGTGGTATTGGCTGCATTTACGTTCGTGATATTTGCTGTACTACCAGTCCAGTTTACAAAATGATAACAAGAGTTAGCAGAGGCATTTATACTAACAAGTTGTGATATATTATACGCATATGTACCTACACCTGGTACTGCAACAGTACCACCTGCTGAGGCAGATGTCGTTAGGTAAACAGTAGCAGGGCTTAAACTCCCAAAAGACGATGCTGGCATGACACTAGATGGCGGCTGAACACGAATTCTAATCCATTGCATATAAATATGGTAGGCCACGCCAGCCGACTCAGATATAATAGGAACAGTCTGGGGGCTATATCCTAATGCTGTATTTACTGTTGTATTGTAATCTAACATTAAATAAGATTTTAATGTAGATGTCATTCCCCACAGTGACCATACAGAATTATACGATGTGGAACCACCTGTTATATCAGAAGTTCCAAAAGTACCATTATAGTTAAGAAGGTCATATTTACCGTTCGTATGGCCTTGTGCTAAAGTAACTTGGGGACTCCAAGCAGGTGTAGTTACAAAGCCCATTTGCTCGTTAGCATTTACATTATCAAGGGTCTGATAATGTGCAAACATATCCAGTATGACTAATTCTTGATTAAAGCTAGTCTTTGACTGTATTCCGTAGTTACGCCCTGGAACTCCGTTTATCGTTATATTATTATTAACACCTATCCCCCCGCTCGTACCATAAATATTCCATAGTGCAGAATTTAAAGTAGTCCCTGTAAAGTTATCGTACAGTGAGGGAAATATACTAGCACCATTGTCATATTGCCCGTAGGTAGCAGTATAATTCGGCTCTGCACCAGTCCACGTACTATTCATCGAGTTAGCAGTTGTATTAGTCAGAACATAGTATATTGTCTGTGTCGAGTTCGCCGCTATCGAACTCGTTAGTAAAACCCAATACCTAGTTATAGTTGAGGTATTAGTCTCCCCGTTTTGTACACCACTGGTATCGAAACAACCTTCCATCCAACTCTTTAGAATATTACCATTCCCACCTTCCCAAACTACGTTGGATAGGTTAGATGCCAAGTACGAAGAGTATGAACTAGAGTTTACAGTCACTAAGCATTGGAAATTAGCTCCAGTAGCCCCTGTTTGACTATTGTTAAGTGTTACAGGAATATAATATTGAGCCGCATTGCCGTTTGCATCAGCCACTATTGTTAGACCAGTTGCCTTTACACTAGGCATAGAACCATACAGCGGTAAAACTAATGCCAGGATAACTAGCACCAATATTAAACTAATGAGAACTTTAGACTGCCTATTCATCTTAACTCTTAGAAACTTCTTTACTTTCCTCTATTTATGAATTTTTGTCAAAACCACAAATAGCATAATCAAAGAAAACACCCCAGCCCCTGCCCCCACAAACATTACTATCCTTTCCATCTTGGACATTCCCCCAGC
>Ga0209777_10004751_pt1 | contig 15915 bp, 19 predicted proteins | sample FrelakmetHBP12HB_FD_187147 | JGI IMG/M metagenome (GOLD analysis project Ga0209777, IMG submission 187147) | Freshwater lake sediment microbial communities from the University of Notre Dame, USA, for methane emissions studies -HBP12 HB (SPAdes)... | ecosystem: Environmental > Aquatic >...
TAACGAATCTTCTCTCAGGGCTCGGCTTTGGGGCAGACCTCCTTTATCCGCTTATCGTCCTCAGGGTGATAAGCTACTGCGTGGTCTTCTACGCCCTTTATATCGGGATGGCGAAGAAGTGAGACGAAAAGGTTACCATATCCTTAGCCCGCCGCTGACCGGGATTATAAAAAGAGCGCCCCCGCTACCGCACCATCCCGAATCTCTTGTTCGCTTTTGTCATCCTCAGGAAATACCGCAACCTCGTCTCAAACACCGCGGGGCGGTCCCTCGCGCCTTCAATCCAGCCGATTCTGATTCTCTTGTAGAATTCCGGAAAATCGTTGAAATTCCTCCACGTCCCCATGTCTTTTTTCAGCGCAAGAAGGATGTCTTTCGGCATGGAGAACTTCTCAACAAGGAACCTCCTTATCTTCCTCATCCCAGCCGGAGTCATCTTCCCCCGCTTCACCAGCCGCCTCACTCGCTCTTTGTTCATCTCGGATAGCGGGCTGTTCTTATTTCTTGGGGAAAATCTCTGGGCGTTCCTGTCCTTCCCTATCTTCTTGACAGTGCTGTCAATCCATCCGAAGCACAGTGCTTCTTCGACCGCATCGTTGTAGGGAATCCGGGGCTTGCCAGAGCCCTTCAGATAATATGCCAGCCAGACTTCCTTCTCCTTATCATGGTTCTTCGCGAGCCAGGCGCGCCACGCCTTCCTGTCCGAGACGTAGAGTGCCTTCCCCAGTTCCATGCCATCGCCTTCCGGCAATCGTTCTACCAGATCCTGAGCCCGCCGCTGAATGCTATTATCACGAGCAGATAAAGCGGCGCGCAGCAGATGAGCCCGAGGTAGTCCCACACTCCGAACCCGCGCTGGCAGATATCGCCCACATAGCCGGTGGCAGTGCCAGCGCCGCAGCTGTAATGTATTATCGCGACCGCGAGCGCTATGCAGATCATCCAGGTCAGGCTGCCTCCGAGATTGAACACCGTCTTGTTCTCGCTGTATATCCTCCTGCCATGCTGGTCGAACACTTCCACCATTGCCTTGCACCTTTCAATCCCTATGCCCTGAAAAAGGGGATGAAAAAAAGAGCGGCTACTTGCACGTGGTTCCCGAGCATCCGTTCTTGCAGGTTGTCGAAGCTATCGTGACCTGGTCCGTCAGCGTCTCGCTCGGAGCCCCTACTGCGCTGTACGTGTAGTTCTTCAAACAGTAGTACCTGTATTCGGTCCTCGTGTCCCCACAGTACCCGCAATAGGTATCCCATACGCCTTTGTAGTACCCTGTCGCGCAGCTGTTGGAATTCGTCCATTCGGGCCCGTTCACTGCGCCCGAGCAGAGCTGCTGGGTTTGTTGCGTTTCTATCTTGCACACCCCGTCCACGCAGCTCGATGCGCCGCAACACTCCGTGCTCGACTTGCATGTCCCTCCATCCTGCACGCACGGCTTCCTGCACTGCCCGAACTGCGAGCAGGTCATGCCCTGGCAACAGTCGCCATCCGCCTTGCAGCTTCCCAGCTCCTGCACGCACTGCGCGATGGCGCAGGTGTTATCCACGCAGCTGTATCCCTGGCAGCAGGAGCCGAGATAGTTTGTGATTACCGCATTGCCGGTCGTGTATCTGACGGTTCCGCACGCGTTGCCTGATGTAACGCACGCGGTCCTGTTCGTGCAAACACTGCTCTCATCGCAGGACAGCCCCTGGCAGCAGTTTCCCTGCATGCTGGGGAGGTAGGCCGTAGTGTAGGTCACATTCGGCCTCGTGCAGCCCTGGCCGACCTGCACGCACTGGTTCGTCGTGGTCCTGTTCCCGCATACGTTATTCTCATTGCAAATCAGTCCCTGGCAGCAGTCCCCCTGCTGGTTGGGGACGTATGCCGTCGTGTAAGTCGCGGCCGGCCTCGTGCAGCCCTGGCTTGCCTGCACGCACTGGCCGACCGGCGTGCAAACTCCGTTCTGGCTGCAGTAGCTTCCCGGCTCGCAGCAGGTCGGAGACTGGTAATGATTAAGCATCGTCAGCGTCTGGCCGACCGTTGCGGCGGGCACGCAGCTTTGCCCGGTATTCGCGCAGCCCGGCTGCTCGCATTGGCCTCTCGTGTATTCGGTGATGTTGTCGCACCTTGCCAGGCACGGGTTGAGGTAAGTCCTTCCGTTCGCACAGACGGGGTCCTCCTCCTGGCCGCAGGTGCACTGCTTGCTGCAGAATGGCGGGCACTCGTTGGCATTCTTCGTTACGCTCCCATCCCAGCATTCATAAACAGTGCCGATGGCGCCTCCGGACCCGAAATTGGCCGACACGTGCGTCACCGCGGCAGTCGCCGGCACGCAGTTGGCCGAGCAGTCCGCCTCGCTGGTGGCCTCCCGGCCGTCGGAGCATACGTATATGGTCTTAATCCCGACATTGGGGGCCGCCGTGAAGGTTCCGGCAGTGGCGTTGCAGGACTGCGGGTCGTCCACATTCGAGCCGTCCGGGCAGACGAAATACTTCTTCACCGCATAGGCGCAGGACTCGTTGCCCTGGCAGTCCACCCTGTTCTCCACGATTTTGCCATCGGCGCATACGAACCTGAGCGATGGCTTGGGTTCCACGCACGGGGTAACGCATTCTCTCCTCAGGCCGCAAACACCCATGTAAGCGACCCTTACGTTCGCAAGCGCGGCGCCGCACAGGTTCACATACGTGTTGCCGTCGGACCCGCAGACCGGGTCGTATGCCAGCGGGCAGTTCGATTGGCAGCAGTAGGGGTTCTTCTGGGCCTCGTAAGTCCCGGCAACGCTCACCCTTTCCGACGGGAGTATCACCGTTCCATTCTCGAGCTTATACGAGCCGTCGGATAATTTTTCCGCGACGCCCGTGGCGTTCCCAGCTCCGTAATTTATGATGTAATAAGTTGCCGGAGTGCCCTGTTTCGCAGCCGTTCCGCCACCGACCTGGACAACAATGTAATAAACCGAGAACACAACCACCAACACTGCAATAAAAACCACGAGCAATATGCCTTTGTCCATGCAAATCCCTATCTGGTATACTCTAGAAACTTTTAATAGGTTCTTGTTCGAAATAGCCTCATGGGAGCCGGGAAGTTCGAAAGCACTGCGGAAATCCAAATCCCTGCAGACCCTTTCATGCGCATAATCGGCCAGGATAGCGTCATCCGCATCGCGCGGCTGGTGCCCGTCCAAAGGCGCCATCTTCTTCTTGTGGGCCCTCCGGGGACCGGCAAATCCCTGGTCGCGCGCGCCATCGCGTCCCTCCTCCCGCCTCCGAGGCAGGAAATCTCCGTGCTTGACAATCCCGAGAGGCAGGAGCGCCCGATTGTCGAGATAAGGGATGAGGCGGGGATAGCCAGGGATTCCGGGGCGGTCCGGGCGGGAAAGGAGGTTGCCGGGAAAGACGTGCCTGTTCCCGTCGCGGAGCGGCTCGGCATCAGGTGCAGGAGATGCGGCATGCTCCTTGGGGAGGTCGGGGGCCCGTGCACGGTCTGCGGCGCATACGTGCCCCACGAGCCGTCCGGCTCCCGGTTCGCTACCACCAGAAAAGCCGCCTCGGGGAAACAGGAGACTATTTTCTATTCCATCGACAGCCGGGGCAGGATCCTTCTGCTGGGCGAGGACGAGGTGAGGAAGGACGAGGAGCAGAAGAGGAAGAGCCGCAGGAAAGTCCTGCTTCCGCTCAAAAGGAACACTTTTGTCCAGGCGAGCTGGGCGAACGAGGCCGAGCTTCTCGGCGACATCGCGCACGACCCGTACGGGGGGCATAAGGAACTCGGTACCCCTCCGTTCATGCGTGTGATGCCCGGTGCTGTGCACGAGGCGCATGAGGGCGTCCTCTTCATAGACGAGGTCTCCACCCTGGGCAGCCTGCAGCGCCACCTGCTCACCGCTATGCAGGACCGGTCGTTCCCCATAACCGCGAGGAACGCGTCCTCATCGGGCGCGGCCGTGCGCGTGGACGCCGTGCCGTGCGATTTCATCCTGGTTGCCGCCGCGAACATGGCTGACGCCCAGGCGTTGCTTCCCGCCCTGCGCTCGAGGATAAGCGGCGACGGCTACGAGGTTCTGATGAACGCCGCCATGCCTGACAACGAAACGAGCCGGCAAAAGCTCGCGCAGTTCGTCGCGCAGGAGATCGCGCGCGATGGCAGGATACCGCATGCGGGATACGACGCCGTGGAATGCATAACGCTTCACGCCCGCAAAATCGCGAAAGATGTGGACGGCGAGGCGAACTCGCTCACGCTCCGCCTGCGGGCGATAAGCGGCGTGATAAAGCTCGCCGGAGACATGGCCGCGGTGAACAGGTGCGCGCTCATAAATAAGGAAGACGTGCTAGCCGCCATACAGGACGCGCGCTCCATAGAGGAGAAGATGCAGGAGCGCTACGGAAGCGCGTGGAAGGCGGGGATGTCCGATTTTTCGGGCAAGGGCGCGCCGCCAGGGAAGGAGACGAGATAGTTTCTTACCCATCACAACGCTATGCCGCTTATAATCTCTTTTATCGCCTTCAGCGGCAAGCCGAAAACCCGCTCATACGTCCGCTCGTATTCCTCTTCGGCGTGTTGCATAAGTTTCTCCCTGTGGACTGCATCCGCGGAATCATCTATTATCTTTACACCGCAAGCTTCCGCCAGATAGATGTCGGTTTCAGTCGGTTTTTCCATGTATGCCATGCCGCGCAGAATCTCATCCTCGCTCATCCCGTATCTTCCCTTCAGCCGATGAATGAAGCGGAAGGAGGCTTCGAGATGGGGCTTTGCCTTGGGGTTCATCCCTCTTATCGACTTGCATTTGGACAGTATGCCCCTTAGCAGCACCATCTGGTCGTCGAAATGGATCAACTCAAGCAGTGTTGAGAGGTACTCAGCTTCAACACGGCGCATGCGGACGGGAAACCCGGTCATGCGCCAGATGCTATAATGCGCTCCGTGTTCGCACTCGTGGGCCACGTCGCTTTGCAGCCCCGTGAAAACGAACGCCTGGTGGAGCCCCATCAGATAAACGCCACCGAGGCCTTCGGGCGGCCTGTCGAATGGCCCAGGGACCATCGAGACCAGCAAATCGCCAATCGTTTCAGTGGGGCATTCGCATACGATGAATCTAACTAGCTCGCTAGCAGACGGTTCCTGCGGGACGGCCTGCAAGCCCGAAGGCATTACGGCCCGGTTGAACGCGGAAATCCTGCTGAAGAAATCATTATAGCCGGATATCGGGAACCTGGACCGTATCGAAAGGATGGTTCCTTTCTGGATATCGTCAGCATTTTGAGTCGGGCTTGGCAAAGGGACGTCCTGGCCGCAGAGATATCTCTTCAAGAACGGCAGGCGGGTAGGAAGGCCTTCCTTCGAATCATTTTCCACCCGCCTGAGGGTTCTTTCCCTCAATCGCCGTGCTCTTGATTCGGCGGTCCGTCCCAATGAGTATGCGATAAGGGAATGCATGGGTTAATTGTGTTGGCAAATGATTAAAAAGGATAATAAATTCCATCCCGGCGGCTCCGCTCGGGGCTTCGAAATAAAAAAATGGGAGAATCCCCTGGTCAGAGGATTCTTGATGGGAGGATAACAAGGTAGAACGGACCCTATAATCAGAGAGGCGGGAGCGGGCCCGTCCATAGCCTTGCCAACTTATTGACTAGCGTGATTGCGCAATCCCCTGTGATTTTTTTTGGAAAGAAGGGTCATTTCGCCCTTCTTTCCAGAGTGGGAGGATAACAAGGTAGAACGGACCTCATAATTCGAGAGGCGGGAGGAGGCCCGTTCATAGCCTTGCCATTTTTTTTGAGATTAGCGCAAACTAATCAAACCGGAAAGAAGAAGACCTTCTTCCCGACCTGCTTTTTAGATAGCAGGCTCATCTCGTACAGCCGGTTCAGCCTCGCGCAGGCGCCGTTCTTGCCCTTGTAGCGGAATTGCACCTGCACGTCCTCGGCCGTTATCTTGCCCTTCTGTTTCGCGAATGCCATGATTCTCTCGTCGACCTCCGGCAGCACCGGCTCCGCCATTATGGCGGCCGCGCCCTGCACCTGCGCCGACGAACCAAGGTCATCCAGCTTCGCGAGTATGTTCTTCAGGATCCTGTTGGTGTTCTCCCTCTCTTCGAGGACCTTGAACATCAACTCACCAAGGACGACCGGGTCGCTGAATTTCTGCATGTTCGCTTCCAGGTCGTTCCTCAGTTCGGTCCTGAAGGGGCTGCGTTCGGTGTTAAGTTTATAATTGTTGTCCTTGTTATCTTCCATTGTTATCACCCCTTCGTTCGCGGATGGTGGCATGATATCGTTGCGATAAGATCACGCAACAATCATGATATTGTCATGATAGTATTTATAAACCTATCGGTCATCCCTCCGAAATCTGACGATTTTGAACAATTGGTGGCGACTTGAAACCCTTCAAAGAGCTGGTTTTCTCGATATTGGACGCGTTCAAGGCGCGCGACCAGAAGAAGCTGCGGAAAATAAACGACACCGTCATGGAAGACGCCGCCCTCAATTTCACGCGCCCGGTCTATGAGCTGGCGGTGCTCTCCTACATACTGTCCAAGATAACCTCGAAGCCGAGGTTCCTCGCCAAGGAGAACAGCTCGCATCTGCGCAGGATCGAGGACGAGATGCGCGAGCTCGCGCAGATATCCGGCGCGGGGGACGAGGAGAAGACGATCGCGGCGTTCCGGAGGATGGACGCCTCGATAGCGCTGCTCGAGAAGGTCGATCCGAGATTCGTGCGCGACCTGGTCTCCAAAGGCAGGCTGAAGACGGCCGCCACGATGTACGCGCAGGGCATCTCACTGGGCCTGGCATCGGACATGACCGACATCCCCAAGCAGGACATCCTCGGTTACGCCGGAAGGACCATGATGTTCGATCGCGTGAAAGGGGAGCTGTCCACCAAGGACAGGCTGAAGGCGGCCCGCAGGGCGCTGGGTGGTCGCGAATGAAACCCAAGGACATGCTCTGCGATTCCGGGGCGTTCATCTCGCTCACCACCGCGTGCCTCGACGAAATAATATATTTCCTGTCCGAGAAGTTCGGAGTCCGGTTCATCATCCCCCCTTCTGTTGAGTATGAGGTTGTGACGAGGCCGCTCCAGGGCGGGCTGAAACAATACTATTTCTCGGCAATAAAGATAAAGAGCGCCATAAAGAACGGCGTCATCGTGCCGGTCGAAACCGACGTCTCTTCCCAGACGCAGCGCATACTCCGCAGCGCGAACGGGATCTTCTACGCCAAGGGCAGGCCGCTCCAGCTCATCCAGCAGGGCGAGGCGGAGATGCTCGCCATGGCTTCAGTGCTCGACGTGCACGACATACTCATAGACGAGCGCACGATGAGGCTGCTCATCGAGTCGCCGTTCAGCATCAAGGACCACCTCGCCGAGGAGTTCGGGGTCAACATCATGGTGGACAAGAAGGCGCTGGGCGAGTTCGGCGCGTTCACCAAAGGCGTGACCGCCATCCGCTCGAGCGAGCTCGTGATGATCGCCTACGAGAACGGATTCTTCGACCATTTCGCGGATTTGCGGCGCGAGGCGCTCGAGGCCGCGCTCCTCCGCGTGCGGTTCGCAGGGTGCTCGCTCAGGTTAGACGAGATAGACGAATACATGAAGTCCGTGAAATAGCTGGCGGTCTGATGCAAGAGGAAGGGAAACCAGTCGTCAATATAATAATAGACCACAGGGAGAGCGCGGATTTTGACGCGTTTTTCTCAGCGCAGAAGGCGCAGGTCGAGAGAAGGCAGCTCGAGGTCGGGGATTTCGTCTGCTCGCAGCGGCTGGTGGTCGAGAGGAAGACGCGCGCGGATTTCGAGGGGTCAATAGTGGACGGCAGGCTTTTCAACCAGCTCCAGAACCTCTCGGCCAATTACCCGCGCGTCGCGGTCATAGTGGAAGGCGAGTCCAGCGAAGGCAGGATATCGAAAGAGGCCCTGCTCGGCGCGTACGCGGCGATAGTGGCGGATTTCGGCGCGAGCGTCTTCTTCACGAGGAGCATGGAGAAGACAGCGGAGCTGGTGTTCGCCCTTGCCAAGCACGAGCAGCGCGAGGCGAAGCAGGCTATGCGGGTGTTCGCGAAGAGGAAGACCCTGACGGCATCGCAGAACCAGCGCGCCATAGTGGAGATGCTGCCCATGGTGGGGCCCAAGCTCGCCAAATCCCTGCTCGGGCATTTCGGGAACGTGGAGCGCCTCTTCACCGCGAGCGAAGAGGAGCTCCGTAAAGTGGAAGGCATGGGCATGAAGCGGGCGAAGGCGTTAAGGAGCATAATAGAGCACGCTTACGCGAGCGAGGACGACTCTTTTAATTTCATATGATATTATGCTACTGGTGATCATTTGGCGGTCAAGAAAAGGAACCCGTGGTTTGTGGTGCTGGTGAGCTTTTTCACGGCGTACATCTATGGCATCTACTGGTTCTATCGGACAAGGGAGGAGCTGAACGGGCTCACGAACGGCAAGACCGGGGCGCTCCTCTGGACGATCGGGCTGTTCGTCCCGTTGGTGAATCTCTACGTCATATGGAGATACTGCGAGGACGTGGAAACGGTGTCCAAGAAAGCGAAGGACAAAATCATCCTGTTGCTCGCATGGATCATCTTCATGCCGGTAGCGCAGTACTGGATACAGAACGAGCTGAACAAGCTCGCCACGGTTTGATCTTTAGCCTGATGCAAATTGAAGCAGGGGGAAACACCGATAACTACTGGCACAGCATTCGGTTATCTGAAGACTGTGCCTCCCTTGTTTCTAGAAGAGAAGCAACGAACGCTCGGCTAAAGAGTATGCCTGGTTTACAATGGCATCCATCCTTCTCTTTTATAATCTTTGAGCGGCAGAACAGCCCATGCAGCTCCAGTGCAACGGCCTCACCCTAGGGCTCGACAATCCCGCGGGCGACCTGTCCTTCCTTTCCCACGCCCACAAGGACCACTCGGCCGGCATGAGGAGGCAGAAAAAGATAATCGCGAGCCCGGAAACCCTGGAGCTCGCCGGCCTGGAGCCGTCCCGGAGCGCGAAACCAACATCCGTGAACGCGAGACTTCTCGATGCCGGGCACATGCTCGGCTCGCGCCAGCTCCTTTTGGAGGAGGACGGAAAGGCGACCGTCTATACCGGCGACATCTCCCTGCGTGAGAACATCTTCGGCCATAAGGCGGAGGTCCCGCGCTGCGACCGCCTCATCATGGAGGCGACATATGGGAGCGACCCCGTCTATAAGTTTCCCGAACACGAAACCGTTTATGCGCAAATAAAGCGGTTCACCGAATCGAACGAAAATTCGAACATCCTGCTCGGCTGCTATGAAATCGGAAAGGCGCAGGAGATGGTGAGGATACTGAACGAGAGGTGCGGCCTGGCTCCGGTCGTGAACGAGAGCACGGAAGAGATATGCGCCGTCTACGGGCGCTTCGGCATAAAGCTCGACCGCCTTGTCATCGGGACCGAAGAAGCCGAGGAAGCCATGAACCGCCGCTTCGTCGCCATCGTCCCGATGAGGCACGCCAAAAGGTATTTCGCGAACAAGCTCGCCGAGGCTTTCGGGAAGGAGACGCTCTGCGCCGCGGTCAGCGGCTGGGCGCTCACCATGCGTTATGACGCGGATGCCGCGTTCCCGCTCAGCGACCATGCCGACTTCGGGGAGCTGAGGGAATATATAACTCAGTCCGGGGCGAAAGAAGTGGAGTTCTTCTGCGGCGACGGAAGAAGGCTGCTGGAGTCGCTGCGCGTTTAGCCTAGGCTAGAACACATTCACATTAACCGACCGTATGAAATTCCCCGCCTTCAGCTCCGAGAACAGCTCCCTTATCCTCTTCGCCTGCCCGCAGATTATCAGCACGCGGAGATGAACGCCCTCATGGCTCTGGTGTATCTGCGTCCTGACGATGTCCTCGAACTGCACGAGGAGGTACCCGAGTTCATCCTTCTTCCTGTATTCGTAGGTCACGGTGAAGACCGCGTCGCAATGGCCTTCCAGCTCCTCCATGACCTTGTACTCGTTGAGGAGCGAATCTATCGTCGCGCGCATGAGCTTCGAGCGGCTCCTGAACCCGAGCTTCTTTTGGATCGCGTTGAGCTTGGTCACCGTTTCTTTGTCGAGCGATATGCTTATGATTTCCATGAAATCGCCTCTTATTATTAAAATGCACCTCGGATGCGCGTGTTTGTTAATAACTTTTATGGCAAAGTTTATTAATACCCGTTGTGCGGTTCTATTGTGATACGATGAAACACGCCCGGTTTTTGGCTGCGTTCCTGGCGATTTCTCTTCTGCTGGCCGGTTGCACGAGCGGCCCGGTCCAGCCCTCAAGCGGCAAACTGGAGGTTGTGGCCAGCTTTTTCCCGCTTTACGATTTCGCGAAAAATGTCGGCGGCGACAGAGTTGAAGTCACGATGCTCATCCCGCCAGGGGTCGACCCGCATGAGTTCGAGCTTTCGCCTTCCGATGCCATGAAACTGGGCAACGCGAGAGTTTTCCTGTACAACGGCGCGGGGATGGAGCCGTGGGTCCCCCAGCTGCTCCAGGGCACGGATAACAAGAATCTTATCTCGGTGGACACGAGCAAGGGAATAGATTTCATCGTATCGAAGGACGCCGACGAGCCGGGCAACGACCCGCACGTCTGGCTGGACCCCCTGCTCGCGAAAAAGCAGGTGATTGCGATACGGGACGCGTTCATCGAGGCGGACCCGGCAGGCAAGGATTACTACGAAAAGAACGCCGCGGATTACATGGCCAAGCTGGACGAGCTCGACTCGGAGTTCCGCACCGCGATGGCATCGTGCAAGAAGAGGGACGTTCTAATCGCGCACGCCACGCTCGGTTACTTCTGCAAGGAGTATGGCTGCAAACAGATTCCGATAGAGGGGATAAATCCGGAGGCCGAGCCGCTGCCGGCGGACATAGCCGCCATCATAACACAGGCAAAGGAGCACAATGTCACCACTGTGTTCATTGAGAAGCTCGTAAGCCCGAAGGCTGCGCAGACGATAGCGGACGAGATAAACGGGACAACGGTCACCTTCAACTCCGTGCACGGGATCACATTGGACGAAATGAGCCGCGGTGAGACCTACCTATCGCTCATGCACGAAAACGTGCCAATAATAAAGACTGCCCTGGAGTGCAGTTAGTCTGGTGGAAAATTGGCGGAAAAAATCCTGGAACTTCGGAATGTTTCGTTCGGCTATAACGGCCAGCCCGCGGTGAAAAGCGCAACATTTTCCCTTGAAAAGGGCGATTTCATGGGCGTTATCGGCCCCAACGGAGCCGGCAAGACGACTCTAATCAAGCTCATCCTGGGGCTCCTGAAGCCCGATTCGGGTTCCATCATGGTTTTCGGCGAGGACATCTCGAAGTTCCGTGGCTGGCCGAGGCTCGGTTACGTTCCGCAGAAGGCGACCAATTTCGACCAGAATTTCCCCGCGACCGTGTTCGAGGTGGCCAGCATGGGGCGGTTCCAGAAGGCCGGGATGATGCGTCAGCTATCCAAAGGGGATTACAAGGCGGTTGAAAACGCCCTCGGGGTTGTGGGCATGCTCGGCCTGCGTGACAAGCGGATAGGGGACCTGTCCGGCGGGCAGCAGCAGCGGGTGTTCATAGCGCGGGCCCTTGCGGGCGAGCCTGAGTTGCTCCTTCTTGACGAGCCGACGGTGGGCGTAGACGCCGAGGCGCAGCACAGCTTCTATTCGCTCCTCAAGAAGCTCAACAAGGAATTCGGCATGTCCCTCGTGCTGATCTCGCACGATGTCGGAATGGTGAGCAAGTACGTGAACAAGCTCGCCTGCGTAAATATCAACGTCGAATTCCACGACGTTTCTAAAGGCGTCAGCAAATCGGACCTTGTTTGCGCCTATCCTGAAGTGATGGCTCCAGTTCCGCATCATCACTAGGTGTTGTCATGCTTGATTTCCTTCAATATGGGTTCATGCAGCGCGCTTTCATCGCAGGCATGCTTGTCGCCCTGCTCTGCGGGGTCATCGGTGTGTTCCTCGTCCTGCGCAGGATGTCGCTCGTGGGGGATGGCCTGGCGCACATCTCGTTCGGAGGGATAGCAGCAGGGCTGCTTTTCGGCATCTACCCGCTTTTTTCCGCGCTGGTGTTCTCGGTGCTGGCGGCACTCGGCATCCAGAAGCTCAAGCAGATGAAAGTCTACGGCGACGCAGCGATCGCGATGTTCTTCTCGTTCGGCCTCGCTATCGGGGTTGTCATAGTCAGCGTCGCGCACGGGTTCAATGCCGACCTTTTCTCCTACCTCTTCGGAAGCATCCTGGCAGTGAGCCAGGCCGACATACTCCTAATCGCCGGAGTCGGCCTCGCGACCATCGCCGCGCTGCTGCTTTTCTACAAGGAGATGTTCTACATAACCTTCGATGAGGAATCCGCCCGCGCCGCAGGCCTGCCGGTGGAGAATCTCAACAACCTGCTCGTGGTCCTTACCGCCATCGCGGTCGTGCTCTCGATGCGAATCGTCGGAATCCTCCTGGTCTCCTCATTCATCGTCATACCCGCATCGACCGCCCTGCTTTTTTGCAGGGGATTCCGGCAGGCAATCGCATTCGCGGCAGCCATCGGTGTAGCGTCGGTTGTCGCGGGCCTGATTCTTGCATTCTACTTCGATTTGGCCGCAGGCGGCGCGATCGTTATGACGCTGATAGCCGTTTTCTTCGCCGTGCTGGTTTATAAGCAGTTTCGCTCGAAATAATCTATGGTCTTTTCAAGGGACACCATCCTGAAAAAGGGCAATGAAAGCCTTTTCATAGGAATCGTGTTCTCAATCCTCAGCGTCTCGTGCCCCTGCCCGACCTGCATAGGCACCGCAACCGTGGGCCTTCTCAACGGCGTCAGGGAAAAATTAGGTTTGAAACTGCCCTCCCTATCCAGGAGGGAACCATAGTTTCAGGCTCAAGGACCATCCCGGTTCCGGTGTGCCGGAATGATACGTTTAAAAATTGGAGAAAGGAAAAAGTTAATCTGCTTATGGCCATCTTCTTGGTCGCTGCGGCGCCCAAGTCTGGCCATTCGCTCACTACGTTCGCTCATGGCCACGGTAGTGTAACGGTAGCATAGGAGCCTGTGGTTGTGTTCTGACTCCGGTCAGTCCACTATGGCAAGCTCTTGAACCGAGTTCGAGTCTCGGCCGTGGCCCTTTTTTCAATTGTTTACAGTTGCCAGTTTTCAGTTTCGACGCAGGAAAAAAGGGACACTGACCGCGCGAAGCGCGGGCTGCGTGGCCCTTATATTTTTTCTGCAAGACTGCCATCCTCCAATCCCGCGCCGCTTTCGGTTCAGATCTTCTTTCCAATCGCCTCTATGTGCCTGCTTAAGCCGACAATAGATGGTTCCGAATTGAATCTCAATTCCAGCTCAAGAAGCCGCTTATAGAACTCCTTATCGGAAAGCATTTTGTCGAGCTCGTCCTCCGGCATATTGAAGGAAATTGCCGGTTTGCCTACTATCTCTTTGACTTCGAGCCCGTTGTCCCTGAACAGTCCCTTCACTTCGGCGACCGTGAAATTGTACGCCGGGAACGAGCCATGGAACTCTGCCATGTGCGTTTTAACGAACCTGTCGGTTTTTTTGTACTCTTTGGCCGCCAGGAGGCTCGAGAGCGTTGAATAGAAGCCGTCTATGGAGACACACACGTGGGCGCCTTTCCTGGCCACCCTTGATAATTCCCTGACCGCCTTGTCCGGATCGTGGCAAAAACCGACCGGGTCGCCCTGGGCGATCACCATGTCGAAAGATCCGTCTTCGAAGCAGCGCAAATCCGTGATATCCGCATGCACGAATCCGATGCGCCCCTCCAGCTTCTCCTCTTTCGCTTTTTTCTTTGCGACTTCGAGCATCTTTTCGGACAGGTCAGAGCAGACCACCCTGAAGCCGAGTTTGGCCAATGCCCTGGACCAGTGGCCGGTCCCCCCGCCCGCATCCAGTATCGCCGCGTTTTTCTTTTTGGGGAGGTACCTTTTCATTATCCTCCACGTTATCTCATCGTACAATTCCCAATACGGGCTGCTGTAATCCGACTCGTATTTTCCCGCTATCCGGTCGTGATATACCGTTGATTTGGTCCTCTTCATGGATATCGTTCCTCTGGCAGCTATATAATCGTTCTCAAACGCTTCCTGGCAAAGCCCGCGGGACCAAAATAATCATAAACCATCCTGTCCCAATTACCACTATGATTTCCCGGAGGAGCCTGGACCGGAGCCTTGCAAGCGAGAAGGTGGACCTGCTGTTCTACCTGGTCATCGAGAAAGGCGGGAAGCGCATGCTCAAGCCGCTCAAGCTCGACACGAAAGTCCCGCTGAAGCTGGTCCGGGCGATAGCCGACGACACCATCATCCCGAGCTTTTATGAGACTTTGGCAAAGGACCTGCGCGAGCGGGGCGTAAAGCCCGGCTCGAAGGTTCAATTGAGGGCTAAATTCGGCCCCGACCACGAGATGCTCGACCCCGCCCTGAAAGGCACTAAAGTGCTCTGCGAAGTGGATGTCTGATTATTGCACTGCCATCGGCAAGTCAAGCCCTGAATCCGTCTTGCCCAGCGCGGCGACGGCTTTCCTGAACAGCGCCGCTGCTTCCTTGAGCCGCTTCCTCTTGTTCCAGAACGCCGTCTCCTCCAGCGACTTGTCGATTTTGGCGTTTCCCGCCTCAAGGTTGCCCATGAAGCCCTCAAGGCCCGCATCGCCCGTTTCGTTCAACTCGGCTGCGACATACTTCGTGTTCCTCTGACCTAAATATCTGGAGAAGTCCTCCAGCATCCCTCTGGCTTCAGCCCGCCATCCGTTCTGGCCTGCCTTCATGGACCGCTTGACAAACCTGTAAATTCCCCTAAGCTTCTCCTTCAGCCATTCAGCCTTCACCGAGGTCCCGCAATCCTTGATTATCTCAAGCGCCTCTTCGAATTTCCCCTTTTTTATCTTTTCCTGTGCGGTGCCCAACCGCTCGATCATTTCATAGTCTGCGGCCATGGTGCACGCGACGCCGATCGCATCCCGTTTGTCAAACTTGTCCGCCAGTTCTATCAGGAGGCCCCTCATCCTGCTGTTGCGGACTCGCCGCAGCCCGTCTTCGCGGGCCTGTTCATAAACGTCTATCTTCGCCACCTGCCTGCCTCTCCATCTGCCATACCTGTTCTTGAAAGCCACAAGGGTCGAGCACGCAGGATAAATCAGGTTCCTCTTCACCGGTTGGTCGCTTTCGCCCTCGGCTTTCTTAAGGAGCTCCAGCGCATTGTCGAACTTAAAACTTGAGAGGTACTTATATACCGCCTTTTTTTCCGATACTTCTTCCAGGGGGGGAATAAGGGCCAGCCGGACCTCTTCCAACTGCCTTGCATCCATCTCTCTTCCCTCTACGATGGTGTGGGCGTGGGTCAGGTCCACCCCGCATAGCAGCCCGACTATGCCCTTCATCTCGGCATCATGCCTTTCCTGGATGTGCCTTACCAGCCTTACCGCATGGTAGATGTCCGTGGTGACATAAACGGTTTCCCTCGGAACCCGCTCTCCTTCAACGAAATCCGGCCCCATCTTTTCGATGTCCTCCCTTCTCAGGCCGATCGTGACTTTCCAGTCCCTAATCTCCACCTTGAGGTCGACACGCCTCCCGCTATCGTCCCTTGCAAAGAGTTTTCCCCCCTGTATGCAGTCGAATTTCAAGGGATGCTCCAGAATCCTTTTCCTGTCTTTCTCCATGTCCCCTGTCCGCTGTTGCCCCATCCTTCCGGCCAGCGCCAAGGTCTCATTTGAGTGCCTCATAAATATTCACAAACTATAATTAGTCGGTTCTGTTTTTATTGTTTTCCAAAATTAGGCCGGCTGCCTGCAGGGCGAACCCGCAGGCAGCAGGCGGTTTTTCTTAAGGGGTGTAAAAAAAAGCGGTAATAGAAGAGTGGGCGGGCGGTGTGCGGCTCTGTTTTCAGGAAACGACCCGG
>Ga0209777_10004752_pt1 | contig 15912 bp, 11 predicted proteins | sample FrelakmetHBP12HB_FD_187147 | JGI IMG/M metagenome (GOLD analysis project Ga0209777, IMG submission 187147) | Freshwater lake sediment microbial communities from the University of Notre Dame, USA, for methane emissions studies -HBP12 HB (SPAdes)... | ecosystem: Environmental > Aquatic >...
CCTTGTCCGTGCCGCCTTTTTTACGTTCCTCCACCAACCGTTCGAGTTTGCGCTCTACGGCAATTAGGTCGTTGAGCAGGAGCTCACCATCCATGGCGGTGGTGTCACGCACCGGGTCCACGTTCCCGGATGGGTGGGGCACATTTCCGTCCTCAAAACAGCGGACAACATGAATGAGTCCATCCATCTGTGACAACTGGTTCAGGAGCTGGCCGGAGATCCCGGACTTGGCTACACCGCTGTCCAGACCGGCGATGTCGGCATAGGTGACCTTGGCATAGATGGTCTTCTTTGGCTTGAACATGGCTGAGAGTTTATCCACACGCGGGTCGGGGACATCCACCACTGCGGTATGGACTTCGATGCGTCCCGCAGACGCAGTGGTCGGCGCGTTGCCCCGCGTCAGGGCATTGAAAAGGGTTGTTTTACCGGATTGGGGGAAGCCAATAATTCCAAGTTTCATCTGGACCTGCAGTTGTGGTAAAATTTGGGCGCCGGCCGGAGTGGCGGAACTGGCAGACGCGCACGACTCAAACTCGTGTTCCCTGACGGGATTGTGGGTTCAAGTCCCACCTTCGGCATTATATCAAGAAAAGTTCCTTTGTCGGGGAGTAGCGCCCCCATTTGCGGGACAGGCGATCGTCAAGACGGAGCCGCGGGGCCTCCCAGTTGCCTGTGCGCTTTCCAGCGTTCGCGAGACCGCCATTCAGGTGGTCTCGCGTTTCTGTTATGATTTTCTTGCAGCATCCTGCAAACCTGCAATGAAGACTAACTGGCGTGCCCGCTTTTTCTGGATTATTATAGAGGCATCCGTAAATTCAGCACCGAGGAGAGGCCTATGCCTGCCATGAATGATATTCTGGCTGTCATCCTGGGGGGTGGACGTGGTTCGCGGCTCTTTCCATTGACCAAATTACGCTCGAAGCCGGCAGTGCCTCTCGCTGGAAAATACCGCCTGATTGACATTCCCATCAGCAACTGCATCAACTCCGGGATTTACCGGATTGACGTGCTGACCCAATTCAACTCGCATTCCCTGCACCGCCACATCAACCAGACCTATACCTTCGACAAATTCCACACCGGGTTTGTCGAAATCCTGGCCGCCGAGCAGACTTTGGAATCTGCCGATTGGTATCAGGGCACGGCAGACGCCCTCCGCAAACAAATCTTCCAGATCCGTGCCGCGCGGGCAAAATATGTGCTGATCCTGGCCGGAGACCATCTCTATCGCATGGATTACGCCCCCATGGCCAAATTCCACTGGAAGCACAATGCAGATATTACCGTCGCCGTCCAACCGGTCCCGCGCGAGGAAGCCTCCCGTCTGGGTATCCTGAAACGCGGCCAGGATGGCCGGATCAGTAATTTCGCTGAAAAACCCAAAGACCCGGCAGTGCTGTCCAAATTCGTCAGCCGCGCTGACAAAAAGCGCCCCTTCCTCGGTTCGATGGGAATTTATCTCTTTAACTTGCAGGTCCTGATTGATCTCCTGCGCGACAATCCCCGTTTTGATGATTTCGGCGGCGACATCATTCCCCATGCCATCCACAATTGCGCCGTTTACGGTTTCGACTTCGACGGCTATTGGCGGGATATCGGAACCATCCGTTCGTTCTACGAGGCCAATCTGGAACTGACCTGTCAGAACCCGCCTTTCAACTTCTTTGATATCGAGCGGCCTGTCTATACCCATTCGCGCTTCCTGCCTGGTTCCGTTGTGGAGAACAGCAGCATGCGCAATGTGCTGCTGGCTGAAGGTTGCCAGATCCAGCAGGCAGAGATCACCCATTCGGTCATCGGTGTGCGCAGCATCATTGCCACTGGGACAAAGATCAAAGATAGCATCCTGATGGGCGCGGACTATTATCTGGATGATGCCGAACCTGATCCGACCAAACCGCCCATCGGCATCGGGCCGAGATGTCATATTGAAGGCGCCATCATTGATAAAAACGCCCGCCTTGGCGCAGATGTGGTTATCCGACCCTTTCCATCTGGCACCGACATCACGAACGAGAATTGGGTTGTCCAGGATGGGATCGTGGTCATCCCGAAGAATGGGGTACTCCCCTCCGGTACGAAAATTGGACCTTCAGCCTGATCCCGGTTCGAGATCCCTTAATCCACTTTTGGAGATCGCTCCCGATGAAAAAGAATTCCCCCCAGGAAAACACTACTTCACCGAAGCCTGAACCCTGGCATGCTCTGTCAGCAGAAGAAGTTCTTGGGCACCTCAAAGTCCACGAGAGCGGGCTGACCAGCACAGAAGCCGGCGAGCGGATGGCGCAATATGGCCCCAACCAATTGACCGAGGCGCCCCGTCCCAACTTTCTGCGGCTTCTCTGGGAGCAGTTCAATAACTTTATCGTCATGTTGCTCATCGTGGCTTCCATTGTTTCCGCCCTGCTGGGGGAGTGGGTAGACGCCTCTGCCATCATTGCCATCGTCCTGCTGAATGCCATCCTGGGCATCATCCAGGAAAAACGGGCCGAGGAAGCATTGGCCGCCCTCAAGAAACTGGCCGCGCCCGAAGCGCGCGTCCTGCGGGATGGGCACCACGTCATCGTCTCATCACGGGATCTCGTACCGGGTGACATCGTTTTCCTGGAGGCTGGCAACCATGTCCCGGCGGACGTACGCCTGCTGGAAGTGGCCAATCTGCAGGTCGACGAGGCTGCCCTGACCGGCGAGTCGCTGCCGGTCAGCAAGAACGCCGCCATGAAACTGGAGAAGGACATTCCGCTTGGTGACCGTAAGAATACCACCTTTATGGGCACCACCGTCACCTACGGGCGTGGACGGGGCGTGGTCATCGGGACAGGGATGCGCTCGCAACTGGGTCTGATCGCCAAGATGCTCGAAGGGGTGGACCAGGAAGAAACCCCTCTACAGAAGCGTCTGGACCAGTTGGGTAAAGTGCTTGGCTGGGGTGCGCTCATCATCTGCGGCCTGGTGTTCGTTGAGTCCGTCATCGAAAATACGAACCTGGGCTTGATTACCGCCGCGGGTGGTGGCCTCCTGGCTTACTTGAGCGCCTCCAAGAGCGAACTGGTCAGCTTTTTCCTTGTAGCCGTCAGCCTGGCCATCGCGGCTGTACCGGAGGGTTTACCTGCCGTGGTCACAATCAGCCTAGCGCTGGGCATGCGTGAAATGATCCACCGGCATGCCTTGATCCGCCGGCTCTCCTCGGTGGAGACCCTCGGCTCGGCTACCGTCATCTGCTCCGACAAGACAGGCACTCTCACCCAGAACGAGATGACCGTCACGCGCGTCTGGGTGGATGGGCTGTTTGTCAACGTGACCGGCTCGGGCTATTCCCGGCGGGGAGAGTTCCAAGTGGGCAGCAAATCAGTCGACCTACATCAATATCCGGGCGTCGGGACCGCTCTTTGGGTGGGCGCCCTCAATAACGATGCCCAACTCGAATCGCTCGAGGGGGACGACCAGTCCTACCGGATCGTGGGCGACCCCACCGAAGGCTCGCTGTTGATCGCGGCGGCCAAAGCCGACGCCTATCATATGGATTTGCACAAAGCCTACCCTCGTGAAGACGAGGTTCCCTTCGACTCGGAACGCAAACGGATGGTCACCATCCATGACATCCGGCAACCCAACCCAAAGGACGTTTCTCCGTTCACAGACAACAAATTGACCGGATGGAATGTGATTGCCGTTAAAGGTGCACCCGACCTGATCCTTGACCTGTGCACCGGCTACCAGACCATTGACGATAAGACCAAGCCCATGAACGAAGCCATCCGCCAGCGCGTCCGGGATGCCAACGATGCCATGACGCAGGATGCCTTGCGCGTGCTGGCATTGGCCTATCGCGTGGTCAAAGAGGCCCCCAAGTCCGAAACCGTTTCAGTGGATGAATTGGAAAAGGACCTGGCTTTTGTCGGGCTGGTCGGGATGATCGATCCACCCCGCGAGGAAGTCAAACACGCCATGGAAAAAGCTGCCCATGCTGGCATCCGCACGGTCATGATCACCGGCGACTATCCAAACACCGCCCGGGCGGTTGCCCAGGAAATCGGGCTTTTGCAACCCGGTCACGAGGTCCTGACCGGCGCGGATGTGGACCGCATGAGCGACGACGCCCTGAAAAACGAGATCGAGCTGGTGGATGTTTTTGCCCGGGTGTCCCCCGAGCACAAGATGCGCATCGTGGACGCCCTGCAGGCCAACGGCGAAGTGGTTGCCATGACCGGGGATGGCGTCAATGACGCCCCTGCCATCAAGCGCGCCAACATCGGAGTGGCGATGGGCATCACCGGAACCGATGTGGCCAAGGAAACCGCTGACATGGTATTGACCGATGACAACTACGTCAGCATTGTGGACGCGGTCGAGCAGGGGCGCGTGATCTACAGCAACATCCGCAAGTTCGTCTACTATCTGCTCTCCTGCAATGTGGCTGAGATCCTTTCCATTTTTTTGGGGACGCTCATCACGAAAAACTCTCCGCTGACAGCCATCCAGCTGCTCTGGCTGAACCTGGTAACTGACGGCGCACCGGCCCTGGCGCTCGGCACCGAGAAGGGCGACCCGGATATCATGTCCCTGCCACCGCGACCGCCAAAAGAACCCATCATCAACCGGTTCATGCAGGTCGGCATCCTCACCCAGACCATCGCCATCACTTCCGTGACACTGGCAGCGTATTTCATCGGTTTGAAATGGTTCCCCGCACACGTCGAAGCGGCCGAAACAATGGCCTTCGTAACCCTTTCAGCTTCCGAGTTGTTCAGGGCCTTCACCTCCCGCTCGGAGCGCTATCCCGTGCTCAAGATCGGCGTCTTCAAGAACCGTAATATGAACCTTGCCTTCCTGTCGTCCATGGCGCTGCTGCTGGGGGTGGTGTATATCCCGGGATTGAACAATGTTTTCAATACCGTGCCGCTCGGCTGGGAGCAATGGGAAATCATCCTGCCCCTCCTGCTGATCCCCTCGGTCGTGGCGGAGATCGTCAAGGTGTTTGCATCCAGAAAGAGATAGCCAGAATCGGTTTTAAGGCTACGGGCGACGCGGATGCGTCGCCCGCCATTTTAAATTTCCTTCGTAGACTACGTACCCGCTTTGACACCCACCACTTGGTGAATAATGCTTAAAAGCACCCGCAGGTTCGGGATGGTCGCGGCGGAAGCCCTGGTTCCGCTGAACCAGCCGCCCTCCTTCCTGGAGACTTTCAATACTCCCTGATGGATGGAAACCTCCTTCACCTCCGTCCAGGGGTAAGTCTTCTTGCTTATCACAATCCCGGACTTGCTGATCGCCACCGGTCCAAAGACAATTGTCTGCCCGGCGTTGTACTGGTCGGCGACCTGTCCATAAAGAAGCGGGAAAATGTTCTCTTCGATAGTCTTTGCCAGTTCCTCGACTTTACCGAAGGAATCAGACAGGACCAGGCGTTGTTTTTGGCGATTGTATAAAGTGTAGGTATGGGATGTGCGGGTGTAGATCCCGTTGGTGTAATGGCGGGTGATGGCAGCTGTCATCGAGACAACAGCCTCCCAGCGCCAGACCTGGAGCCCTTTCCGGTCGTTATAGGCAAAACCGCGCTCATAGGCCGCCACACCCTTGTTCCAGCTGGCATATGCTCTCCAACCAGCCAGCAACCCCAACGCAAACAGGATAATGGCAATGCCAAGCGGGACTGGCAATTTGTCATCAATCATAACCGGGCCGTGCTGCTGAACTGCCACGTAGGTCTCGTAAATGCCAAATAAAAAGACCAACACCGCTCCGGCGAACAAACCCAAGAATATGACCAGGCTGCCCCAGCGGTTCCATTTCTTGATCGGGAAATAGGCACGCGGTGCCCCCAGACCGAGGACGGAAATAAAGGCTTCGGGAATTAGAGGATTGTTCATGGGCCCCTCCAAATAAAAGACCGGGCAAGGATGGCCTGCTCAGGATGACTTTCAAACAGGCGGCAGGTTGCGCTTCAGGATGGCATACATTCCCAGCGCTTTGGCCGCTCCCTCCACCACACAGGTCATCGGGTTGTCCACCACGTAGGCGGGAATGCCGAGGGCTTTTGTCAGTAATTTATCGGTACCGCGCAGCAGCGCGCCGCCGCCGCACAATGCCACACCCCGGTCAATGATGTCGGAGACCAATTCAGGCGGTGTCTTCTCGAGCACGCGGCGACAGGTCTCAATGATCTGCTTGAGCGGCTCTTGAAGCGCTTCGACCACTTCACCGGTCGTAATCGTAACCGGGCGCGGCAGGCCGTTGACCTGGTCCTGTCCCTGGACTTCCAGACCATCTTCTTTATCCTGCGGAATGGCCGCACCGATTTTGATCTTTAACTGTTCCGCGGTCGATGGACCGATGATGACCCCATATTTTTTTCGCACATAGGTAACAATGGCCTCGTCCAACTGGTTTCCGCCGGAACGCAGCGTTTCCGCAGCGACAATACCATACAAGGAGACGACCGCGGCCTGCGTGGCCCCGCCACCCAGACAGATGATCATGTTCCCGGACGGTGAGCCAATCGGCAGATCCACGCCGAGGGCGGCTGCCAAAGGCTGCTGGATGAGGTAGGCATCGCGGCTGCCCGCCTGGAGCACGGCTTCATGGACTGCGCGCGATTCCACACTGGTCACGCCATAAGGGACGGTGATCATCACACGCGGACGGAAGACCCGCATCGCCCCACTGACCTGCCGGAGCAGGTGATGCAGCAGGGCTTCGGTGATTTCATAGTCTGCCACCACGCCATTCTGGAGGGGATGCGCAACCTCGAGGGTCTCATCCGAGACGCGTCCCGCCATCCCCTGCGCTTCCTTGCCGAGTGCAACAATTTTTTGCTCATTGATGACAATAGCAACAATGGTTGGTTCATCCACCAGAACGCCGCTGCCATCGGCAATCCGGGTCTGGATGGTGCCGAGGTCGATCCCCAAGTCTTTGGAAAGGGAGAATATGGAAGGCATAAATTATCTCGATTCAGTTCAGTTTGTAATCCGGGGGGTTTTGGTGGCTGCGTGCCGGTAGCGTTTGACCGCATCCAGCCGCAAATTAGACCTGCGCAGAGCAGCCTCCATACCCAAGTAGGCATCCGAATTCGTTGGAACACCTTTGGCAAGGATCTCTTCAGCGCGCTTGCGGGCGGCTTCCGCGCGCGCCACGTCAATCTCTTCGACGTTTTCCGCCGCATCGGCCAGAACAGTGACAAGGTCCGGCTGGACCTCGGCAACGCCGCCAGCGACCGTAAAGACTTCTTCTTTTCCGCTGGAACGCACTTTAATGATACCGATTTTAAGTGTAGTCAGCAAAGGGGCATGATGAGGCAGGATGCCCATCTCGCCGTCCATACCGGGAAGGACGACAATATCTGCATCCCCTTCGAAGACCATGCGGTCCTGCGAAACAATTTCACAGCGAATAGGCATAATTCTCATCCTGTCGTTACAGGCTGCGTTCTGTTCGGCGAAGACATCTCCCAACCAGCAGGAAAATTGCTCCGCCGCCTTCGGCGGCTCGCAATGACACTATTTACGCAGCCTTTGCCAGTTTCTCAGCCTTCTCGCGCACATCTTCAATGGTGCCGGCCATCATGAACGCCTGCTCAGGCAGGTCATCACATTTGCCATCCAGTATTTCGCGGAAGCCGCTCACGGTCTCTTTGATGGGCACATACTTGCCGGAGGTACCGGTGAACACTTCCGCCACAAAGAACGGCTGTGAGAAGAAACGTTCGATCTTGCGGGCCCGCGAGACCACCAGTTTGTCGTCTTCGCTCAACTCGTCAATGCCCAGGATGGCAATGATATCCTGTAAATCCTTGTAGCGCTGGAGGATACGCTGGCACTCGCGCGCAGTGTTGTAATGTTCCGCGCCAACGATGTTCGGGTCGAGGATGCGGCTGGTGGAAGCAAGCGGGTCGACAGCGGGGTAGATGCCTTTTTCAACGATGGAGCGTTCCAGCGCGATCGTGGCGTCCAGGTGGGTGAAAGTGGCCACCGGGGCCGGGTCAGAATAATCGTCCGCCGGGACGTAGACAGCCTGCATCGAAGTGATGGACCCGTGGCGGGTGGAGGTGATGCGTTCCTGCAGTTCACCCATCTCCGTGGCCAGCGTGGGCTGGTAGCCCACTGCGGAGGGCATGCGGCCCAGCAGCGCCGATACTTCCGAACCTGACATAGTGAAGCGGAAGATGTTATCAATGAACAGAAGCACATCGCGGCCCTGGTCACGGAAATACTCAGCCATCGAGAGCGCTGTTAATGCTACTCGCAGGCGGACGCCGGGCGGTTCGTTCATCTGGCCGAAAACCATGACGGTATCCTTCATAACACCCGACTCGAGCATTTCACGGTAGAGCTGCGTACCTTCGCGGCTGCGTTCCCCCACCCCGGCAAAGACGGAGTTACCCTGGTGCACTGTGGCAACCGAGCGGATAAGCTCCTGGATGACGACGGTCTTTCCCACGCCGGCACCGCCAAAGATGCCGGTCTTGCCGCCCTTGGTGAAGGGAGCGATCAGGTCAATGACCTTGATGCCGGTTTCGAAAATCTCAGTGCGGGTGGATTGCTCGGAGAAGAGCGGAGCCGGGCGGTGAATGGGGTAGTATTGCTCGGCCACGACCGCGCCTTTTTCATCCACGGGGACCCCCAGGACGTTGAAAATACGGCCCAGGGTCGCCGCCCCCACCGGCACCATGATGGGTGCACCGGTCGCCGTCGCCGGGAGACCGCGCTGCAGTCCATCGGTGGTATCCATCGAAACACAACGCACCCGGTCGCTGCCCAAGTGCTTTTCCACTTCCAGTACCAGTTTTCCGCCGTTTTCGCGTGGGATTTCAAGCGCTTCAAAAATGTCCGGGAGCAGCCCTTCGGGGAACTCCACGTCCACAACACTTCCCTGTATCTGGATCACGCGGCCAGTTGCTTTCGCCATTTGGTTCCTCCGAAATAATTGCTTATGATCATTTTATTACCGGACACTTTATCACGAATACTCTTCGAGTACGCTGTAACATGAATTGACAAATAATCACCGATCTGCCGACTGAAGTCGGCACTCCACGCATATTTTATCCTTGCGTCGCCGTGGCGAGTGCTTCCGCACCGCCGGCGATATCCAGGAGATCATTGGTGATCGTTTGCTGACGAGCCTTGTTGTATTGCAATTGCAGTTCGCTTACCAGCTCGATGGCATTGTCAGTGGCATTACGCATGGCCACCATGCGGGCGGCATGCTCAGAGGCCAACGACTCCAGGATCGCCTGAAAGACCTGCAAGGCTGTGAAGCGCGGCACGATTTCATCCAAAATTTCCCGCTCGGCTGGTTCATAAATATAAGCAGCCGTCAGGTGCTTATGCTCGTAGTCTTCCACCCGCCCGGCCCCGTCGCTCACTTCCAGCGGCAGCAGTTTTTTAAGGACTGTCTCCTGCCTGGCCATGCTGATGAAGTCGGTGTAGATCAGGTAAACCTCGTCTACTTCGCCTTTGAGAAACTCATCCACCGCCATGCGACCGATCGCCGAGACATCCGCAAAAGACGGGGCAGCCGGCAGGTTGCTGAACTCGGCAATCACCTGCCTGTGCCGCCGCATGAGCATATCCCGGCCCTTGCGCCCGACGGCGATGTAACGCACCGGGATCCCGGAAGCACCGAAACGCTGGGTGACGTAACGGATGACATTGGTGTTGTACGCGCCCGCCAGTCCCCGGTCGCCGCTGATGACCAGCACGAGCACGCTGCGGACCTGGGACCTGCGCGTCAAAAGCGGGTGCAGGTTCTCCCGTCCTGGCTGCCTGGCAATATGCGTCAGCACCTGCCAGGCCTTGGAAGAGTAGGCACGCGTCGCCGAGACCGCCGCCATCGCCTTGCGGACTTTGCTGGCAGAGACTGCTTCCAGGGCACGCGTGACCTGCGAGATGTTCTTGACGCTGCGGATTCGCACCCGCATTTCACGAGCTGAAGCCATATTTTTTTACTTTATCCCTGCCAGGTTGACTGGAAAGCAGCCAGCGCCTCGCGCAGATCCTTTTCGTTCTCTTCGGTGATGCGCTGCTTGTCAGCGATATCCCTGGCGAGTTCCGGATGGGAGCCGGAAAGATAGCGCAACATTTCCACCTCCCACTTCCTCATCTTTTCGACCGGCACGTTGTCGGCATAGCCGTTGGTCCCGGCAAAAAGCACGATCACCTGGTTCTCCAGGGACATCGGCTCGTATTGGGGCTGCTTGAGGATTTCCTGCATGCGCTGACCGCGGGTCAGTTGGGCCTGCGTGGCCTTGTCCAGGTCGGAAGACATCAGGGCGAAAGCAGCCAGTTCACGGTAGGCAGCCATATCCATGCGGAGCTTACCCGCCACCTGGCGCATGGCCTTCACCTGCGCCGAACCACCCACGCGCGAGACCGAAATGCCCACATCCACTGCCGGGCGGATGCCGGCGTTGAACAGGTTGCTGACCAGGTAAATCTGCCCGTCGGTGATGGAGATGACATTGGTGGGGATATAAGCAGAAACGTCGCTGAGCAGGGTCTCAATGATCGGCAGGGCCGTCAGGGAACCGCCGGAACCGGCCAGTTTTACGATCCTGTAGTCGTCGGGATCCTTCAAGGATTTGCGGGCTTCCTCGGCGTCATGCCCGGAGCGGGGTCCGGTGAAGAGGCGGCCATCCACAGAATCTTTTTTATCGGCGAGGCTCTCCTTGAAATCCTTGCTGACAATGACAACCTTGTCCGCCAGGCGGGCGGCGCGCTCCAGCAGGCGGGAATGGAGATAGAAGATGTCACCCGGATAGGCTTCCCGTCCCGGCGGGCGGCGCAGGAGCAGCGAGACCTGGCGATAAGCCCAGGCATGCTTGGAAAGGTCGTCATAAATAACCAGCGCGTCGCGCCCGGATTCCATGAACTCCTCGCCAATGGCGCACCCGGCGTAAGGAGCGATGTACTGTAGCGCAGCGGGCTCATCCGCGGCGGCGAGTACCACGATGGTATGGTCCATGGCGCCGTGACGTTCCAGGAGGGCCACGGTGCGCGCCACCGCCGCCTTTTTCTGTCCGATGGCGACGTAGATGCAGGTGAGATCCTTGCCCTTCTGGTTGATGATCGTGTCAATGGCAAGGGCGGTCTTGCCGGTCTGGCGGTCGCCGATGATGAGTTCACGCTGGCCGCGACCGATGGGGATCATCGAGTCGATGGCCTTGATGCCGGTCTGGACGGGGGTATCCACGTCCTGGCGCTGCACCACGCCGGCAGCGATGCGCTCGATCGGCCGGTAACCGCTGGCCTGGATGGGGCCTTTGCCGTCCAGCGGCAGGCCGAGGACATCCACCACGCGCCCAATCAAGCCATCACCCACCGGGACCGAGGCGATGCGCCCGGCGGCCCGTACGTTCATACCCTCGGAGATCCCGGAATACTCCCCCATGATGATGACTCCGACGGCCTCCTTCTCCAGGTTGAAGGCAATGCCCATCACGCCATTGGCAAACTGGACCAACTCCTGCGCTTTGACATTTGCAAGGCCGGAGACACGGGCAATGCCATCACCCGCCTCCAGCACCGTACCGACATCAGCAATGCCGATCGCCGGTTGGAAGGATTCGATCTGTTTTTGCAAGTCACTGGTAATCTGTCGGGCGAGGTCTGCCATTTAGCCTCCGGGCCTCCAACTTAAGAGAATGTTTCGAAATTCGAATTCACCAGAGACACTTGCACCAGCATGCAAGTGCAGGTGTAAACGGCGATAAACACGATTTCCGATCCCGAAAAGCCTGTTTTGGGCGGTTAACCAGACCGAATTACGTTTATCTCTGTTAATTTCCGGCTTACCAGTACCCTTGAAAAATACTTTCCAAGTCATTTACGCACAACTGCCCGGATGGAAGAGGCGTATCCGGGCACGCTGCAGGCATGTGTTGAGGTATGATAGGCCGCTCTAGCGGGTGAAGCGGGCTAATGATACCTGAAAGCAGTGGCATTGTCCAGTTTTGACTGGAATCAGAGGGGCAGCGCCGCTGATTACCCTACGGGTACGATGTCCCAGAAAAACACCGGGATGATATCGCGAAGGCAACCTCGGCTAGCATCGGCGGCTCATGCCGCCGATACTGCCGACGGGGGCTTGTTGCCCCCTCGGCTAGTCGTTCCTGAGGAACGAGTATGGAACGAATCACTCCTGATATCTCTCGATAAAAGTACCATGCCGGGTACTCGTTCCTCAAAACGAGCCCCAAACGAATATGGTTCTCATTGAAGGCGCATCCCACAGGGATACTCATACGGGGACGATGTCCCAGAAAAACACCGGGATGATATCCCCTTGCGGGGATGATATCCCGGAAAACATCGGGATAATATGCTCCACGATGGCTGCGAGCGCACAGGGGGGGTAATTGTTTTTGAATAAATAAAAAGAGGAACAAATCTTTTCCTCCGGAATTGCTTTTTCCTTCGAGGGCTTCTTCATAGTCAACACTGCCAACAGGGACAGGACAATTTGTTTTGGATTTGTTCCTGAGGAACAAATACCTGCTTCCGGCCAGCCATAGGCGCAGCAATGCCGCCCCCTACAAAATGCTCCGGCACGGAGATATTTGTTTATTCTGAGGATCAATAAAAACAAACAATTCCTTTCCCGGAATGAAACAGAAGGGCAACTTTCACCAGAATACTCGGTTGTTAAAGTGCGAAAAAATGCGATAAGTAAAAACAACGACTCTTATCTTACCGCACATCCATTATAAAACATTTGTTCTAATTCCACAAGGTCATCAGAGCAACCGTGCGAAGGTTGTGGTTCCGGTAAAACTGCGGATCAGATCAGGCTATTTCCTCGAGAGCAATGCTGGGATGCGACAAAGTCTTTGCAAGGGTGAGCAGCTACTCTGCACGGCTAAAACTATGAAAATTTTTTGATCAGAATCCACGGATTTAAAACAGCAATATTGGTTTCCATCTTTACACAGCACGCTGCAATCTGTCGACCAGGCAGTATTGCTGCAAACCAAAATACAGATATCTATTCCATTTTGGATTTTGTTGCTAGAATCTATTTATTCAAGAGGAGGCTATTACTATGTCTGGTAGCGATCAACTTATAACAATTACACAGAGTGGGCGTATTGGTTATTTTAAAATGGGAACCGAAAATGTATTGTCCCTTTCGGGTGTCGAGTTATATGAACTTAGGATGGCCAAAATTCATGAGGAGCCAACCAAAATTGACGAGGGAAATTTGAATATTTCCAGTAAAAACCTAACTTTCGCGGGGAACTCAAATACAATATCTTTAGCTCTAAGTAATATCGTAAGGGTGCAACCTTATGAGAACGCCATAGATATTTACGCGAAAGGCCGAAAAAAGGCGTACAAGTTTGTTTGGGGAGAAAACGTTAATATGAAATTGGTGGGTTTTCCAGGTGACGACGGAAAAATAAAGCCATTATCAGGAAGTATTGTTGCCCAGTTCATCATTAACGAAAGAAACAAGGTCAGTAATTTATTTAAATCCAAATAGCATGGATTCAAATATAAAAACCCCCTCGCTTGTCAGGAGGGGGTTTTTATTCAATCACATATTATCTACCGGCCCTCCCTTGTTGTGTGCTCGTTGCAGGTCTGTGTCAGTCTGTGCAAGATAGCGCCTCAATACCTGTAAGTCAGTATGGCCCATTAACTTTTGAAGGGCAATAATATCAGCCCCATTTCGGAGAATTTCAAGAGCAAACACGCAGCGTAAATCGTGATAGGAGGTCATGGGAACCGTCAATCACCGACTCGCAGGAGCCGGTAGAACTCGTCCAAATCCACGCGGGCGGTGAAATCCAGGCTGAGGGGAGTCAACGAGACCATGCGTTTGACGCCACTCACCTCTGCGGATATACTGACATGTATGTGCGACACGCTTCTGGCAGAGAGAATCCAGGGGAGCCAAGCCGCTCACCCAGGAGGCAGCTGAATAGAAATGAATTAGCGTACATTTGACAGCGGATGGGTTCACGATTGAGGAGTCATGTCATAGCCGAGGTTATATCCGGGTGGGAACTCATCCACTAAGTGCTGGAGCGAGGTAACCGCGAGATGCAGTGGCTGTTCGAAGAACCATCGAACGGGCGCTGTGCTCGTTTCAGCAGGGGCAGCGTGGACGCGGGGTTGCTGCCAAGACAGAAAGGTGGAAGACATGGGTCTAGTCGAAGGTAAGGTAGCGCTCGTTACCGGGGCCGCTTCCGGGATCGGAAGAGCCTCTGCGATCAAGTTCGCACAAGAAGGTGCAAAGGTGATCGCGGTAGATGTCTCAGTGAAAGACGGTGAAGAGACCGTCAAGATGATCAAGGACGCCGGCGGAAAAGCGGCCTTCATCAGGTGTGATGTGTCAAAAGCGAGCGATGTCCAGGCCGCCGTCCAGTTCGCCGTGACCACCTTTGGCAAACTGGACTGCGCGCTCAACAACGCCGGTGTACCAAGCGGGAATGCCCTGATCCCCGATACTACGGAGGCGGACTGGGACAGGGTCATCAGCATCAACCTCAAGGGCGTCTGGCTGTGCATGAAGTTCGAGATTCCGGCGATGCTTGCAACCGGCGGAGGAGCCATCGTCAATACATCCTCGACCGGCGGCCTCGTTGCTGTCCCAAAGCATACGCCATATAGTGGTGCGAAGTGGGGCGTTAACGGCATAACCAAAGTCGTTGCTGTCGAGTATGCGAAGGCCGTCATTCGCGTGAACTCGGTCTGCCCGGGGTTAATCCGTACGCCAATGATAGAGCCTGCATTCCAAGGTGACGCCGCTACTAAAAAACAAGTGGAAGCTCTCATGACCAGTGCGACGCCGATGGGGCGCCTCGGTGAATCCTGGGAGGTAGCAGAGGCTGTCGTGTGGCTGTGCTCGGACAGGGCTTCGTACATCACCGGTCAAAACATTGCAGTCGATGGAGGAATGACAGCGATATAGCGACATTGACCTGCCTACCTGCCTCGATTCAAACATAACAATCAGGTCAGTTTTCGGTGGGCAGGTCAGCTAATGTTTTGACCAGGAGCAAGGTTTGGGCGTACGAGCACCAGCCGCAGGTGCTGGGCATGTCGGCCCTGCTGACGACCTCAATGCTGGGCATGGAGGACATGATTCAGGAGATTAAGAAGATTGAAACGTGGGCGGGTCCAAGACCCGCCCCTACAATAAACTCCCCCCTGAGACATCAATTCCACCAGGCTCATTGGGAATTCCTGTGACAGAGGAATAGATATCCCCATTACCACAGTGATTCCCAAGGAACCATCAATCACCTAATCGCAGCAACTTATTCAACTCGTCAAAATCCACGCGGGCGGTGAAATCCAGGCTGAGGGGCGTCAAGGAGACGTGCCGCTTGACGCGCAGGACGTATACATCACTATCCTCGGGCTCGTCCTCCAAAACAGCAGCTTCCTGGTAATCCACAGGCCCCCGCTCTTCCCAGGATTTGCGCTTCGGCGCAACCGGGATAAAGTAACGCTGGCGGGCAAGGCGGGTCACCTGCCAGGGCGTTTGCCGCGTGGCGTCGCACGGAACATCCACTTTAAGCAAATCCACATCCGACGGGAATTTCTTCTCCAGCAGTTTGCGGGCAAAGTAGGCGGTGAACCAGGCCGCGGCGGAAAAATCAACTTCGGTGGAGTAGGAGAGATGCTGCTCCCGCTCGGTTTCCAACGAAGCCGCCAGGGCCGGAATGCCCTGCGAAGCCGCCTCCATGGCTGCACCGACGGTGCCGGAGATGGTAACGCCGGTGGCAAGATTTTCGCCGTAATTGATGCCGGAGACAACCAGGTTGGGTCTCTGCGGCATGATCTCCAGGATGCCGTGAAGGACAGCCTGAGCGGGGGTCCCGCCAACGGCATAGACAGTCCAATCCTTGCCGCGCACGCGCAGGACCTCGGGCCGGATGGTGCCATCCGAGGTCAT
>Ga0209777_10004753_pt1 | contig 15909 bp, 18 predicted proteins | sample FrelakmetHBP12HB_FD_187147 | JGI IMG/M metagenome (GOLD analysis project Ga0209777, IMG submission 187147) | Freshwater lake sediment microbial communities from the University of Notre Dame, USA, for methane emissions studies -HBP12 HB (SPAdes)... | ecosystem: Environmental > Aquatic >...
GTTATATAATGGATGAAAAAGTTGACGACATGATACCAGAAAACATTCAACCCGTCGAAATAGTAGTTCATGGCAAAGGTGAAATATGAAACAGGCCTCTGCCACCTGGCGCTACCGGCTATCCCGTAAAGGCCCCTCTCTATCTCCTGCCAGGACAAAGTCTTTATCTGAATGCCGTGATTCTCGACAATATTAATATAGTCGTCAAAATGCCATGAACAATCAAGACTGTTCGCATATGCGACCAGCAGCAAGATAAACAGAGAAACAAAGGGAAAGGCGTATCGCCTTATGTCCCCCATCTTCCACGTCATGCCTAAGGCAAAATCGCTACCGTGATTCTTGATGTGCATTGATTTCAATTGATAAAAAAGGGGTGAGGTATAAACCCCCACCCCCTGGAGACATGGAAAGCATATTAACAGTTAACTTCTTGTAATTCCGCCGTTCTGATCAATAGTGAAGGTTGAACCGCCGCCGACATGTGTCGCATTCATGTCAAGGGTGCTTATTGCTCCGGCTACCACATTTAATGGTACGTTGGCGTCAACTCTATAACCGTACTGCGTTAAAGAATTCTGATCAGCAATTGTCCCACCCGGAGAATCGCTGAAAAAAGCCTGTGTTGCCGTATAGGCGTTCCTCACTGCAGAGTTTGCCGCTGCACTGTAACCTCTTGCCCTGTACGCAATGAACTGCGGGATGGCAATGGCTGCCAGAATACCTATGATTGCAATAACGATCATCAATTCGATCAGCGTAAAACCTTTCTGTCCTCTTTTCTTGTAAAATGCACGTATCATCTTCATCTCTCCTTTCAATTTGCCCTTAGCATAAATATTTTAATGAGTCAATTTCAGCTTTTTTCAGAAATAATCTGCATCATGAACTAATCCTTACTACCACCTCCTTTGTCAGAAAAATCATATATACCGTCAGCAATATATTAAGCACCGTTTGCGGATTATTCAGCAATTGTCATACCAAGTTGTCACTCATAGCAAATATTAAGGAAAACGACTTTTTTGCTATTCTTTATCATCTCTTAGATATGAATGACCATAAATCAGAATATTTCATATTTGATCACTTTTAAATCAAATTCTGTAATTTTCACCAATTGTCTGTTATTTTCGCCATTCTGCAATTAAACAATAATTTACGTTTACTTAATCTATTCTATTTACTAAGAATGAAATACCCATTTTTAAGAGATATTTCTTGCCTTGACACTTGCCGTTTATTATCACTATATTATGAATCAAAATTTAGATGGGAGACCCGGTGTACGAAGTTACAATAAAGCAATCATTTTCTGCCGCTCACATGTTGATGGACGTAGGCGGTACATGTGAGAAACTCCATGGTCATAATTTTATCGTCGAAGTCTCCATATGCTCCATTGCACTATCCGACGCCGGCATTCTAATTGATTTCAGGATATTAAAGCAGTGGACGGATGAAATACTGAAAGAATTTGATCATAAACATCTCAATGAGATTAGTTATTTTAAGGGTATGAGTCCATCATCAGAAAATATTGCCAGGTTCATTTACGACAGAATCTCCGAACAAGCGAAAAAAAGCAATCTCGACGTATTCCGAGTCACCGTATGTGAGTCAGAGGACGCACGAGTTTCTTACTACGGAAATGGCTATGCAAGATATTCAAAATCAAAAAGATAACAGAAATATAGACATACAAAAAGTAGGTGTTAAGGGAATTAAGTACCCCATTGTAGTTCTGGATCGCATGAACGGCACTCAACATGTAAATGCGACCATCAACATCTACGTCGATCTGCCTCATCACTTCAAGGGAACGCACATGAGCCGTTTTGTAGAAATCCTGAACGAATTCAGAGGGCAGATAAACATTAAAACTTTTCGTAAGATTCTCCAAGAGGTCAGAGATAAACTTCATGCCGAATCGGCGCACATGGAAATTGAGTTTCCCTACTTTGTGGAAAAAACGGCTCCTGTATCTGGCGCAAAAAGTCTCATGGAATACACGTGTACATTCAGCGGACAAAACAGCATCGGCATGGCAGATTTTCTCGTCGCAGTAATCGTGCCGGTCACTACGGTATGTCCCTGTTCGAAAGAAATCAGCAATTTTGGCGCTCATAACCAGAGAAGTATGGTAACTGCGAAAGTGAGGTTCAAGAAATTTTTCTGGATCGAGGAGCTTATCAGGCTGGTTGAAGACTCGGCGAGCGGCGAAGTATATTCTCTCCTGAAGAGAGTTGACGAAAAATTTGTCACTGAAAAAGCACATGAAAACCCAATGTTCGTCGAAGATGTGGTAAGAAATGTGGCCCAGGAGCTAAACAGAAATGATAATTTCACTTGGTACAGCGTGGAAGCAGAAAATTTCGAGAGTATCCACAATCACAGTGCTTATGCATATGTGGAAAAGACTATTTGATAGTGCGGGGTCAGCATTATCTGTCATTTTTCTTTGACAAAACCTCTCTAATCATTTACAAAATCTAAGAGGCATTAACATGATATCGATTTCAAATATGTTTCTGGAAATATCCGGTTTATAGATAGCCGGTAGAACAGGAAGTTGCTTTGCATGGAATCGAGTGAAGAACGCCAATTTTTTAATTTATACAATCATGGATTTATCAGGGTTGCCGTCTGCATACCGGAGGTAAAGGTAGCTGATGTACCATCCAATGTAGCAAGCACAATCAATCTGGCCAAACAAGCATCAGCTAATGCCGCCATTCTTGCCCTCTTCCCCGAACTCGGCATCTCGGCCTATTCAAACGAGGATCTCTTTCACCAAGACGCCCTGCTCATAGGCGTAATAGAGGGACTCAAAGAGATTCTCAACGCAACAAGAGAACTGAACATAATCTTGGTCATTGGCGCCCCTCTGCGGGTTGATTTCCGTCTCTTTAACTGCGGCATCGCCCTTTATCGAGGCCGCATCCTTGGCATTGCAGTAAAATCTTATCTGCCCAATTATCGCGAGTTTTACGAGGCCCGCCAATTCAGTCCGGCTGAAGATGCCCAGTCTAAGATGATCGACATTTGTGGACAGGAAAACGTTCCCTTCGGGGCTGATATCCTGTTCAATGTCAAAAATATAAGTAATTTCAGCTTCTATATTGAAATCTGCGAGGATGTCTGGGTACCTATCCCACCATCCAGCTATGCCGCCATGGCCGGGGCAACAGTCTTAGGTAACCTCTCCGCATCCAATATAACCGTCGGAAAATCGGATTACCGCCAATCTCTCGCATCAAACCAGTCTGCACGTTGTATCTCTGCATACCTCTATGCAGCTGCGGGTCCTGGAGAATCCACCACTGACCTGGCGTGGGACGGGCATGCCATGATATATGAAAACGGTAATCTACTGGCAGAATCGGAACGGTTCTTATTGAAGCCACAATTGATATTCGGAGACGTGGATCTTGACAGGTTGACCCAGGACAGGATGCGTATGAACAGCTTCGGACAGAACGCCTGCAATCACAGGGAACGGCTGGAAAGATTCCGGAAAGTATCATTTTCCGTCGTGCCGGTCGAAAAACGAATACTGCTCGATAGGGAATATCCTAGATTCCCCTATATACCTGCTGACCCCGGCAAGCGCGATCAGCGCTGCTATGAGGCATATAACATACAGGTGCATGGGCTCGCCAAACGTTTAAAATCATCGGGGATCGAGAAGGTGGTGATCGGCATCTCCGGAGGCCTTGACTCAACCCATGCCCTGATCGTAGCCGCAAGGACTATGGATCTCTTGGGTCTGCCCAGGTCCAACGTTAAAGCCTACACCATGCCCGGATTTGCGACTTCAGAAAAGACATACACAAATGCGCTGAGGTTGATGAAAGCCATCGATGTGGAGGCAAATGAGCTGGACATAAAACCGAGTTGCATGCAAATGCTAAAAGATGTCGGTCACCCGTTTGCACAAGGAGAAAAACTCTACGACATCACTTTCGAAAATATCCAGGCCGGGGACCGTACCTCCCATCTGTTTCGCATAGCCAATATGAAGGATGCTCTCGTTGTCGGCACGGGAGATCTCAGCGAGCTGGCGCTGGGCTGGTGTACTTACGGCGTGGGTGATCACATGTCCCATTACAGCGTTAATGTCAGTGTACCAAAGACCTTTATCCAGCATCTGATACGTTGGGTTGCACAATCTTCGCTGTTTACCAAGGAAACTTCAGAAACCCTGCTAGACATTCTTGAGACGGAAATCAGCCCTGAACTGATTCCGGGAATAGACGGGGATCAGCCGGCGCAGAAAACCGAATCCGTGATAGGTCCCTACGATTTGCAGGACTTTAACAATTTCTTTATCACGAGATATGGTTACCTTCCCACCAAGGTCGCATTCGTCGCTTATTGTACCTGGAGAGACAAGAACAGGGGCCAGTGGCCGGATGTTCCGAAAAAGAAGAGGAACGAATACACAATCGGCGAGATAAAGCAGTGGCTGACTGTATATCTTTATCGCTTCTTCAAGTTGAGCCAGTATAAACGCTCGTGCATACCTAATGGCCCGAAAGTAGGATCCGGAGGGTCTCTGTCACCCAGGGGAGATTATCGTGCGCCGAGCGACAGCGAAGCGACTGTCTGGCTAGAAAATGCGAAATTCATACCTGAAAAGGATGATTGAATAGGATGAGGCGGGAAACATATAAGGACTTCGATGCTACAGAGCTTCTCTGCCCTAAGTGCAAGAGGGCAGTCCCGGTGAGAAAAAGACTTCTATTGGTTCTTTCCAACGGCGACAAGTATGATTATACGTGTGTGTTCTGCGGAACTTCAGTGGGAGATAAGATTGTCACCCAGAAAGATAACCTCAGGATAATTAAATGACAGGTGCTAACGATTTACCTTTCGCTCTATGGCCTTTTTCAATTTGTCACCCAGAGAACCCATCTTGACTGGAGAGGTATCTTTCACGGTCAAATACTCATAAGCAAGATTACTGTCTGATTCACTTGAGGCTCCTGCCAGATATTCTCCGAAAATTCCCCGGCTATGAACATCCTCATGACAATACACGCAGAGATTTTCCCAATTGCTGCCATCCAGCGGGTTGTTGCTATGATTGCCATCTTTATGATGAACGGTCAGAAGATGCCGTGTTGACTCATCAAACTCCCTTCCGCATCGCGCGCAGATAAGACCATGAAGAGCGATTGATTTTTCCCGGTAATCTTCACCGGGAAGTTTCTGCTGTTCTTTTTTCAGATCACGCACTACGTCTTCGACAGACCTTACTTCTTGTAATTTGTCTTTAACGGTTATCGTACGGACACGCCCCCCTTTTTTCCCATAGGTAACACGGGGCATAATACATACCTCCACGATTCCGAGCAGAATATACAATCTATCTCTATGCGACAGCTACTCGCATCTGTGTGAAGATAGAAATACCTTCAGAAATACTTTTACTCCCGTCAGAACTGCGAAGACATTTCTGACTGTTTTGAAAACAGGAAGACGGGCTCCAACATGCAAGACATTTTCAATGTCCGATACAATGCCCAGCAACCCCTGAATTCGTCTGGAAACGAGAGACAATCCCTCAATCTGTTCATTTACTGTATGCGTCGCTTTGTTGATGCTCGTGGTAATTTCTTCCAAGTTCTTGAGGATGCCGGGCAAGCTTGCATTAAGCATCTGCATGGTCGTGGCCATGCTCTTTGCGGTCCGCCAAATCTGCAACAGAAGAGGAACAGAAAAACCCGCAATGAGAAGAAACACTAAACTCAAAATTACGACACTGATTTCGAGAAACATGTACATCTCCTGCTTGTTATGCTCACGTGCTCTCTATCATGCTTTCTCTTTTTCTTCCTTGAAGGCTTCAACTCCTGCATCTATTGCTTTCTTCAAGCGCCCCTTGGTCTCTAGAACTGTCTCTTTTCCCCGCTCAGCCAGCTCTTCAACTTTTACTTCCATCTCTCCAACTTTTTCTTTCGCCGAAGATTCCAGCTGTTTCAGGCGCGAAACGGCGGCATCATAAGCCTTCTTACTTTTTTCCAGCGCCAGTTCGTATTCCTCTTTGGCCTTCTCAATCAATTCCTCAGCCTTCCTGCTGAGGTCCTCCCGTGTTTCTTTACCACTCTTGGGGGCATAGAGAATGCCAATTGCTGCACCAATCAAGCCTCCAACAAACAACCCCTTAATGAAATCATCAACCCTGTTTGACATATGTGCACCTCCTTATCATCAACACCCATTAATTCCAGCCAGACTATGACATGACCGGAGATATCTGCTCTCCAAATATCTACAAGCAGTAAATAATGATTTTCTCATTTAAATTTTATACATTAACAGATGAACATGCAACAACAAAATGATAAGATTGGACAAATTTCTGGAAACGTGCAGTTTAGAAAAAAGGGTTTTCTTTCTTGACCATTCAAGGTAGGCTTTTTTCCGCGGAAACATCGCGGCAATGCCTCTTTTTGGCATTCTTGGAAGGATTTCTCCGATTGTGATACCGTCGTAAATATGTTAATAATAAAGATAGGTTGAATCTCCGGAGTGAGGAAAATGAACGAGACATCTTGCCAAGGCGAAGCAGGTCTTGAGAGGCTTCTTAAGATTATTAAAAAGTTGCGATCGAAAGATGGGTGTCTCTGGGATAGAGAGCAGAAAAAAGAGGATATGGCAAAATATATATTGGAGGAGACGTACGAACTCATTGATGCTATTAGTAATGATTCGTCTGATGCTATCAAAGAAGAAATGGGGGACCTTTTATTTCAGGTCTTCTTTTTGGCCAGTATTTCAGAAGAGGCTGGTGAAATTAAGATCCCCGATATCATGAAAGACGCGGCCGATAAGATGATAAGAAGGCACCCGCATGTCTTTGGCAATACAGAAGTCAAAGATATAGATGAAATCAAGAGCAATTGGGAAGACATCAAGAAGAATATAGAAAAGAGAAATGAGCACGCCTGTGGGCTTTTTGATAATATTCCGCGCTCCATGCCGGCCCTTATGAGGGCGCAAAGAGTAACGGAGAAGGCCTCCAAAGTCGGCTTTGATTGGGGAAGAACGGAAGAAGTGCTGGACAAGATCGAGGAGGAGCTCAATGAATTCAGGTCCTCCCTGGCAGCTGATGACCCAACCTGCATCAAGGAAGAAATTGGCGATCTTTTCTTTTCCCTGGTAAATCTATCAAGATTTGTGAGCGTAAATGCAGAGGAGTCACTTGCTGCATCCCTTGCAAAATTTATTAACAGATTCTCTTACATCCAACAAAGGCTCTCTGAGCAGGGCAAGGATCCTGCCGGCGCATCGCTCAAAGAAATGGATGATCTGTGGAATGAATCGAAGTTGAAGGAAAAATATAAATAATGGAATATTTCCTGTGCGTCTTGGGAATGGTTTTCATTATCGAAGGCCTTCCATATTTCGCCTTCCCAGATAAGGTTAAGTCTTATGTAATGAAACTGCAGGAATTGCCGGACTCTATCCTCAGGGTCTTAGGGCTGTCTGCAATTGTAACGGGTTTGATTCTTATATATTTCGGAAAAGCTTGATTGATGAAATTAGAGGATTTCAGCTACCATCTTCCCGAAGAACTTATTGCACAGCACCCCTGTGATCTGAGAGACGAATCCCGGATGATGGTTGTTAGGAGAAAGGCGGGCGATCTTGAATGCAGAATTTTTCATGATCTGCCGGAATTCATAAGAAAAGATGATGTCCTGGTCATTAATGATACCAAGGTGATCCCAGCAAGGCTAATTGGCAAGAAGACAACGGGCGGAATGATTGAAATCCTCCTTTTGTCTAGAAGGCCCGAAGATTCAAGACTATTGGAAACATGGGAGGTACTGCTAAGACCTGCGAGAAGAGTTCGAGTAGGGACCAGAATACTATTTGATGGGGATTGTGAAGCACAGGTCATTGCGTACGTGTCGGAGAAGAAATGGATCGTTGCATTCGCAACAGGCCTGGAGTTCGATAGTTTTCTAAAACAATATGGGAAAACTCCTCTCCCCCCTTACATAAAACGAAAGAAAGAAGATGCCGATTCTCTCGCAGATATGGACAGGTATCAGACGATCTATGCCAGGCTGCCCGGCTCTGTAGCAGCACCAACGGCAGGTTTGCATTTTTCTCAGAATATTCTCGATACCCTCAAAAGAAATGCTGTACACATTGCGCCCGTTACATTACATGTTGGTTACGGGACATTTCTTCCCATTAAGGCAGATAATGTAGAGGACCATGTAATGAACGAGGAGTTCTTTGAAATAACGTCTGAGGCAGCAGAGATAATAAACGGTGCCGCGCGGGTTATTGCAGTGGGAACGACCTCCACCAGGGTTCTTGAATCAGCTGCCGATGAGGCAGGAAAGATTAAACCCTCCTCCGCATATACTAGACTTTTTATCTATCCTGGGCACCGCTTTAAGCGGGTTGATTCACTGATAACCAACTTTCATCTTCCCAGATCGTCACTTTACCTGCTTGTCTGCGCCTTTGCCGGCAAAGATCTGACGGAAAGGGCCTACAAAGAGGCGATCATGGGTAGATTCCGCTTTTACAGTTACGGAGATTGCATGCTGATATTATAGGTTGGAAAAACGAAATAATTGCCGAACCCGGCATTTCATGAATTCATAAATTATCTTGGTATCAAGGTGCCAAAATAGGCCGCAGGGAGAAATCCTTGGCATACGCCTCGTTGACTCCCTCTTGACGTGAAACTGCAGTTTTGTGTAAGCAGATATGCAAAAAATTCGTTATGTGTATATATAATGTATCAATTTAAGTTGCTCAAGAAAGACCCGGCATCAGGGGCTCGCCTTGGCAGGATTTACACAACCCACGGCGAGGTCAATACGCCCGTTTTCATGCCGGTAGCGACGCAAGGTACTGTCAAATCTCTCATTCCCGAAACTGTTAAGGATCTTGGCACGGAAATGATCCTTGCAAACACTTACCACCTCTGTTTGAGGCCAGGGCACGAAACCATTAAGAACTTGGGAGGTCTCCATAGATTCATGAACTGGAGCGCTCCTATTCTTACTGATAGCGGCGGTTTCCAAGTATACAGCCTAGGCACCCTCAGAAAAATAAATGATGACGGGGTAATTTTTAAGTCCCATATTGATGGCTCCAGGTATTTCATAAGTCCAGAGCTTGCGATTGAGATTCAGGAGGCGCTCGGTTCAGATATCATGATGTGCCTGGACGAATGTACATCCTATCCGGCCAGCTTCAAAGAGGCAGAAAAGTCGCTGGGCCTGACCCTCAATTGGGCGAGAAGATCCAAAACCACGAAAAAAAACCACGAGCAAGCCCTATTCGGAATCATCCAGGGAGGGATCTATCCAGACTTGAGGCGGCGAGCTGTAGAAGACATGTCACAAAATATAGGCTTTGATGGCTATGCCCTAGGCGGGTTGAGCGTAGGTGAGCCCAAAGAAGACATGCTGAGCATCACCTCGTTGACCACCCTCCTCCTTCCGGACGACAAGCCGAGATATCTCATGGGCGTGGGAACGCCTGAGGATATGGTTAAATGCGTGGATTACGGCATCGACATGTTCGACTGTGTTATACCTACCCGTTGCGCCAGGCACGGATTATTATTTACAAATCATGAAAAGGTTGTTATAAAGCACGCCCGACACCGGGATGACAATTCGCCTTTGGATGGCACATGCGACTGTTATACTTGCAGAAATTACTCGCGGGGATATTTGAGGCACTTGTATATGGCCAAGGAGATTTTGGCTATGGTTTTGAATACTATTCATAATGTCAGGTACTTCATGCACCTGACGGAGAAGATCAGGGCAGCGATAAGAGACGATAAATACCGAGAATTTAGAAATTCTTTCTTAAACGATACTAATACAGCCATCAGCCAATAGATTTAACTCGAATAGTTTTTGGACTGGTGGCTGAAAGCCAAACTGTAAAGAGGAGGACTTGAAATTGACAGATATTGCTTACGCTATGGGAGGTTTCGGTGGAGGAGGCGGCGCCGGAGGAGGGGGTGATATTAGTTTCATCATAATGATGGCTGTTGTGTTCGCCATCTTTTACTTTCTCATGATAAGACCTCAGCAACAGAAGCAAAAAGAAATCAAGAAAATGCGCGAAAACCTCACCCATGGAGATATGGTCATAACCGTGGGAGGGATTCACGGAAAAGTGACGGCGATAACAGATACTATTGTCACTCTTGAAATTGCTGAAAAAGTGAGGATAAAAGTCTCGCGAGAATATATAGGCACTGTTACTCAAAAAGCCACTTAAGAATTGTATTGACCTCTCGAAAATTCCGAGATTGAATAATAAGATAGTATCGTGAAATAGATAAGTCACGAGGCGCGGAATTGAAGCATTGTCTGTCTGTAAGGCAATACTTCTTAGGAAAGAATGACATAATGGCATATTCCGCTTTCACGTCACATGCAGGCGGAGACCACAGGGAAGTCCAGGCCTTCAAACCGAAACTTCTCTGGATACGAATCATAGTGGCGTGTAATAAAGCGCAGCTTAGTTTTATGCATTTACAAAGTCGTCAATTATCTTGAAAGGGGTAAAACATGCTCAAGGGTATTAAAATAAGGGCTACCATGGCACTGGTGGTTTGCCTTTTGGGATTATTTTATCTTACACCTTCCCTGACACCGGACCTTCCGGACGTATGGAAAAAGTACTTACCCATGGAAAAGATCCACTTGGGTCTGGATCTTCAGGGAGGAACCCATCTCGTCTTGGAGGTTGACACAGAGAAGGCGCTGGAAAACGCCACTGAACGTCTATCCAATGAAGTGAAAGAGACCCTCATGAACAATAAGGTGCGCTTTATTTATCTTGAAGGCGCAAAAAAGACAGGCGTCATATCCTTTGAACTGCCAGACAGTGCATCGAAAGGTGCATTTGAAAAAGTCATTAAAGATAATTATACGGATTTGGAAACAGTCTCATCAGAAACTCGAGGTGGTAGAGAAGTTGTTGCCCTCAAGATCAAGAACAAACGAGCTGAAGATATCAAGAAAATGGTCATTGAACAGAGTCTCGAGACTATCCGGAACAGGGTCGATCAATTTGGTATCACGGAACCGGAGATCATTCCCGAGCGGAACGACCGCATAGTCATACAGCTTCCCGGCATCAAGGATACAGAACGTGCCAAAAACCTTATTGGAAAGACGGCTCTTTTGGAATTCAAGCTTGTTGATGAAGAAAACAGCATAGATAATGCGCTGAAAGGAAATGTGCCCCAAGGCGATGAGATTGCCTATGAAAACCGACTGGATCGACAATCGGGACGGAGAACAAATATTCCGATCTTGCTCAAGAGTAGAGCTCTCCTCATTGGCGGTGACCTCGAGAGTGCGCAGGTAAAAATCAGCGATAGGTTTGGTGAGCCATATGTGGCCATAAAGTTCAATGCCCAGGGTGCGAAGGTTTTCGACAGGATAACAGGAGAAAATGTAAAAAAACGCCTCGCCATTATTCTTGATGGTTCTGTTTACTCAGCCCCGGTGATTCAGGAGAGAATTTCAGGTGGCGAGGCTCAGATCACCGGATCGTTTACCATGGATGAAGCCAAAGACCTGGCAATAGTCCTCCGGGCAGGAGCTCTCCCTGCACCGGTAAATATCCTCGAGGAAAGGACTGTGGGACCTTCATTAGGGCAGGATTCCATCGACAAGGGAATATGGTCTGCCATACTAGGAGGCATACTCGTAGGGGTGTTCATGGTCGTCTATTACAGGCTCTCCGGAATTGTTGCGAACATTGCTCTTATCATGAACATATCCATCATTCTCGGCGCCTTGGCCGCTTTCAAAGCAACCCTGACCCTTCCCGGCATAGCGGGCATTGTCTTGATCATCGGTATGTCAGTAGATGCCAACGTCCTTATATTTGAAAGAATTCGTGAAGAACTTCGCGCAGGTAAGACGCCGAGAGCGTCCATCGAAACGGGATATGCCAAGGCCTTCATGACTATTTTTGACACCAATGTTAATGCCTTGATCGCCTCTCTGTTCCTCTTTGGGTTCGGTACAGGACCCGTTAAAGGTTTCGCCGTAACCCTGAGCATAGGCATAATATCCAGCCTTTTCACTGCGGTTTTTGTGACAAGGATAATTTTTGACTATTTCATCTGGTATAGGAAAATTGAATCCGTCAGTGTTTGAAACTATCATATGAGAAGATGCTTAGAAGTTTAAGATAACTTTTTACCCATAGGAGACATAAATGGAGCTTGTAAAGCCTGGAATCAATATCAATTTTGTCGGTAGGTTAAAATACGCCGTTATCTTCTCGGTAGTACTAACCATTATCTGCTTAATTTCTATCGCATGGAGAGGACTAAACTACGGGATCGATTTCGCCGGTGGCACACTCGTGCAGGTCAAATTTCACAAAGCAGTTTCAGCAGACGACATTAGAAAGGTTCTGATTCAGATTGGTATCGACGACAGCGTTATCCAACCGTTTGGTACCGATGAGGTCATAATAAGAACGGCAAAGTCCTCTTCGGAGATCAAGGGTCTTTCCGCTAAGATCGAGGAATCGTTGAACGCCGCTTACGGCAAAGATGCTTTCCAGGTCCAGAGGGTCGAGGTGGTAGGCCCAAAGGTTGGAAAGGATTTAACACAAAAAGCGATACTGGCCGTTATTTTCTCCTGGATCGGTATGCTTATATATATAGCAATCCGGTTCGAATTCCGCCATGCCGTCGGTGGCATTGTGGGCGTAATTCATGATGTTACTATAGTGGTAGGAATTTTCTCCATCTTTGCCATAGAATTTACTCTTACTATAGTTGCGGCCCTCTTGACCATTATCGGTTACTCCATTCACGACACCATCGTAGTTTTTGACCGGGTCAGGGAAAATGTGAGAAAGAATACGAAGAAAGATCTTCCTACAGTCATGAACGAGAGCATAAATCAGACGTTAAGCCGGACCATTCTAACATCTTTTACGGTGGCCATCGTCGTTGCCATTCTATTTATATTTGGCGGCGCTGTTATTCATGATTTTGCCTTTGCGCTTCTTGTAGGTGTTATCTTCGGCACATACTCATCTGTCTTTATCGCAGCTCCTGTAGTTCTTGCATGGGAGAGATATAGCCCTTCGACGCTAAGAAGGAGAAAATAAGTAGTGACTCCTTTTGAAATTGCAGGACTGACTGTCTTTATCCTCGTGCTGTTTATGGGAATTTTTTCCATAGTGTTCGGTATTCCCGGAACAGCGGTAATTCTAATTGATGTCATCATTTATGCCCTGATCACCGGCTTTGAAAGAATAAGCCCTAAGATTGTCCTGATCCTGCTGGTCATCTCTGTACTGGCAGAGGCTATCGATTTTTCGTTTGGAGTGGCAGGGGCAGCAAGATTTGGAATTTCCGGGAGAGCAATCTGGATATCCACAATCAGCGGCTTTATTGGTGCCGTGGCAATGACCCCGTTCTTTTTCGGTTTAGGTACAATTACAGGAATTTTTCTCGGCGGATTTGCCGGCGTACTGGCGATTGAGCTCGTCCATCAATCCAAGTTAAAACCTGCGTTGCGGACAGGCTACGATGCTATCCTCGGAAGAGTTGCCGGGACTCTCATAAAAGGATTTTGTGCTCTTGTAATGATAGTCATCACAATGTCAAATATATATTCATGAATAGTAGGGGTTCTTCATAAAAATCTCGAGCCATATCGGATAGGGGGCTGCTGATTCTGAGCCTGTCCTTATGCGGACAAGGACACTTTTAACGAGGTCGCGGAAAGGTTGAATCATGACCAAAAACAAATCGAAATTGCAAGAATACGCCGAAGCGATTGTCATTGCCATACTTATAGCGCTTTTTATAAGGACATTTGTCATTCAGGCCTTTAAGATCCCTTCGGGTTCCATGAAGCCGACATTTGAAATCGGAGATCATATTCTGGTGAACAAATTCATCTACGGCATAAAGATACCTTTTATCAGAAATACGCTCATTCCCATCAGCGAACCAAGAAGGGGCGATATAGTGGTATTTATATACCCTGAAGACCGATCCAAGGATTTTATCAAGCGAGTCATAGGGGTAGGCGGTGACACCATAGAAATTAAAAATAAGAAGATTTACTTAAACGGCCTGCCGTACAGCGATCCCTATGGGACTTACATTGATGATTTCATAATTCCGGGCTCAATACAGCCTCGCGACAACGTTGGACCGATCACGGTTCGCCCCGATTCTATTTTCGTAATGGGTGATAACAGAGACCAGAGTTATGACAGCAGATTCTGGGGTTTAGTCGACCTCAAGGATGTCATGGGAAAGGCCTTTATCATATACTGGTCAATCGCGCCTTATGATGAGAAGGACAGTTCTCTGTGGGGCAGATTCTCGAGTGTGTTCAGCAGAATCAAGTGGACGAGAATTGCTCAATTGCCACATTAACGCCGCATCTAAATGAACGTTACAGCTTGTGTCATTGAATCTCATAGTGTGAACCGGTCATGAATATTGAGACAGGAGTTACGACCGGCAAGTTCCGAAACGGTGTTTTCCCCCTTGAAGCACCTGGGCAGTGACCCGTCGGGAAACTTCTATCCGCAAGTATGATATTGTCAAGCAATCGGTCGCTTTCTTTGCATCGGACTGCGTGGGCCCAGTCTGCTATCGGTTCACACGGATAAACAAAATAGATCATTTCAACTCGATACCGTAAGAAAGCCACAGCCGAATACCCAGGCATTATTGAAAGCATAAAAAAGCTTTTTTTCTTTCCATTGATATGATATGGAATAATTGATTGCCCGGTAAAGCGATAATCCTAAGTGAGATATTGCAGACTGAGGCAGCCTTTTAATTTAATCCAGCGAGATTGAAAAAGGATATGAACCAAAAACAGTCATTAGCTTTCCCGTCAGCCTTCTCATCATAATGGGAAGGCTTTTTTGTAGTTATTTTTCGAGGTGGAATACAGCGATGGAACAGAAGAAGGTAGTCATGGACGCAGATGGTATAGACAGGTCTCTCACCAGAATAGCCTATGAAATTCTGGAAAAAAACAAAGGTACTGAAGAAATATGTCTAGTAGGCATTAGGACAGGCGGCGTCTACCTTGCCGAGAGGCTGAAGGAAAAGTTGACCAAGATTGAAGGTGTTGATCTACCTATAGGCATTCTGGACATTACACTTTACCGCGATGACCTGCGTCTGACTGACAAGAAGCCACTATTGGGCAAAACAGACATACCCTTTTCCCTGGATAATAAGAAAGTCGTTTTAGTTGATGACGTCCTCTTCACAGGCAGAACAATTAGGGCAGCCATGGATGCCCTAATTGATTTTGGCAGACCCAAGCTCATCCAGCTTGCGGTACTCATTGACAGGGGACACCGCGAGCTTCCGATCCGGGCGGATTTCGTCGGCAAGAATCTGCCGTCGTCGTTATGGGAATCGGTGGTCGTGAAGCTCGTGGAGAAGAACGGGACAGACGAAGTTCTCATCCAAGACGACAAACAGTGAAGAGAGAATACTTAACAGCTTTAACGAACGTCGAGGCAATCACTTGTTTGAGGTTCCCTTATGAAGTTAACGAAGAAAGATATCCTAGGCATCAAAGACCTGTCTGTTGATGAGATAAATCTAATTCTCGATACGGCAGAATCCTTTATCGAAGTCTCTACAAGGGAAATAAAGAAGGTCCCAACCCTGAGGGGCAAAACAGTCGTAAATCTTTTTTTTGAAGCTAGTACGAGGACCAGAACCTCCTTTGAAATCGCAGGAAAGAGACTCAGTGCCGATACCATCAATATTTCTGCAACGACAAGCAGTGTCGTAAAGGGCGAGACCCTCATCGATACTGCCCGGAACTTAGAGGCCATGAATCCAGACGCCATAGTTATCAGACATAGCGCGGCAGGTGCGCC
>Ga0209777_10004754_pt1 | contig 15906 bp, 13 predicted proteins | sample FrelakmetHBP12HB_FD_187147 | JGI IMG/M metagenome (GOLD analysis project Ga0209777, IMG submission 187147) | Freshwater lake sediment microbial communities from the University of Notre Dame, USA, for methane emissions studies -HBP12 HB (SPAdes)... | ecosystem: Environmental > Aquatic >...
ACAGACTGAAAGGAACATTTCAACCGTGGTTGAAATTGGCAAGATTCCTGAACGTCAGCTACGCCCACTAACCAAACTCCGCAACAATCCAAAAAAGCAAATAGAAGCATGGCAGCAGGCCGTCGCCACCGCCCCAGACGGTAAGGTCACGGCGGCGCAGGCGCAAAAAGTAATTTCACCAATTGGTGAAAAAGAAATCCCAGAAGGTCAGCTAATGGTGTCTATACGTATAGACGAAAATCACATGCTCATTATTTTGAATGTTAGAAGATGAAATATTCTGTATGGACAGGGGGAAGGGGGCTAACCACCGGATTGATGGGTTCCCTACTCCCGTCATTCATCAATCCTGCGGTTCGCACGAAGGGTAAAAATTGGAAACACAAATAGAGCGCACATTACAGCAGTTAAGATTCCTCGCCTAAAGGTGACAAATAATTCACCACTGAATACCTTGTTTTCTTAAAGCATCTTGTACCTTTTCATTCCCTAATCTTGCTGATGTTTTTAAATCTTCCATAGCTTGTTCTTCGTTGCCAAGTCCGTGATAAGCAGCTCCACGAATCGCATATACATCTGCTCGTTTGGCACATAGGCCAATTGCTTTGTTTGAATCCTCCACTGCTTGAAAATATCTTTTCATTTTTAAATAAACAATTGCGCGATTACAATAAGCGACACCAAGATAAGGATCGAGTTCAATTGCTTTGTTTATATAATTTAACCCATCGTTTAAATTGCCGAAATTTATATCACATGCCCCCTGTGCAATTAAAACCTCGGGACTGTTAGGATCAAGTTCCATAGCCCTCCTGATATCCGCGTATGCCATTGACCTGTTCCCTAAGGCCATTTGAACAGCTCCACGGCTCATGTAAGCTAATGCCAAATTGGGACTCAGTTTAATGGCTTTATCGATATTTTCTAAGGCATCTTGATAGTTTTTCGATCCAATATGACTTAGAGAGCCTCCATACAGGATATATGCTAATGCAAAGTTAGAGTTCAGTTTGATAGCTTTCTTCGCATCTTCCAGACATTTTTCATAATCACGCAGTCGATAATAAACATAAGCACGATTTACGTAAGCTAATGAAAAATGGGAATTAATTTCAATTGCTTTACTTGAATCATTAATTGCAAGCTCGTAATTGCCTAGCCGTGCATCCAAATGTGCGCGATAGACATACGCTAATGCATTTTGTGGGTTCTCCCGGATAGCGCTAGACACTTCCTGATGTGCTTCCTGAAGCTTGCCGGTAACAGATAGTTCAATGCCTTTATGATATAAATCAATAGCAAATAGGTCATAATTTTTTTTGTCTGGCTTAATTTCACCTATCCACTCCACGGGCATGGCGAAATTGAGGCTCTGCCCGCCTTCTATCTGAAGGGTGGTAAGGCCGACAAGCCTGCCTTTCTCATCGAAGAGACCCCCGCCACTCGAACCGGGGGAGATGGCCGTGTTGGTCTGAATCAAGGGTGGCAGTTCACCACGGAGCTGCGCGACAATGCCATTGGAAAGAGAAAGTTCCAGCCCTTGTGGTGCTCCCACAGCATAGACCGAATCCCCCACCTTGAGGCTCACTGCCTCGCCGAGTTGCGCTGGTTTCCCTGTAATACCCTTAGCATCGAGTAGGCAGATGTCCTTAGCCGGAACCGTCCATCCGTTCATGGTGCTGGTAGACTATCTCTGCCAAGGGCCACGGGGATTTCACATCCTTCAGCATCTCGTACCCCTTCTTTGCATGTTCTTTAATCAGCGAAAATTCGAGGTCAGACAGTTTGGTCGGTTTGGATAATACCTCCGCAGGGATCGATAGTTTTCCGATGTCATGGATGGAACCGGCCATCCGAATGCCGTCTATTTTCTCCTGGGGTAATCCCATCTCCATAGCGATGGCACGGGCAAGATCCGCGGACCGGATCTGGTGACCGGATGTATAAGGATCCCTTGCCTCCACAGCGGATACCATGACCTGTATGGTCACGCCAACGGCCTTCCTGAGACTATCGAGGGTATCTTGGAGTTGTTTCTCCGCCCGTTTGCGGGTGGTGATGTCCTGCGAAACGCCACGAAATCCGATTGGTTTGCCCTTTGCATCTCGAATGAGTGACGCTGACACTTCGTTAAAATGACGCTTCCCGTCCTTGGATATAAATTGTTCCAGAAATCGTTTAACCGGCTTTCCCGTGTTATAGATATTGTAAAAGAGCTCATATAAGTTCTTCGCTGTTGCTTCATCACTATATTGCCGGTAATTCATGCCGATTAGTTCCTCGCGGGAATAACCCAAATCCCGGCACTCAGCATCATTGACAAAGGTAAAGTTGCCGGCCAGATCATTTTCATAATAGCCCTCGTCAATATCTTCCAGGATCGTGCGGTATCTTTCTTCACTCTTATACAGATCCTCCTCCGCCTGCTTGCGCTCGGTGATGTCGCGGAAGATACCCACAAGACGATGTATTCCCTCAATGGTAGTTAAGGCGGCGCTTATATCGGCATAGAAGATTGACCCATCTTTTCTCAGTACCGGCAGGTCCTCGGCAAGAACTTTCTCCCCTTTTACCAGTTTTTCAAACTCATCAACAACATGGGAGATATCCTTCGATGGGTGGATATCATAAATGGTGAGACTTTTGATCTCTTCGTTTGTATACCCAAGCATGGAACATATAGCATTGTTCCCCTGAAGAAATTTTTTGGTTATAGCATCAGCTATCAGCATCCCGTCACTGGCCCCATCAAAAATTGTCCTGAATTTCTCCTCGCTCTCCCGCAACGCCTCATCCACCTGTTTGCGCTCTGTTTCTGATTTTTCGAGTTCAGCAATCCTCCGGCGAAGATCTTCCAACTCCTGGATCAGTTGCTCTTTGGTCTTCCTGTTATCGTTCATTCTGTAAATCTCCAGTTGAGGTATTTACAATAAAAAACCCCATCTCTCTTTAAGAAATGGGGTCAGTCATTCTTCAATTGGGACTCCTTATTAAAGGGTTGCCAACAAGAAAGCTAAATCAAGTTATTATTGAATTCCTACCCTTCTATTGCCAAATAGTCAATAAATTTTAATCGCTTTTTCGATGATTACTAATTGAACTCTTGTCTTTTTTCAAAAAAGGAAGTTTGAAGAGTTCAGGAAGAAGTCATTGATTTTCCAGTAAAACTTCTTCTTTTCCCAAATTTACTTCTTGAACCTACACGTTGAGGGTTTTTGATTTGGAATTGAAGTGAGGATTACCACTTGAACTGAAGTGCCTGAGAGTGATTCTGAATCCATGATGAATGCGTCGCGCACCGAGGAGGCATTGACTCGCGGCGCTTCGAACGAGGACGCGCAGCGCATCCTTCAAGGCGACATCGCGCCGATCGACGACATCCGGTCGTCATCGGCCTATTGCCGCCTCATCGCGGCGAACTTGCTGATGCAGTTTTGGCCAGACACTCAGCCCAACCCCAAGGGGGTCGGGAATAATTCGCGACCCCAAACGTCCGAACGTCGACGATGGCCTAGTGCTGACTCACTGGAATCTGGAACGACCACGTGTTGCAGACGATGCTCTTCTGAATCTGCCCGGAGTACCTGTAATTCTTTTTATTGAAGATCCATGACATTCCGGTCGAGAATAGGTGCGATCCGACCGAGGTCGTGACCTCGAGCATGCCTTGGTTGTTGGTCACGCCAACCTGGCGGCCGTCAATGAGAATTGGCCATTGTTTCGAGGCTCCCGGCGGGAGACCGCCGATGAAGTTCAGGCTCACCCCGAACTTCGGTGTGCATGGGCCGGTGGCTGCCGGCGCCGCCCACACCACGGCCAGTAGGGACAGAATGAAGACAACCATGATCCATTTTATTTGCCTCATAATCAGACCTCCCTCAATTTGATAAAAACTTCTTTTTTCTGGGAGAAAGTATAGCCATAACGATCTTGTGTTTCAAGGGAATATTTACTAAAGAATGTGGGGTGTGGTATCGGTGATAATGAAAGGTGTTTATCGGGTTGGCCAATCTCCCAGTTGAGCAATCCGATTAGGTAATAAAGGTAGTCAGATACCTCTTGGATTGTCAGGTGACAATCAAAAAACAGGAGGTAATACTAAAAAGGGGCCAAGTCTGCTCTTGACTCTTGTTGACAAATTGGACCCCATCTCCTTTATCCCTTAATCTACGAACCCACAACTCCAAACTTATGTCCTTTAAGCTTATTTTTAACTAAGAACTTGGTCGAATAACTAGGGATAGAGCCTAATTCTTAAGAACAAAAAAGGCCGTGAGGTTGTAGATTCTTACGTAACAAGCCCCGAATAGCTCGCGCAGGAGCAGAAAGATATCCCTACCATCTCACTCAATGGGGCATTTACGGTCAAACGGTATTTAGAACTAGTGAGGATTCCCTGCAACGAAAGCCGAATAACTAGGCGCTGTCTCTAGTTAACTATATTAATTTACTATTAAATAACAATTTTTATTTAAATAGATTTTAACATTATCCAGTTATGCAATAGAAAAGCGGTTGGGATCAATAATAGGGTGTATAAGCCTCAACTTTTTAACCAATTGACTTATCTCGGCATCAATAGATCGACAATGCGGATCAATTCTTCTTCGGAATGAAAATGGATTTCCAATACCCCGCCCTTCTTCTTCCTTTTCAGCTTGATTCGGGTCTTATATTTCCCGACCATCTCCTTAACCCAGTCTTCTTCAAGGGGAACGGCCTTGGAATCCTTTTTAGACGAAACAGCCCCTTTCTTTTTTATCATCCGTTCCAGTTCTCTAACCGAAATCCCTTTCTCGACAACCTCTTTGGCCAGTTTATTTTGATCCTGGGCTGATTCCAGGCCTAAAAGACACTTGGCATGTCCAAAAGATATCGTCCCTTCGGCAATCTTTTCCTGAATCCAGGAAGGCAATTTCAATAAACGTAAAAAATTAGCAATCGAAGAACGATCTTTGCCTACCCGGTGGCCGACATCTTCCTGAGAAATATTAAATTCCTGGATCAACCTCTGATAAGCTTCAGCTTCTTCCATGGCATTCAAGTTCTGCCGTTGGATATTTTCTATCAAGGCCAGTTCCAATTGGGCAGTCGGCTCAGCCTCGCGGATCAACACCGGGATCTCGGTCACACCGGCCTTCTGAGCCGCACGCCATCTCCTTTCCCCGGCGATCAATTCATACCCGTCAATGGCTTTCCTGACCAACAAGGGCTGGATTATTCCTTTTTCTTTAATGGATTCAGCTAATTGATCTATGTCCGCTTCTTTGACTTTTTTGCGCGGCTGAAATGGATTGGGTCGAATCTCTTCTATGCCCACAAACAAAAAGGGCCGGTTTTCTGGTTTGGGTGCCTCCACCGATGGGATCAAAGCCCCCAGGCCCCGTCCCAATCCCTTCTTTTTAATATGTTGCATTCTTATTTCTTCCATCATGTTTCTCCCCTGCCAATATTTCTTCAGCTAAATCCATATAGCTTTGAGCACCTTTGGATTGAGGATCATAGAGTAGGACAGGCAGTCCATGGCTTGGGCTTTCACTGATTCGAACATTTCTCGGGATAACGGTTTTAAAAACAAGTTCTTTCAGATGAGTCCGGACCTCATTTTCCACCTGAAAAGATAGGTTGTTACGAACATCAAACATGGTCAGTAAAATTCCTTCCACATAAAGCGAAGGGTTCAAGCCTCCCTGAACGATCTGAATGGTATTAAGGAGTTTGCCCAATCCCTCCAAGGCATAATACTCACATTGGGTTGGAACAATAATGGCCTGGGCCGCAGTCAGGGCATTAACGGTAAGCAACCCCAAGGACGGAGGGCAGTCTAAAAGAATATAATCGAACTCGGGAATTAACGGCCCGATTTTTCTCTTGAGCACCTGTTCGCGTTGAGGCAAAGGAACCAGCTCAATATCCGCCCCAACCAGGTCCATATCGGAAGGAATTATTTTTAATAAGGGGATGTCAGTAGACAATACCAGGCTTGCCGGTTCGAGCTGATCGATCAAAAGATGATAGATGGAATACTCAAATACTTGTTTGTTGGCCCCAACCCCGCTAGTGGCATTCCCCTGAGGGTCAAAGTCGATAATCAACGTTCTCTTCTCCAAAAGGGCCAAAGCTGCAGCCAGATTGATGACCGTGGCAGTTTTACCCACTCCTCCTTTTTGATTAACTACAGCAATGATCTTTCCCATCAAACCACCTTAATAACAAGAATGGCTCCCACTATTGCACAAAACAACCTTTTTGAAAAGGTTTTAATGTTCCACGTGGAACATTATGATAACCATCAAATACCACTCCCCAAAGAAAAGACCTTACCCTAAAAAAGAGGATTTACCAAAGTTCTTAGGGAAAAAATAGATAAATTTGATTATTTAAAAGGAAAAAATATTTTTTCATTTATTTCAATGAGTTAACGATTAGAGCCATGGGTTATCCCTCAATTCGGCCTTAATGGGATTGAGGGATAACCATAATCAGCCTGTGGCGGAAGGTTATCTAAAGAAATTGGAAGCCCGGTTTCTTTAGAAATGAAATAGTTTATCCGTGAATATCCGCTGTCAGGCTTTGCCTAAACCGTGCCCGAGAAAGTCTTTGATTGTTCAATTTTCATGTCGCCTTCCGAATGGAAGCCTGTTTCTCAGGTCGGCAAAGCCGACCGTATCGTGACGCCCTAAGGGCATGAGGCGTTAGTAAAAAATGCCCTTGCTTTTCTTCTCAAGTGGTGACTATACAATAAGTCTAATAATATCATATTGTTATAAAAAACGAGGTTGCTTTGGTTCACTCGGAACGACGATATTAGGAACTTTTATTCAAGATAAACAAATTTAAAACACACCGGGAGAGCGAACAACTACGAAAATTTAATTTATCATTAAATATCAATTTGTTATAGTTTGCGTTTGTGTCTTTTCTATGGCCTCTGGAATTGCAGTCTCAAAAACCGAGGCCGATAGAAACGTGTATCCGACTCGATCAAGGCCAAATCCATTGAATTGGTGGTATAGGTGACTATGAGCTCCTCAGGGGAGAGAGAAATCTCGGGATGCCCTTTGGCCGCATAACAGAAAATACGTGGGTTCCACTGCGCCTCCGGACATCGGTAAAACCGGATCGGCTCGCCCCACGGGCCGTGGAGCTCGGAAGCCAGACGGAAGACCATGTGTTCGGAAAGACTGTCCTGGGTGTAGAGCATCAGGTATCGATTGATGACCGGCTGAAAGGAAACGGAGAATTCATTGGTCATATTCTCGCCCAAGCTGCCAGCGCGATCAACCTCCGCCACCCATTCTCCATTGGCATAGAAACGCCACTGGCTGAAATCCATAATTCGGGCCGCCGGCACTCTGGCCAGGATCAACTGCTTTTTTCTGACACCTCCCGAGATTTCATCCATGGTGCCGAAGATATAACAATCCTCTTCCTTAACAAGGACTGCGGAGCCGAATAACCTGTTTTCGTTGCTCCAAGGAATCTTTCGTTGTAAAAGCTGCCAGCGTTCGGGGGGATCGTCCGGGTTGCTGACCATGCCCAACCAGGTGGCGACGGTCCTGAAATCGAAGGCCGGTGGTCCGTTGGTACGTTCGACTTGAATCAGGAAAAGAAACAGCCCTTCTTTGGTCCGTACCCCATGATAAGGCCAGAACCAGCCCGCGCCGTCTGAGGGACGCACAAAGGCTGCAGGCACACCCTCAGTTGTAAGGCCGTGAAAAAAATCAATGATGGCCTGTGACGGTTCCTTTCCGATTTGTACGGCGATGGTGTTGTTGACCAGAACGGCATTGATGTGCCGCCCGTCCTTCACCTCTCCAATGAACGTGTCGCCGAAGAGCCATAAAATCCTGTTGGAGTCAAGCCCCACGGAGAATACGCCGTCCCCACCGGTCCAGCCAACGTTTCGTTGAAAAAGGGCTTCATGACCTGGCAGTGTTTCAACCGTAAACTGCGGCAGGTGAGGCCGGCAGGCGGAAGACAGCAGGAATAAAAGGACAATAACCAACCGGGAGACAGGCAACCGTCCGATCTTAGTATGAGGAAACGGGCTAATTTTTCTTAAAATGTCGACGAGCATTTTTTATCTCCAGTCCGTTGTCGGCCATAACGGCCTATATCGACGCTCTGTTAATCCAAAAAAAATTCCACAGCCTCTGAATCTACCCCGGAATCGGCCAACCACCCATTATCTCTTTTCGCTTTTTCTCCTTGATTCCTCATCAAGCCTATTTTATATTCTTTTCATTAAAAAGGAAATAGGCTGGAACGACTCAAACTGGATTTATTGACTTTTTACTAATCTTTCACGAAATGGGGGTGCTTAAATGCAATTAAAATCCGTTGATCAAATCAGTTATGCTGTTCAAGATATCGATGAGGTCATTAAAAAATGGTCGACCTTATATGGTATGGGACCCTGGACCTTCAGAGAAAACGGCGGCGCCGATGCCAAGGGGCGGCCCTGGAAAATAAGGATGGCCTTTACCTATATTGGGCCGGTGCAGATCGAACTCGTTCAATGTACGGAAGGGAGAATTTTTCAGTCGAAATTTATCGACAAATGCGGAGAGGGGCTTCATCATTTGGGCTTCTATGTTGATGATGTTGACGCAGAAGCAAAAAAACTGATTGAAAAAGGGGCCAAACTTCTGATCCAAGACCCTGGGAATTTTGCCTACCTCGATGCCGGCGGTCCCGGAGGGGCTATTTTTGAACTGATGAGACGCCCCTAAAGGGAATCTCTATAAAACCCAACCAAAGATATTTGAAATATTCCTCCCAATCTTGGGAGATTGGTCATAGGGGGGTCATATTTTTTGGAGTTGTCCAAAGAGTAATTATGAGATTCCCATTCGGCCAGAATGGCTAGGGTTGATTCGAGGCAGGGCATTCACCTTAGCCTGTTTTGGGCGGCAGTGATAAAATCTTTTGAAAATTAACCCTTGAATCCTCGAATCCTTGACCCCTTTCTCCCAACTAATTGTGAGAAGAATAACAAATAATTTAATCAGGAAGGTTTCCTATGCTGCCAAAAGAATACGATATTGAAGGAAAGGTTGTTTTTATCACCGGGGCCGGTCGCGGCATCGGCAAGGGGATCGCCCAGGTGCTGGCCGAAGCCGGGGCCGATATCGCCTTAAATGCCCTTACCGATCGCTATGTTATCAAGACTGCCGAAGATATTGCTCAAGCAAGCGGGCGCAGGGTAATGCCGATCCTGGCCGATGTGACCAAATCCGATGAGGTACAGCGGGCGATGGATTCGGTGTTGAAAGAGTTCGGAGGCATTGATGTCCTGGTCAATAACTTGGGGGATGCTATTCGAAAACCCCTGGTCAAGCTACCGGATAAAAAAGGAGAAACCGCCTCGGATAATGACATCAAGAAAATAGTTGACCTTAACGTTATGGCCGCCATCCTCTGCACGCGCGCCATAGGTCCCCATATGCTCGAACGCCGAAGCGGTAAGATCATCAATATCTCCTCGTTCACCGCAGGAAAAGGCGGGAAGGAAATCGTTCTCTATACCCTGGCCAAAGCCGCTGTCGTTGGATTTACCCGCGCCCAGGCCCTGGAATGGGCTCCATATAATATCCAGATCAACTCGATCGCCCCTGGTTTTTTCCCCGAACCGCTGAATGTCGTCAGTGAAGAAGCAGCTAAAACAATGGCCGCATACATTGCTAAAATGACTCCTGTGGGCAGGGCCGGTCGCTTGCGGGAAGCAGGTCTGCTGGCCCTCTATCTGGCCTCTTCGGCTTCCGACTATATGACCGGTCAAACCCTTTATCTCGACGGGGGACTCAGTCTATAATTGAAGATCCCTGCATCTCGATGCAGGGATCTTCCCTTTCCACTTCCATCCCTTCGATCCCACCGCCCGCTTTTCCCCTGCTTGTAAAGCCTACGGGTGCAATCGGCAACCTTTCGGTCCCCGGCAGAAAAATGTGGTCAATATTATTTTGAGACCCTTAATACTTGGGATTGAAGACGTTGCTTTTAATCTAAAAGATTTCCGGCATAGAGGCCCCGGCGTTCGGGCTCCATGGCTGCCAGCCGTTTTTCAGCCTCTTCCGGAGACACCACCTCCAGTGTACCGTCTTCGTTCTGAACAATGACCCCTCCCTTAGCTAAAAGTTTGTAACGCTTCTTCCGTTCTTCTTTATCCGGAACACAGACAATCTGGCAGTTTCCACAGGTGGTATACAACTTATAATTCATCATCGAATGATACCGGCCGCCTTCTCCTTCCGGCCTTTGACCATAGGCGATACTGGAGGCGATTAGCAGATTAAGGAAAGGGGCATCCTCGTCCGGAACAGGGAAGCGCCCCGGGGACCAGGTGGACCATTTCCCGGAGCGGTGGAGTCCTGTGTACCCTCCGCAAACATATTGACACCGAGTGTAGGCCCGTCTGGCGGCATAGGAAAATGTATGGGCGCCAAGAGTTATTTCGGTCATTTCTTTGGAGTTAATCAGGCCCGAGGCACAGCTGGCCGCACATAAATGGCATTCATCACAATAATTATCCTCCTGGTTCAGGGGGGCCGTTGGGGTCAGTTCAGCGCTGGTGACCACACCACCTAATATGATACAGGCCCCGTGTTTGTTGTCGATCACATTCCCGGACCAGCCGAAGGAAGCCACACCGGAGGCTACGGCCAGGTAGCGGAGGCTGATGGGGGGAAACATATCAAATCGTCCCATGGGCGTGTCGTCGCGGTAAACATCATTGGCTGCCAAAGGAACGGCCGGGAACCCTCTTTGGGATAGAGTGCCGGCCAGTTTGACGGCGATACCGCTTGATATACTGTTAACTTCGTTATATTCGCGTTCGTAAGAAAGACGGTCTTTCTTGGCTAAATAATCGGGGATCGTGTTCTGATCCAGGGCCAAGGAAAAAACAATGGCCGATTTGGCCCCGGGCAGTACATAAGATAAATCGACCGAAGGCGGACCACCGATTAGGGTGTCCAACGTAGCGATTCCGGATTTAACGGCACCTTCTAGAAGAGGATATTCCAAAACCAGAGAATTTAGTTCTTTCATTCCTTTCCTCCAATCATATTTTTTAGATCGTTAGTGCGAAAATAAGGTTTAAGGATTCAGCCGCTCGACTTCGTCGAGCTATAGAAAAGGTTCCCCTCCGGGGAACTGCGTGGTTTTATGTTCCAAGCCTTTTACTTGAATCCTTGACTCCTAGACCCTTGAATCCTTCTTTTCATGCTTCATGGTGCCACAAAGGAAGTATATCCAACTCCTAATTTACGAACAAAGCTTTATATCCTTCCATATACAGATAAAACAATTTCGAACCGGGGGTATCCCCTGAGTTTCTCCAAAAAAGCATAAAATAAACAAGGATCACAAAAATGATTAAAATCAAGGCCGGCCCGAGGGTAACTATTCGGATGGTTTCCCCCCTTTTCTTGGTCCGCCATCTCCAGAATATTTCGCACAGGGGGAGGAAAAGGAGTTGGATACCGAGAAGTCCTAAAGGGGATGGGCCAAGAGCGTAATAAAGGGATTCGCCCAATGAAAAGATGCTGCTCACCCGCCAGATTTCTTTTAAAATCCAGGCCAGGGGCACGATTAAAGCCCAGAGGATTCTTTCTTTGACGGAAGCGCCCCGGACATACAGGACGCTATAAACAAAAAGACTGCTGAAGATTATCGTGAGGCCCAGCAGCGGATAGAAGATAGTGGCCGCAGTCCGATAAGTTTGACCGCGCCCAAACCACTCCAGATGACTCGTCAGGACATTCAGCACAATCCAAACTCCCAGGGTGATGCCCGCCGGTAAGAGCACCCTTCGGCTGAAGGGCTTTATTCCCTTCCTCCCTGCCATCTTAGCCATTGGCCTTCCTCCTTAAATAATTTTTCATCATGGCTTGCAATTCCGGTAAAACGCTTTTCCCTTCCGGTTGGGAGATGATGTTGTGCATGGTGCGGGGATCTTTTAGGATATCAAAAAGCTCCGCCGCTTTTTGATTCCCGTATTCGATATAAAGGAAACGGTCGGTTCTCACCGCATCCCACTCGGGAACGCTGTAGGGAAAATCTTTGAAGTATTCCAAATGGACTGAAGAGCGATGAGGAAGATTTTTATTGCCCGTCAATATGGGCGCTAAACTCATGCCCTGCATGGTCCCGGGAACCTGCAGCCCAGCCAGGGCCAGGAGTGTAGGCGCCATATCGACACTGAGGACCAATTCTCCGGTGGTTCTGCCAGGATTGTTTATTTTTGAGGGATAGCGCATAATAAGGGGAATGCGCGTCGCTTCTTCATAGGGGAATCTTTTATCGATCAATTGTTTTTCACCCCAGAAATACCCGTTGTCACTGGCATAAACAACAATGGTCCTGTCGGCAATTTTAAGCTTTTCCAGCTCGGACAGGATCCGTCCGATCTGCTGGTCCATGGCTGTAATGACCCGGTGGTAGTCCAGGTATTTTTCCCCTACACTGCCCATCACACCGTAATAGCCACTCCCCTCTTTATGATGAATCCATGGATGATACTCAGGAGGAAGCGTACGGCTCACATCTGCATCCTTATAGAGTTCCTGTAATTCGTGGGGCGGCACAAAGGGCTGATGCGGGGCTTTGTGGGCAAGATAAACGCAGAAGGGACCATCCTTCTCCTTACGGATAAAGTCCAGAGCCAGATCCGTTAGATCCTCCGTCAGGTATTTTCCCTTTCTCTCCGTAACGACCCCATCGATGATCAATGGGCAGTCAAAATAAATTCCCTGCCCTCCGGAAGCGGTAAAGGTAACGAATCGATCGACGGCTTTTCCCAAAAGGTTCGGCAGTCTGCCGGGCATATGCCATTTACCGAAAAAGGCATTTTTATATCCGGCCTTCTTGAGAAGCTCCAAGAAGGTTACATTCTTATCATTCCATGGCGTAAAATTGTTTTTTACGCCGTGGCGATGGGCGTATTGGCCGGTCAGGAAACATCCCCGTGAGGGGCTGCATAATGGTGTGGTCGCAAAGTTGTTGGTGAATTTTACCCCTTCTTTGGCCAACCGATCGAGATTGGGGGTCTTGATAAAGGGATGCCCCATGTTGCTCATGGTATCGGCACGATGGTCGTCGGAAAGGATGAAGACAATGTTCGGCTTCTTTTCCTGGTTCGTCCCCTTTCCCGCTCCCACGACCCGAGAGACCAAGCCGAAATCGGTTGCCCCAGCCGCCAAAGTACCCCCGATGATCTTGAGTGTTTGGCGCCTGGAGACCTTGCGATCGAAAAACTTGATTTTTCCCATTGTTATATTCCTTTCTCCTTGATAAATGCTCATGCTCGCTGACTGCGGGCACCACGAAACATGAAATTTTGGGTTCGTCGAACGATAAACGACGAATGCTTTTTTATTAAGCTTACGTCATCCAACCGTTATCATCTCGCCTAAACGCTTTTTCAAATCATCTGGCAGGTTGCGGTTGGCCTCACCGATGACCACTTTCGGTAGGCCATTGAAAACATGATAGGCCCGATTGAGGACCCGATCATCCCAAATGGTCCTCAGGTCGTTTTTATTTAGTCTATCGGCAACGATGGTCGGTTTCAGGCCCCCCAACCTATGGACGACCCAGTAATTGGCCAGACTGGCTACCAAGGGGCTGTTATCGGCAAACTTGCCTTTTTTATCAGCTGGGATATGACGCCGGTTTTCCAGCAGCCAGGCCAGGGACACCATATCGTGGGCTACAACAGACTCCGAGGCGATGGCCAGACCGATTTCCGGTTGATGAACATGCCCTGTATCAGGTCCGAAGGTGGTCAGAATTTTATCGGCCATGGAAATAACCAGACGCTGTTTCTTTACCAATGTTTGGGCGGTGTTGGCTTCGGCTGTTTTTTTATGGAAGGTGGAGGCATCCCGATGGTATTCCAGCCGTGTATCTGTCCGCCAGTAGCCCACCGCCGCCTTCAGACCCAGGGTGGCTCCGGCGAGGACATGGCGGCTACAACGAGGCATGAGGATGATATGATCAACCCCTTTCAATATATTGGGCATCATCAGACCGCTTTTCCAATGGGTTCCTGTATTCATGGGGTCTTCATAAAAGGCTTTCCATCCCCCTTCCTCAAAAAAATGAACCTCTCCACCAGCCGCCAGAACCGCTCCGGCCATACCGGAGGTTTCCATGAGCTTCCGTGTGCTGCCGGAAAAGCCATTTGGCGAGAGCTTAACATATTCGATGCCGGACATGTCGCCCACGATGACCCGGCGAGCCCCTTTTTCCCTGAGAAGACCGATAACGGCGGCGATGGCCAGGGGACTGGTTGTGGAAGGGTAAGGCTTTCCTGAATTCAAAGCCGGTTTGATGAAAACCGAATCGCCTTTGGATAACCAGGAAAAATCCGAGGCAGCCAGGACAGCTTCACACACGGCCAATTTTTGGATTTCCTCAGAAGCCCCTTTGGGCACGCCTGCCAGGGAAACCCTGGTTTCATTTTTGGAAACAGGCGGTTTGCCCTCCAGGGAGACCTTGGGGGCTCCAAAACTCCTGGAATGAAAAAAAACCGCACCGGCGGATATTCCCGCCACCCCTTTCAAAAAATCTCTACGTCTCATTAGACCTTTCTATCAATCAGGATCAGGGGAGTCGATTATTATCGTGTGCAACGGTCATGACCAGGTCAATCCTCGTTTCAAAGGGTGCCTTCGGTCTTTCAACCCGATGGAGTTTCAGGGCTTCGGTCGGACAGGTAATGGTGCAGACTCCGCATCCGATGCATTTTTCCAGATCGACCACGGACCGGCCTGCCTCCTCATCCAAAGAAAGGGCTCCGAAAAAACAGCGATCGACGCAGGTTCCGCAGGAAAGGCACTCGTCCCCGGCCTGAGGGGCAAAGGGAGACGGCAGCACGGCCGTCGGATTATCCCAGCGCGTTCTGCCCCGAACATTGGAGCAGCAGCATCCACAGCAAAGACAGATCACACCGTGAGGGTCGGCGATATAATTTTCCGAGGTCGCGATCAGACCTAGTTCCACCATTTCGTCAAGATAGAAGATAGCCTGCTCCTTGGTGACTCGCTTACCTAACCCGATATTCATAAAAAGCCGGGCAGTGCTGCCGATAAAGATACATGTCGCTACAGGGAATCGATCCCGGCATTCGCGGATTTCCAATTTCTCAGTTCTTGTTCGACAGGGACAGGGAACCAGGGCCAAGTCTTCGGTTTTTAGATTTTTGATATACTCATGAGCTTCTTCGGCGGTAAAAATCTTTTCTTCCGGATAAAGGGCCTGTTCCACCGGAATGGCCCGCAATGCGGGCGTGCCCTTTTCAGAGGTGCCATAATATTTATAATATTTTTCTTTGATAAAAAATTGCTGATAGAGTTTGGCCGCTTCCAAATCTTCCGGCATGATGTCCGGATAAAACATATGCAGATTGACCAAGTTGGCAATGACGGGTAAACAGTAGCCGTTCCTGGACAGGTTGATGAACCCTTTCTTGGCCAATGGTTCAAAAACGGCCTCGACACTTTCCAAGTCACAACCGGAGTCCTCGGCCACTTCCCGGGCTGTTTTCATGATGGGTGCCATTGAAAGATATTGGACCAGTTCGGCTTCCTCGGGTTTGTAGACGATTTTTAAGTAGGCAATAAAGGCCTTGGAAAGCTCCTGGTCCGCTTTAGGAGCGGTCTGATAGCCTTTATCCACGTTTTCGGCGATCCGAACATAGACTTGATTATCTGGGTTGTTATTCGGCATGAGGCCTCCTTTAATCAGTAGGATTTCTAATTCTTCGTCAACCGTCAACAATTATTATGATGAATAATCCGTTTGTCAAGAAAATATTAACTAAAGTAAATTCAATAAAAATAAAATAATATTTAGTTGACTTTTATAAAATATTTTCTATCATACATATTTTAAAAGAAT
>Ga0209777_10004755_pt1 | contig 15906 bp, 13 predicted proteins | sample FrelakmetHBP12HB_FD_187147 | JGI IMG/M metagenome (GOLD analysis project Ga0209777, IMG submission 187147) | Freshwater lake sediment microbial communities from the University of Notre Dame, USA, for methane emissions studies -HBP12 HB (SPAdes)... | ecosystem: Environmental > Aquatic >...
TTGCACGGGATGCGCAAGAGCATCGCCGAGCGCATGTTCAAGAGCCTGCAGTCGAGCGCGCAGCTCACCATCACCACCGAGGTCGACGTCACGCCCCTGGTCGCACGGCGCGAGCAACTCAAGGAGCAGTTCGGTCTCACGTACACCGACATGCTCATCGAAGCGGTAGCGGGCGCTCTGGTCGCGCATCCGCGTCTGCGGGTGACCGCGGAAGGCGATGTGATCCAACAGCACAACGAGATCAACGTCGGCATCGCCGTCGCGCTCGAGGAAGGGCTCATCGTCCCGGTGGTGCGCCACGCCGACAAGAAGTCGTTGCAGCAGATCGCCGAGGAGTCGCGGCTGCTGGCGGAGAAGGCGCGCACGGGGAGCCTCAGCGTTGATGATGTGAGGGAGGGAATCTTTACCATCACCAACCTCGGCATGTACGATGTCGACGCCTTTACACCGATCATCAATCAGCCGCAGGTCACGATCCTCGGCGTCGGGCGGATCGTGCAGAAGCCGGCGGTGCATGATGGCCAGGTGGCCATCCGCTCGATGATGGTGCTCAGCCTGACGTTCGATCACCGTATCGTCGACGGCGCCCCGGCGGCGGCATTTCTCCAGGACGTGGCCGTGCGGCTGAGCCGGTGAGGCGCCCTCAACTCGCCGCAATCTCCTGCGCGATGCGGGTCGCGAACGCCATGATCGACACCTGCGGGTTCACTCCCGTGCAGGTTGGAAACACACTCCCGTCCGCCACGAACAGCCGCTTCACATCGTGGGCTTCGCCGCGCAGATTGACCACGCTGCTCTCCGGCTTCGGCCCCATGCGGCAGGTGCCCATGGGGTGAAAGCCGGTCGGACTCAGCGCCTCCGGCCCCCAGCGTGTAGCATCATTGAGGGCTTCAAGATCTGCCGCCTTCTTCACCTCGGCTAGGCCGGGCAATCCGACCTCCACGGTCCGGGCGCCGGCCGCCAGGAAGATCTCGGCAGCCAGCGCGATGCCACGGATGAGGCGCTGGGTGTCCAGGCGGTTGAGCTTGTACCAGATGATCGGCCTCCCCCGCTGTCCGAGCTGCAGGACGCGGCCGCTGGAAGAATCGGAGACGAACAGTCCGGCCACCACCAACTGTTTGTACTGCGCCATCGCTTCCTTCGCGGCGCGCCCGATGGCGTGACCGGTGGCGACAGCCATACCCGGAAGCGGATTGGTGACCTCGATCATCACCTCGTGCGAGTCCATCAGGTGGTCGACGAAATACGACTGCAAGGTGCCACGCCAGGCGTAGATGTCCTCGTCGAATTGCGCCGGCACGCCGAGCGCGGGATGGACGCGCAGGTTGCGCCCGAGCTGGCCGCTGCGGCGGCCGACGCCGTTGGCGCGCAGCAAGAGCGGCGTGTGAATTGCGCCGGCGGCAACCACCACAGTATCGGCGCGGACACGCAACCTCCCACGCACCTCGTCGGTGACGCGATCGAGGATGTCGGCTTCGACGCCGACCGCGCGGCCGTTCTCGATCATGATCCGGCCGGCACGGCAGCGGGCGAAGATGCGCGCGCCGTGCTCAGCGGCACGCGGCAAGTACGACAAGTGCATGGCCTGTTTCGCGTCGCTCGGGCAGCCAAAGGCACACACGCCGCACCCGCGGCAGCCGCTGATGTTGCGGCGGATGGGCTCGCCGTGCAGCCCAAGGGCGCGCACGCCGCGGTCGAAGATCTCGGCGTTTTTGCCGATGATGTCCGACGGCACCGCCGTAACGTGCAGAATCTCTTCGACACGCTCGAAGATCGGCGCCAAAGTGGTAAGATCGAAGCCTTCGAGGCCAAACTCGGACTCCCAGCGGCGCAGCACCTTGTCCGGTGTGCGAAAGCAGGTGCCGGAGTTAACCACCGTCGTACCGCCGACAGCTTTGCCCAGCGGCAAGGGGATGACCGGGCGGCCATACGCCATCGTCGCGCCTTGGTCGCGGTAGGTGCGCAGCACGCGCTCGAACGGCGGACCGTGAAAATCACCCTGTGTGAAATAGGCGCCTTCTTCGACGACCAGCACCGAACGTCCCGCTTCCGCCAGCTCCTTGGCGACTACCGCGCCGGCGGCGCCGGAGCCGATGATGCAAGCGTCGACGCGCTCGTCGACGTTGCCTTTGAGGTCCGGATACCTCAGCGGGGTGAGGCGCGGACCTTTCTGCGGCGGAACGTCGTGAAGACACGTGCCGGTGAAGCCGAATGCCGCCTCCACTTCCGGTGCGGCGCCAAACGTCAAGCCGCACAACTGCTTCAGCGCGGTGATCGGAATTCGCCGCCAGGGGTACCGGCTTAGTGCCGCCTCTTCGACAAAACGCTCACGCTCCGCAGCGGATAGACGAGAGAAGGGTCTTAGGTAACGGGAGGCGAGCGGACTGAGCTCCCAAGCTGCGAGTAGCAGCGCCACCTGACGGCGCGTCGCGGGGCTGAACGCGTTAAGATACCGATCCAACCGGCCGGCAACCCCGACGTCAGCCGCACCCAAAGGAAAGGCACCGCCGCGTGGAATGATCGCGTCCGCCACCGCCGCCAGCGTCGCCAGTTGTCCGGCGTGCAACGTGCCGCCTTCGCGCCCGGCCGTCATCGCCGGCGATTCTGGAATCAGCATGCCGAAAACGCAAGCGTAGAAGAGCCGTCTTGGCTCTTTGCAGCGCCGCAGCCCCACCACTTCGTGCGTACAAGAGCCGGATCAAGCGCCGAGACGCCGCCTGCGGCACTGTCCCAAGTTCGAATATCACGTCCTTGTGCGAACCACTCCAACCTCTCCCCTCGGCCCCTCTCCGACACGGAGAGGGGAGCGAAAAGCCAAAGCATTTCTCCCCCTTCCCTCGTAGGGAAGGGGGCCAGGGGGTTGGGTTTGAAGGCGAACGGCGTCCGATCAGGACAAGTACGCCGCGCCTACTGCCCATTTGCACATTCGCCCGATCTTCGCTATAGGTGGAAGCGTCGGAGGGACCGCAGATGATCCTGACCAAACGGCAAAAGCAGCTCTACGATTACATCGACGACTTCATCGCCCGGCATGGCTACGCGCCGACGCTGGAAGAGATCGGCGCACGCTTTAGGCTGTCCTCCCTGGCCACGGTGCACAAACACCTGACGAACTTGGAGGAAAAAGGACTCATCAAGCGCAAGTGGAACTTCAGCCGCGCCATCGAAATGGTCCCGCAGCAGAAGAAGGCGGCAGCGGTGGAGCTGCCGCTGCTGGGTTACGTCGCTGCCGGCGCCCCGATCGAGGCGTTGGAGAACGCCGAGAGTTTTGTCGTCCCGGAGGAGTTCGTGCGCCGGCAGAACACCTTCGCGCTGCGGGTGAAGGGCAACTCGATGATCGACGATGGCATCTGCGACGGCGATTACATCATCGTCGAGCAGCGCCCGAGCGCGAGCAACGGCGAAACCGTGGTCGCCCTGGTCAATGGTGAGGCCACGGTGAAGAAGTTCCACCGCGACAAGGGCGGCAAGATCCGGCTCATCCCAGCCAACGAGAGCATAGCGCCGATCATCGTCAAGGACAGGGACGTAGCCATCCGCGGCGTGGTCGTGGCGGTGATGCGGAAGTACTGACGGTAAGCCGGTGGACCGGTTAGCTGGTGCGCCGGTGTTCTCTATCGGCTCACCGGCACATCGGCGCACTGGTTCACGAATAGTCCCGCGTCACCAGCGTGCCCGGCCCTCACCGGACTGAACACGTTCAGTGAAATCATCGAAGAAGTCGGCGAAGTGGTCGAGGCGGGTTCGGGAGTTCTCCGCATCCGCGCCCGGCAGGTTATCGAGGACGCGAAGCTGGGCGACTCGATCGCCATCAATGGCGTTGATCTGAAAGCAGCTGGGAAATCTTCTAGCGTAGCGGTACCCAATGAATGTCACTCGATCGTCTTATGTGATGACGATGGCGGGAGGTCGAAGCCCTCGCACAAAGCATCTCCGGAGCGGTCGGTCACGATGACGGCGGGCGGTCGTGCTCGACAAATTCACGCACCGAAGGACGCCGCCACTGCACCTCAGCGAAATGCCGGATCTTGTTTGGCACCTCGTTGCCGTTGAGAATCAAGCGGTGCAGCATCAACGCCAGCTCGCTGTCGGCGATGCACCAGGGACCGAACAACGAGGTCGTGCTCTCTGCGATCAGCAGATCCGCCACGCGCAGCAGTCTGTCGGCTGCGGCCTCTCCCGCTGCGGACAGCGGTGTGGCTGCGCGCTGGTAGAACATCATGGTCGTCGGCCGTTCCTCACGCAGCGCCTGCAAGTCGCTACGCAGCCACGCCATGATCTGGCGCGCCCGCGCACGTTGCCTGAGACTTTCGGGCAGCAGGCGCGGGTACTGCGGTGCCGGAAATGCCTCTTCGAGGTAGTCAACAATGGCGCTCGACTCCGCCAGCCAAAACCCCTCATGCTCCAGCGTTGGGACCTTACAGGTCAGGGACTGGTCGCGAAACGGCGGGCGATGCTGCTCGCCCTCGTTCAACTTGAGGGGAATCACGTCGAAGGCCAAGCCTTTCTCGCGCAATGCGATGAAAGACGAGAAGACGTAGGGGCTGATCCAGAGGTGCTCGCCGTACAACCTGATCCGGCCATTGTGGGCCATGAGCGTGCTCTAGCACAGCGACGGCGAAGGGAGTAGAAGCACACGACTTCCTGGGAGCGGCCGCAGGTTGGGTGAATGGGCTGCGTGGAGACACTCCGAACGGGCGCAGGCAAACGCGCTGCGGGCACTTTGCTGAGGCAGCATCACTCCGGCAGGCTCGAGCTCGTGGTGATCGCTGCCGTGCTGCTGATCAAGTTATGCAGCGGCCTTCAGAACGTCCCCTTCCATCCTGACGAAAGCCAATGGATCGCGACCAGCTACGCCTTCCAGGCGTGGATCGGAGGCGATTTTTCGGCGCCCGTGTGGCATGACTCGTACTGGACTCGGACGCAGCCACCGCTCACGCGCTATCTGATTGCAGTCGGGTGGCTTGCCGGCGGCTACAATTTCCGCGATCTGAACACGCCGTGGATCTGGGGCTTCGATGAGGCGACGAACCTCGCGCGCGGAGCATTGCCGAGCCCGGGCGTCCTCTGGTGGTCACGGCTGCCCATGGCAATCTTGGCAGCGGTATCGGCCCTGGCGCTGTTCGTGCTCGTCACCGAGTCGGCAGGCCGGCTCGCTGGCTACATTCTGGTGATCCTATTCGCGTACAATCACTTCTTTCTGTACGCACTGCGCCGCGCCATGAGTGAGACGCCCCTGCTGGTCTGTCTAACGCTCGCGATGTTGGCCGGCTGTTCCGCGGCCACCAGTTGGCAACAGCTACGCGGGAACGCTCACGGGTTGTTGCGGTCGTTCATTCAGCCACTGCTGCGCTTCGGCCTGATGGGCTTCCTCTGCGGAGCCGCAACTGCCGCCAAGCTGAACGGAGCGCTTGCCGTGTTATCCGGGCTTGCCCTCGTCGCACTGCTCGCCGCCACCCGAACGGCGAACCTCTCCCGCGTTTTCCGCGTGGCTGTCGTGGGTTGTTCAGCGATCGTGATCACCGCAAGTGCCGCCGGCACCTTCGTCGCCTGCAACCCATACCTTTACCCGAACGTACCGGCGCGCAGCATGGCGATGCTCCAGCAGCGGTTCGAGGAGATGGCCAAGCAGCAAGGTTTTGCCCCATCACAGGTAATCCGTGGTGCGGAGGCCCACGCCCTGGAGATCTTGCGCTCTGTGTTCGAAGACCTCGCGACGGTCAGCTTCACCGGGTCTTGGCTCCTCAACCTGCCCTTGTGCATCGTAGGCTTCGGCTATTTCGTGGCGGCGGGATGGCATTGGTTGCGGAACAGCGCCGGATCGGCCGCGGCCGCGGTTACCGTGTTGACCGCGCTCATCTGTGCGATGCCGGCCCTCCTGACGCCACTGGCTTGGGACCGCTACTTTCTGCTGCCGGTCGTCTTCAGCACGATGTTCATCGCCGTCGGGCTGTCCGCAGTTCTCAATGCCGCAGCAAGACGGGGCTTGCCTCGGCTGCCGGACAGTGGTCCTGGCGCTCCGGTGTCCGTTGTGTAGGGAGACAACGCGCTGCGCCGCTACAGCTTGGAGCGTGCACCTGACATCGGTCGCAGCCTTGCGTTGCAGCCGTCAAACCTGCAAGCTGGCCACATGTTCACTGGAATCATCGAAGAAGTAGGCGAAGTGGTCGAGGCGGGTTCGGGAGTCCTGCGCATCCGCGCCCGCCAGGTGATCGAGGACGCGAAACTGGGCGACTCGATCGCCATCAACGGCGTTGATCTCACCGTGGCGGAACGCAAAGGTGATTGGTTCAAGGCCAACGTGATGCCCGAAACGTATCGCCGCTCCAATCTCGGGATCCTGAAGCCCGGCGACGGCGTCAACCTCGAGCGCTCGGTGCGTCCGACCGACCGGCTCAGCGGCCACATCGTGCGCGGCGTGGTCGAGGGCACGGCGACCATTCAATCCATGGAGCCGGAAGGTGACGCCATGATCGTGCGCTTCCAGACGCCGCCGGAATTGTTGCGGTACATGGTGGTGAAAGGGCCGGTAGCCATCGACGGCGCCAGCCTGACCATCATCGACAAGACTGACGACACCTTCGCGGTGTCACTGGTGCAGTACACCCTGGAACACACGAATGTGCTGCGCAAACGGATCGGTGACTCGGTAAACATCGAAACCGACATCATCGCCCGCTACGTCGAAACGTTGTTCCCGCCCTTGGGAACGCAGACGCCTTAGTGTACTGCACGCAACGGCATAACGTAGCTCAGACCGCCTACATGTTGAGACTCCAGCGGCGCGGTGGCGCGGGTCACGAGTTAGAAGAACATCTCATCACCTCACCCCGCCCTCTCCTGGGAGGAGAGGGAGCAAGAAGGTCCCCTCTCCCTCCGCGATAGGGTTAGGGTGAGGGGGTAAGATGTCGGCGAAGTACAATGTTCCGCCTTCGATCATTCAATTGGGTTTGCGATTCGGGACACTGGTTCGCAGGCCGAAAGACTTGAGGCATCAGGCGCCGCTTCGCTATAGGGTTTGCTTGAAAGAGGTTGGGGAGTCCTCTAGCGTAACGGTGCCCAATGAATAGAAAAGCGCGGTTCGCAATCGCGGCGTTCCTGCTGGCCGGAGCCGTGGGGTACCTGATGTACAGCGGCATACGCCAGGCCGCAGTCTACTATCTGACGATCGATGAGTTTCTCGCGAAGAAGGAGAGCTTGGCAAACGAAGGCATTCGGGTTGCCGGCCGCGTCGAGCTGGGAAGCGTGACGAAGAGGATGACACCGGTCGGCGAAGAGTTGAATTTCCGACTAGGCGACTTCCGCACCGACGGTGCCGCTGGGCCCGCAGTTCCCGTGCATTTCATCGGCGTCACGCCGGACATGTTCAAGGCCGCCGGCGGCAGCGACGTGATTGTCGAGGGCAAGTACCGCGACGGGACGCTGTACGCCCAGAGCCTCCTCACCTCGTGTCCTTCCAAGTACGAAGCTGAAGCCGGAAAGTAGTCGCACCTATGGTGGACATCGGCTCCTTGGCGCTGGCGATCGCGTGGGTCCTCGCTCTTTACGCGGCCCTGATGTCGCTGGCCGGAGCGTACTGGCGCAAGCGTGACTTCATCGCCAGCGCGGAGCACGCGTCGCTCGCGGTTTGGGGCCTGGTGACAATCGCCGGCGCGACGCTGCTGCACGCCCTGGTCACGCACGATTTCAACCTCGAATACGTCGCGCACTACTCCAGCAGCACGCTCCCGCTACCGTACACCATTGCGGCGCTGTGGGGGGGACAGTCCGGATCGTTGCTGTTCTGGCTCATGATCTTGACCTCAATGGGAGCCGTGGTGCTGTTGCAGAACCGCGAGTGCAACCGCGAGCTGATGCCCTATGTGAACGTGGTGTTGATGCTCATCGCATTCTTCTTCCTCTCCATGCTGAACTTCGTCACGCCCCCGTTCCAGCGGCTGGCCTTCACGCCGGCAGAGGGGCAGGACCTTAACCCGCTGCTGCAGAACTACTGGATGACCATCCATCCGCCGGCGCTGTACCTGGGCTACGTCGGCTGCGCCGTTCCGTTTGCATTCGCCATCGGGGCGCTGGTGACCGGCAAGCTCGGCGATGCGTGGATCCGCACGACGCGGCGCTGGACGCTGCTGGCGTGGTTCTTTCTCAGTATGGGCAACCTGTTCGGCGCCCAGTGGGCGTATCTGGTGCTTGGTTGGGGCGGCTATTGGGCGTGGGACCCAGTCGAGAACGCCGCCTTCATGCCGTGGCTGACCTGCACCGCTTTCCTGCACTCGGTGATGATCCAGGAAAAGAAGAACATGCTGAAGATCTGGAACATGGTGCTGGTGATTCTCACCTTCGCGCTGACCATCTTCGGCACGTTCCTCACACGCAGTGGCGTGATCTCCTCGGTGCACTCGTTCACCCAATCGGGTCTGGGACCGTTCTTCATGATCTTCCTGGGCGCCACCCTCGCCGTTTCCGTCGCCCTACTCATCTGGCGCCTGCCGCAATTGAAGAGCGAGAATGAGCTCGACTCCGTGCTGTCGCGTGAATCGACCTTTCTGCTCAACAACCTCGTTCTCGTCGGCATCGCCTTCGCGGTGTTCTGGGGCACGGTGTTCCCGGTGATCTCGGAAGCGGTGCGCGGCATCAAGATCACGGTCGGCCCGCCGTTCTTCAACAAGGTCAATACGCCGCTCGGACTGACCCTGCTGTTTCTCACCGGTGTAGGGCCGGTGATTGCGTGGCGCCGCGCCTCGGCTCGGAACCTCGAGCGCAACTTCCTCCTTCCGGTGTCCCTCGGCTTGCTCGGCGGCATCGTCCTGTTCAGCGCCGGCATCCGCCACTACTACGCCCTTCTGTCGTTCGCTCTATGCATCTTCGTCTTGGCTACCATCGCGATGGAGTTTTATCGTGGCATCCGCGCCCGTCAGGCGATGGTGGGCGAGAACCCGGCGACAGCACTGCTGCGCCTCATTAGCAAGAACCGTCGGCGCTACGGCGGCTACATCATTCATATCGGTGTGGTCATGATGTTCCTGGGCATCACCGGCACGTCGGCGTTCAAAGAGGAGAAGCAGATCACGCTGAAGCCTGGCGAGTCGTTCACGATGGGGGGGGATACCCTGCGCTACGACGGCGTCACGGCGCACGAGACCAAGCACATTGCGTATTGGACCGCGAACATCGCGGTGTTCCAGGACGGGCGCCAGGTCGGCACCTTGCAACCGGAAAAACGCTTTTACAAGAAACCGGAGCAACCGACCACGGAGGTAGCGATCCGGTCCCGGCCGGGCGCCGATCTGTACCTCGTACTCGGCAGTTACGACGAGGCGTCGAAGATGGCCACCATTCAGGCGTACATCAATCCGCTGGTCAGTTGGTTGTGGTGGGGCGGGGTCGTGTTGGTCATCGGGACCGCGGTCACCATCGTCCCGAATCGGGCTCCAGCGCGCGCGCCGGCTTACGCCCCGAGCCGTGGGCGCGGGGCAGTCGCTGCCGATTGAGCAGCAACGGATGAACAGCGTTTCTCTGAAGCAGACCGGCTTGGGACTCCTGTGCTGCGCGGCGGCGCTGGTCGGTTTTCTCCTGCCGCGTGTCCCGACGGTGCTGGGAGCGGCCGTGGTGTCGTTCGAAGACCTTGAGGAGTCGCTGACCTGTCAGTGCGGCTGCGGGCTCACGGTGCACGCCTGCAACCATTTGCACTGCCCGTCGGCGGAGCCGTTGCGGGAGGAGATCCGCGCGCAGATGGCCCTGGGGAAGAGCAAAGCGGAGATCTTGGCTTACTTTAGAAGCAAGTATGGCGAGAAGATCCTGTCTTCTCCTACGACCACCGGATTCAACCTGGTCGCGTGGGTGATGCCGTTTGCGCTCATGATCCTCGGCGGATTGATCGTCGGCGTCGCCATCATGCGCTGGAGTGGCCGCGCACAGCAGAAATCGCCGGCGGAACAGCAACCAGCTCGGCCGGCGTCCCCGTACGACAAGATCCTCGAAAAGGAACTGAAGGACTTCGAAGCGTGATGAAACCGGTCGCAGATGGCTTATTGCGTATGGCTGACGGCGTATGGCCGGAGTGTTGGCCGTCTGCCATCAGCCACTTAGCGCAGGCTTATACCCGCAAGCCAACCGCCAATCCGTGTTCCGTCATGCCCGCAATCCTTAAGCAGGCATCCACGTGGGGCGGGGCTGCAACGCCAGACGGCAATGGATTCCCGCCCCACGCCTTCGCGGGGGCAGGCTTTGAAGACTGCGGGAATGACCTGACGGAGATTTGCGCGCCCGCGAAGATTCTCGAACCTAGTAGCTCAGCACTGCGTCAATGACGGTCGCGATTGGAATCCTGATGGTCATCGCGGCGATCGGTTACGTTGCCGCGCCGCTGTTCAGCGGCATTCCAGCCGGAGAATTCAATGGCTCACAGCCGGTGACCGCATCCGAACGAGAACGCTGGGAGCGCCAGAAGCTCGAGGCCTACGCGGCGATCAAAGAAGTCGAGTTCGACCACCAGATGGGCAAGCTATCCGAAGCCGACTTCGCGGCGATCCGCGACAAGTACGCGGCCCAAGCTTTGGAGGCCATTGCCGCGCTGGATGCCGCAAGCGCAGCGCCGCTCCGGCAAGCGCTAACAGGCCGCCGCACGCGCCGCATCGCGTATTGCGCCAGCTGCGGCGTCTCGCTGCCGGCGCGCGCCAAGTTCTGCCCCGCCTGCGGCCGGTCGCTCAGGGAAGAAGCGGTCGCTTAATTCACTTGCCAGTTGCTTCATGGGTTCCCTCTCCCCCTGGGAGAGGGTCACCCATTGGAAGGCCGGTTGTCAACTGAGCACACTCGTTCGCTAACGCTTCGGCGTCTTCTTTTTTAACTGCCATCGTTTTTCCTGCCGCCATTCGGCGGAACGCTCAAACGCACCCAGGATCTTCGCTCTCATTGGTTGCGGCGCACCGACCGCACCAGTCACCCATCTGGATCAAGGCAATCCGCTCCCCCGGTACTGACCGGATCGCGCACGCCCCTGACGCCGCTGGCGTCCCAGAAGATCGTTGGTTCCCGGCCGTGTCCAATCGTTTATGACAGGTCCTGTGGTTCTTTGAGTGCTCCCGAAGCTGGTCCGCTCTTCGCTCGTCCCATTGTGGGACCCGTGACCGTTTGCGCGCAGCACTCGTGCCCACCCTCGTGTAGGCTCACGACCGGGGCGTCCGGTGTCGCGCCCGTGCGGGCGAGAATCCACCGGCGAGAGCGGCCGCCATTCAGGGGCTGTGGTTCCGAACCAACCCTCTCGCGGGCTCACCGCTCTCGCCGATCTCATCACGCGAACGCCTTGCTCACATCGAACGCCACCTGATCGCGTAGGATGTAGTACGCCGCGCGCGCCAGCTTGTGGGCCACCGTCTTGATCGCCACGACCGCATTGGTCCGGGCCTGCTTGCGCTGATAGAAGCGCTGGATCGGGGCCGAGTAGCGCGGCGCGAAGTTCGCCGCTTCCACAAAGGCCCAGGCCAGATAGCGGTTGCCGTTCTTGACGTTCCCTGCTCCTTTCTTCTTGAAGTTGGTCAGTTTCGTGCTGTTCACGCAGCGACAGTACGACGCGAAGTTGCCCACCGACGGGAAGCGCCCGATCGTGCCCGCCTCGAGCATGATGGTCAGCCCCAAGATGTCCCCGACGCCGGGGATGCTCTTGAGCTTGATGAACTCTGGCCGCAGCTTGACTCGCTCCAGCACGACCTTCTCGAGCGCGGCGATCTCGGTATCCAGACACTGGCGCACGCGCACGGTGGCGGCCACGGCCAGCGCCACATCCGCATTCTCCAACAGCTGCCCCGGCTGCTCGGGGGCCAGGGCCTTGACTGCCTCGCTCTTCATCCGACCGCCCGTGTTGCGTTGCATCAGATTCTGGATGCTCACCAGATTCGCGGTGCGCTGGCGCACCAAGTGCGCTCGTTTGCGCAGCAAATCCCGCACGGCCCGCTCGGCCTTCGGATAGATGTAGCCGGTGGGCAGGATCCCCAACCGCCGCATCTCCGCCAGCCACGCCGCATCCGACGTGTCGTCGGTGTGCTTGAGCCCACTGTATTGTTGGATGGCCGTGGTGTTCGCCAGCTCCACCCGATGGCCCACCTCCAGGAGCCCGTCGACCAGCCAGTACCAGTTGAACGTCGACTCCACGACCACTGCGCTCAGCTCCTGTCGATACGGAGCTAGCGCCTGCTGGATGCGCTGCAGGTCGTTCTCCAGGCGGCGTCGGTACACCACCTTGCCCGCCCCATCCATCACCACCACCACACTGTTGTTGGAATGCAGATCGATCCCGCAGTACAATGCCGTCATCTCCACGCCTCCTCTCCACGGGTTGTTGGGTTGGTCCGTTCAAACCGAACCTTACAACCTGTGGGATGAGGCCTTCCAGATGATTTTCAGGGAGAGGTTGGCGCGGCTGAAAAACCTCCCCTTGGCCCCTCCTTGGCAAGGAGGGGAAGCTGCAGCCTGAGGCAGCGAACACCGGCTGCCAGATTGCTCGCGGTTCCAGCTGTCTTATTCCGGCGGGAATTCCGTCGGGCTCTGTCCGTAGCAAGGGTTCTTCCGCCGGCGTCCGTCGGCGTCGAACACGTATTCGTTGTACACGTTCTCGCCTCCGCACAGGTACGCCAGGCAGCGCTCGCGCGAGCCGTACCACTCTTGGCCGATCGGCAGCCCGCAATCGAACGGCGATCGCGGGCGATTGACGTCTATCGTCTGCGGCGCACCGGGCGCGACGACAACGCCCTTGTCCTTGCCGCGTGGAGCCAGCTGGTTTGTGCCTTGTTGTCCGGGTGCTTGTTCGGCCACCAGCGATGCCGCGCCGGAGTCGGTCATGCGGGGAGAGAGCAGCCATCGCTGCGCACCGGGGGGCGCGGGCGCGACGGTCACCAGTGCCAGCCAGCCGACTACCAGCCTCAACATGCCCGTAGGATGAACCTCGGAGGTGGCGAATACAATCCCCGTGAGCCCAAACCGCAGCGGTGTGCGTGGGTCTGGCAGGCGCAGTGACGGTCGCAGCCCTACACGATTGGGTAGTGGTTCAGTTGAACCACTACCGAACGTCGCTCCTGTCGCGCTACCGTCTGGAGTGCCTGGTACAATGCCGGTTCCACCCGAATGTTCACCTGCCTGAAGCGATCCCGAACGTTGGGACAGTATTTCCCTTGACGCGGCGCCAGCGCTCTCGTATACCGTACCGGACGGGGAAGCCTTGAGTGCAACGGAGGATTGTATGACACGTGGGCAAGGTGTGAGACGTTTCTGTTCGTTCGCGTGGTTACTGCTGTTCCTCTGTGCCATTGCTGCCCCAACTGCCGCCAACCCTGTAGGTGTGAACGTTACCGGCACCTGGAACCTCACGGTGATGACGAACGCCCTACCACTAGCGTTTAACACTATCTCCAGTGATCAGGTCTTCTGTGAGTGGAAGGGGTTGATGACCTTGAGGCAAGCCGGCGCGGATTTCACTGGCTCCATGATGCTCAATCTTGTAACCGGCCCCTGCCCCGCTACCCTCAGCGGCCCCTTGCAGGGAAGCCTGGGTGGGACCGGATCAGGGTTCTTCATCGAGTTTGGCCTTGCCTCCACCGAGTCCGGTCCAATCAGCTTCGAGGGTGGCGTGAGTGACGACGGCCAATCGGGGCAGGGCACGTGGACGAACCAGGAAAGCGGGACGTGGACGGCGCTGAAAATTCCTACCGCAGCTCCAGCGCTGAGCGGTGGCGGCCTCGCCACGCTGTTCGGCTTGCTCCTTGTCGCGGGCGCCCTGTCCGCGGCTCGCCGGTCCGCCCGAACGTCGACCAGCGACTGAGCGTTAAGGGCGCTACGCGGAGAGCGCATCCCGCCGTTGCAGTGCGGACGGGATGTCGCGCCAATTCGGACACCTCCGCTTGCAACTGTTGCTGCTTTGTAACGTCGGTGCCACAATCCGTCGCATGAGGAGGGGCGTGCGCGGTCGAATGTGGCGAACATATACAGATGTGATCGCAAGGTGCCCTCCGATCTCACTGGCTCACCGGCACACCGGCGCACCGGCTCGCGGGGACCCACGATGAAGCTCACCCCGATGCTGGAGCAATACCTGCGCGTCAAGGACCAGCACCGCGACGCTCTGCTCTTCTTCCGCCTCGGGGACTTCTACGAGATGTTCTTCGAAGACGCCGAGCGCGCCGCGCCTATCCTCGATGTCGTGCTGACCACGCGCAGCAAGAAGGATGACGTCCCGATCCCGATGTGCGGCGTGCCGCACTTCTCAGTCCAGACGTACATCGCCAAGCTGCTCGCCGCCGGGCTCAAGGTCGCCATCTGCGACCAGGTGGAGGACCCGGCCACCGCGCGCGGTCTCGTCGATCGCGCCATCGTGCGCGTGATCACGCCGGGCACCGTGACCGAGGAGGAGTGCCTCGATCCGAAGTGCCCGAACTACTTGGTAGCAGTGACGCGGGAGCAGGAAGCGCCGATGTTGGCCGCAGTGGATCTCTCCACCGGAGAGTTTCGGATCGTTCCGCTGGCCGACGAGGTCGCGCTGGCAGATGAACTGAGACGCTTGATGCCGCGCGAGGTGTTGGTGCCTGCCGAGGAAGCCGCCCTGGTTGATGGGGTCGCTACCGCCGTCCCGCAAGCACTAGTCAACCGTTTGTCCAGCGACCACTTCGCACCGGCGCGGGCGCGTGAGTGGCTACGGGCACGCGTCGCCGCGGCCAACGGTGCCGGCAGCATATCCCTCACGGTCGGCCTCCCGGCCATTTCCGCCCTGCTGTCGTACTTGGAGCAAACGCATCGCGCCGGGCTCGAACACCTGCGCCTGCCGGAGGTGCAAAGCAGCGGCGATCGCCTGCACCTCGATCAGACCACATGCCGCAATCTCGAACTGCTGGTTACCATGCGCGGCGAGCGGCGTGGGTCGTTGCTGTGGGTGCTCGACCAGACGCTCACGCCCATGGGCGGCCGCTTGCTGCGGCACTGGCTGCTCACCCCACTGACCGACATCCCGGCGATCGGCGAACGGCTCGATGCCGTCGAGCATCTGCGCGACCGCGTGACGTGGCGCCAAGGTCTCGAAACCGAGCTGCGCGGCGTCGGCGATCTCGAGCGGCTCAACGGCCGCCTGGCCGCGGCGCGGGTGACGCCGCGCGATCTCGTCGGACTGGGCGCGACCCTGGAGCGCATCGGACGGTTGCGCGACGCGTTGGCCGGGGTCCCGGTGCCGGCGCTACACCGCTGCCACGATGAGCTCGATCCCATGCCGGACGTGCGCGCGCGGATCGGCGCCACCCTCGCCGACGACCCGCCGCTCAATGCGCATGCCGGCGGCCTGATCCGCGCCGGCTGCGACGCCACGGTCGATGAGCTGCGCGGGCTGTCACGGCACGGGAAGCAGTGGATCACGCAGCTCGAAGCCGCCGAGCGCGCCCGCACCGGCATCGCCTCCCTGAAGGTCCGCTACAATCAGGTCTTCGGCTACTACATCGATGTCACCAAGCCGAACCTGCATCTGGTGCCGCCGGAATACCGGCGCAAGCAGACGATGGTGAATGCCGAGCGCTTCGTCACGCCGCAGCTGGAGGAATACGAAGCCAAGATCGTCGGCGCCGAGGAACGGGCTCGCGCGCTCGAGTTAGAGCTGTTCAACAAGCTGGTGGCCGAGATTGCGGCACAGCAGTCACGCCTGAGCCGCACCGCCGCGGCCGTTGCGCGCCTCGATGTCTTCTGCGCGTTGGCGACGACCGCGGAGCGCAATCAGTACACGCGCCCGCAGTTGAGCAGCTTGCGCCATATCACCATTCGTGATGGCCGCCATGCGGTGGTCGAGGTCATGGCCGGCCGCTCCGGCTTCGTGCCCAACGATTGCACGCTGGACCCGGACGGGCCGCAGCTGCTCACCATCACCGGGCCGAACATGGCGGGCAA
>Ga0209777_10004756_pt1 | contig 15905 bp, 22 predicted proteins | sample FrelakmetHBP12HB_FD_187147 | JGI IMG/M metagenome (GOLD analysis project Ga0209777, IMG submission 187147) | Freshwater lake sediment microbial communities from the University of Notre Dame, USA, for methane emissions studies -HBP12 HB (SPAdes)... | ecosystem: Environmental > Aquatic >...
CAATATTACGGTCGCTGACTTGTAGCGGGTTGATTACCGATACCAGCGATTCTTGCTGCGTGTTAACGCCCCCTTGGTCAAGGACGAGCGCTTGCGTCTTAGCCCCTACGATACCGGTCTGCCCAAAAGAACGGTCGATATCCCGTATGGTATCGCCGCCCGTCCCGGTATTGAGTATCGTATTGTCAGCCATTACGCACCGAAAGCTGTAATAGACATACCGCTGAACGTGATACTCTGCCCAGAAGTAAATACGTTATTACTCATGGTCATATCGCCGCCACCACCGGTATTAGTACAAGTACCTTGAATGATTGCACTAGTCGACGACCCTCCCGATGGGTATACCCGGAAATACCCAGCTGTACCTGCATTACCCGTCGTAGCGTTGGCAATAGCTGATACATTTAATGTTTGCGCAGTGACTACGCCAAAAGCCGATGCATTACCCGCAAAAGTAACAAGAAGCGTGCCCGTATCTGCCGTAGCGCAAGTGGCCGGAGGACTTCCGGTCCAAATTTTAATGATTGCATTAATACCTACCACCGTATTTATATCGGTCACTACGCTAGCGCGGTGTCCAGTGCTGTATTGGATCGCCATGTACGTCCCCTATTGAATTTGAATGATGGCGGTATTCGCCACTTCCGCTGGAAAAGTCACAGTAAACGTAAGACCTGTACAAGTAATGTCGCTTCCAAAGTTTAATACTGCGACAGCGAGATTTCCATTAGTCACATTATATACTAAGGCTCCCCGTGCTGTAAAAGTGGCTGCGGGCCATACGGCAGGTTGAAAACTTGCGCAAGCGGTCGTCCCCGATAACACCGGACTTATTTCTGAGAGCGTAATGCCCCCAGCTGTGTAACCCGTACCCACCACTTCGCCTACAGAAGTATAGGTAGGGGTTGCTGCATTCAGCGCAGCTGCTGACGTATAGAGTGCTATTTTAAAATTGTTAACCGCAAAATAAGTAGTCAGCAAGTCTAATTTAAAACTAGAACACAAAGTTTGTGCGATAGACATCAAGTTACCTTATAACGAACTTGACCCGAGCGGTAAGCATCCTGACGGTCCTTGGCATCCGCAAGCTGTTTAAGTTCGGTCATAGCGTCATCATACCGTTTCTGGTACATCGTCATGACATCAGTTTCGCCTTTCATATAGGTATATGCTTCGAGTAACGACCCATAAAGCAAAACGGAGTCAAAGTTATTTCCTAGCCATGAAGTCCCCGCGACCACAATAGAAGTGGGGTAGGCGTAATAATGTAGCTCAGCCCCATACGCCACATCTGGCGTTGGTCCTACGATAAACGAAGTGTAGTCAAAAATAGCGTAGCAGTAAGGAATCGTTTTTACATTCGGTAGCGGGTAGGCCTCTCGAATATAATTCACATCTTTGTTCAACAAATAATAGTATTGCCCGACAGTACCATAGATGCCATTTGTATCAACCACCGCTAACGAGAACGTCGAGAGCCAATCCGAAGGGATAGCAAGGTATTGATTTCCCGCTGTAAATGCCCCGATAACATTTTTACGCGTCGAAGGAAGCTGAACGGTATTATAGATACGCTGCTCAGTTTCTTCGATGAACGTATTAATGTCCGTAGTCGTAAACTTATTCTCAGTGTACGACTGTATTTCGGCGACTAGCTGGGTGTAGTTCACGACAATCCCTTATGCCATCGTACGACTTGAACATTTGCCTTTAGTTGCTGCACCAGTTCCGCGTATTTTAACGTCCTGCGGCGCAGGCGCAGCATCGTAATCTACGTTAGAGCCCCAACCAATTGACATAGTGGTAGGTGTCGTGCCGTTGTGCTTAAACTTTTTCTTGTCGTGTTTAATTTCAACTTCGTTATCAGCTTCAACGACGGGTCGTCCTGTATCTTTATGCTTAGCCATTATCGCCCCCTTGCGCCGCCGCGTTGATTCATGGCACGCGCTACATTGCGACCATGCGTACGAAGTTCATCTGACGTAGGACCGCCTTTTTTCATTTTCTTGGTCTTACCTTCGTGGTACGGGCCTTTCTCATGTTTACGCACTTCCTTGTGGGCTTCCACATCAGCAATGTGCTCAACTTCTTTCTTCTTCATGTAATCGTAACTCCTACAGTGCCTACTGCACCTATTGCCGCCAAATCGTTTGTAGTCAGGTTTAAGTAATTATTCCCCATCCCTACCGGGTTCCATCCCCACTGAAACACGCGACTGCCATCGCTAGGATTTCCCAAAACATCTAAGCCAGAAGTATAGTAGCTGTTATCTCGCCGAGGGTTCCTAACCGCTTGTGGGTCTTGTACCGGGTACATCCCCTGCATATTTTGAGGATGGTCTGCTTCCCAGCAAGTCGGGCATACCATCGTATACGTACGTTTAGTCCGGATGACTAATTCTTTTAGTTCTTTTAGTTTATACCTAAATCCGCATCTATCGCATTCGGCAATAGCCTTCTTGCCGCTGGTGAATTTGTTAGACATTTAGACATACATCTCACGCGGCACAATTCTCCATGCCGCTTTTTCTCTGTCCTCATCGGCAGCTAACTGCCAAGCGTCGTCATACATTTGCTTCAGCATAGGGGTTCTAGATTCCCCACCCGGTATTTTTATCGAAATGTAATAAGCCAGCCCGGCGGTCATCGCATTAAGGAACCGGAACGGAATATCCTGCGTATTGACTGCGTTCCCTACATCTTGCATCCGGCGTAGCCGCCAGTACACAAGCTGATAGGTCGTAGAGGAATCCGGTGTAGGCCACAGCGTAAACGTCGGCGACTGCAGTCCTGCCGGAAGGTCAGAAACCGTATTAGGGGTGGGGTATGTTGCCCCGCTCAATCGGTCAATGTAAATTTGAATCGGTCGCCCTGTTACCGTTTTATTAGGTAAAGAAGCGTAAGTAGAGACCGAAATACGCGAGATGGCTATATCCGTTTGTTGCGAAGTTCCCGCATTAGTCCTAACCACGTGCTCGACGAGGTCTACCGTATCGGTAGGCAACGTATAGGTTGCTGTCCCTGCTACAAGCGCTACCGTTTGCGCGTCAATAGTCCACAGATTGATGCCCCGATTAGCCCATTCCGCAAACATTAAATTCAAACTACGACGCGCCGTCCTAAAGTCATAACCTGTGCGGGCTTCAGCACCCGCGCGCTCAAAAGCCTCCTCAATTAACTCATTAAGTGAGAGGTCAAACCCAACAGTACCTGTCGTGGTCACTTATGTAAGCCTTTAAGCGTTTCAGCTAACCTTGCGCGTTGGCCTAGTTTACCCGGAGCTTTGGCAGCTTTAGCAAGTTTTTTAGCCGGTATTTTCTGACCGGCCTTAATACCTAACTCAGCCCGCAAAGCTCCGGGTTTCTTGATAGCGGATTGAATCCACTTACCTGTCTTAGCCAACACGACGGGAAAATTCCCGTCTTTTTTCTTCACCGATTGGACCTTCCCTTTGCTGATAGCGCCCATACCGCGTGAAGCGCGCATACTACAGAACTTTACCGCGCGTACGACCGCGTGAGGCAATTCCGTCAGCATGTCGGGCTTTTGCAGGACCAGACTTCAGCACATGTCCGCCCTTGGCGTAATGATGTTCCACTTTAGGATTACGCAGACCTTCTTCGTGCTCGGTACTGTGCTCACGATGGACCTTACCACCACGACGCATGCCCGGAAGTACGCCAGCAGTCGGAGAACCTCCCATTGGACCGGCCATCCCACGTCCCGGTGCCGCCATACGAGGCGTCATAACACGCGGAGCACGCACTGCACCCGGAATCCCTACGCCCATTCCACGCATCGCATGTTCCGCATGTTTTGCATGCTCTTCGTGAATTTTCCCACCATGTTTGGCATGAAGGGCTTGGAGTCGTTCGCCATGCTTGGCATGTTCTTTGTGAATCGCTTCGCCGTGACGTAAGTGCTCCTTATGCAACTCATGACCATGTTTAGCATGGTGATGGGCAACGCCGCCATGTTTCATACCTTCCATCGGGTGATGAATGCGTCCGCCGTGACGTTCGTGCTCAATTTTAATCGCCTGACGGTCTTCAGTCTCGGGGTGGCCTACTGGCTCATCCGGGCCATCTGATAGACGGACTTTACCGCCATGCGCGTAGTGATGCTTTTTATGCACTTTACCACCACGACGCATGCCGTGTTCTTTTTCTTCTTCTTTAATCATTTTACCGGGAGCGTGATGCTTGCGCATAAACGACAATTCTCTCTCTGCTTCTTTTTTCACGGAACCACCTTCTTTCATGTAAGACCCGGTGTATCCGGGGATTGGAGATTTACCCGACAAGCGGGCATTAGAAATCATATGTTCTGCAGCAGGCTTCATGTCCACGCCGGAACGCGGCGCACGGGGAAGCGCTCGAGGAGAAGAAACTCCACCTGAAGCTAATTTACGAATGCCCCCTTCGGCAAAATGTCTTTTTCTACTCATTCCTGCCTCACTCATGGCAATAGCAACGGCTTGCCGTGGGTTTTTAACTTTTTGACCACTGGAACTTTTTAGTTTTCCTGTTTTAAATTCGTGCATAACGGTACGGACTTTACCGGAACTAGCTTTCACAAATAGCGCCCTTTAGTTTTACCCCGTTCAGCGCAACCATCAGCACGTTTAGAGGCACTGGAAACAGAACCCCCTCTAGCCAATTTCTTGACTTTGGCTTTAGATTTTACTTTTCCGCCACGTTTATACAAGGAATTTGGCGTAGTAGTAGTAGACCCCGGTATAAACCCATGAGAGGCATCGCGCGCCGTTTTTACATTCCTATAGTACTCCGCAGGAGTCATTTCCAATTGAGCTGCTGTGTCAGCTCCATTTCTGTTTCGCAATGCTTTGGAGGCATTTGTCGCAGAAATAGTACGTGGAGACCTATACCCAAATGTTTCTTCAAACCGAGTACGCGTCGGGGGAACTTTCCCCGGTGCTATATCAGGGTATAACCGTTTAATATTTTCGGTGTTCATCTTAAGTCCCGCTGCTGGACCTACTACAGACCTAACGGCTGCAGGAATGCCCGCATATAGAGACGCTGCCGTCTCTACCGGATACTGTGGCTCAACACGGCTATTTTCTATATCCGTTGCTCTATCCGTTGCAGGATAGTTTCTGGGATTATCTGGCAACCCCTCATTTCTAAGGTCCAACTGCGGTTGCGCATTGGGGTAAACATCTTGGTCTCCGGAAGCCATTGCGCTTAACCCACCGCCACCCGCAAATTTTTTAGACTTCTTCTTCATTAACAATCCCACGCCCGCAGGCTTTTGTTAATCCGACTATTCGGGTCGCTGGCAGTCTTCTTACTAGTCAGCTTTTTTTTCATCCCTGACATCCTTGCGCAAAACGAGTCTTTTCTAGACCCCCCTTCGGGTTGGGGTTTCTTCAACCCCGGTTTACCCGGATTCGCTTTATTATACGACGCACGGCCCTTGGCATTTAAACCCCCTTCAGGGTTCTTACCTTCTTTGCGGGTCCATGCAGGTGATTTCACGAATAAAACAACGTAAAGGTTGTCGTGGGACTAGTCCCGGAAATATTACAGAAAACACCATTCTGAAACAGAATGCCTTCCCCCGGAATCGTCGTAGAAATAATGGCCGTATTGGTCGTTACATCTACTTGCAGCAAGACTTGGGCAGTCGCAGAAGTACCATCATAAAAGTTAATCTGCCCCGCCTGTCCACCGGGGGCTACTTGATAGCCCCGTAACCTAAGTCTTCCAGTTAGTAACTGAAGCCCCGCATTGGCGGGCGAAGAAAGCGTGTGATACGCCTTTACATCGGTTTGCATAGTCATATTAGGCTACTTTTAGTTCAACGCAGTGCCAGTAAGATACCCAGACTGTGCGCCTTGATACGGGTCTGTTACCAAGTACTGAATCCAACCTGAGACAACTGGGAATACAGTTACACCACTTCCCGCGTTCGCCGTACCGCCGGTAATCTGCCAATAAGGGTAGCTGGTGCCTAGGGGAGCACCTAACGAAGCGCCTACTGTAGCTGAAGCGAGCGTAATGACCCCTGAAGCTGCCACCGTGGTTGCGCCTACTGCAGCGCCTGCGACCAATGCTGAAGTTGACCCGGTACCGGTCTGCGTACCTTGCAATGTCTGGCCCGGAATAGCCGGATACCAACCAATGATTCCCATATTCCAAGTCGGCCCCGTCGTAGAAAATGTCGGCGCTGTGACTCTGTAATTTACAGCTAGAATAATAGCCGTGTTAGGAAGCGTAATATAATTGGAAGGCGCGGTGCTAGACGAAGGTGCCACCAGAATAGAAGCACTCGTCACGGTACTGGGCATCGTAAAGGAAAAAGGGATATTCAAGACGATACCGCCAGCGGTAGCTTGACGGGTAGTATCTCCACCTAGCGAACGCCAAATGGATTGAGTAGTCGAAACTGAAGGCATTAGATTGTCCTCTCATGCGAGTTAAGTGTATTCGTCTGCATGAAGTCGGTTGGGGCGACCGTCGAATACACCGGATATACCCCGGATTAAATTCTATATAGCGTAATTATACGCTATTTGCAAGGACTACGGTTGAGAAGCGGCGGCGGTAGTCGCGGCAACAGTACTCGCTTGGATAGTTGAATTAGCAGCAGTTACAGCAGCCGTCAAAGTATCCAGCGTAGCCTGTGGAACAGCGTCAGCCTGTGCCCGAATAAGCGCAGCCGTAAGGTTTGCAGTAGCCGTCGTATTAGCGGCAGTGTCAGCGGTAAGCTGATTAATGGCCGCCGTAAGGTCCGCAATAGTAGACATAAGGAGTACTCCTAGGAAAACAAGTCCCGCCACGGTAATCGCGGCAAAGAAACAAATAATGATAGTGGTGTAAGGCATATTAAAAAAGGGGGCCGAAGCCCCCTTCTCCTAGTAGGAACCAGAGGTTCCCCACACACCTAGCGGGTCAGAGACACCGAAAGAATAACGCTCGCGGGATTTATACCGCACGTTACCCGTATCGAAATCTCCGTCCATCGTCTGCGCCAACGGCGTCCGCACAAAGTGCTTCAAGCCATTAGGAACATCGGTAGTCAAGAACCAAGCATTGGTATCAGTCAAAAAGTGATTGACCGTATGCCCTTCCGGGATGGCACCGTTGTTTTTGATCGCATTGATGTCGTTGTCGTTAGTACCCACACGCAGCTCGGTCTCGAGCAAACGGGTCGCTACAAACATCAACGCCGGGGGGATAATGAGTTTCTTCGGGCGTGCGGCAATAAGTAGCCCGCGTTCGTCCGTCCAAGCCGCAATCTGAATGACCGCTGCTTCGAGTGAAGTCTCATTCAAGTCCACCTGAGTAGTCGGGGTATTGGCGTTAGTACCGCCGTTAACCAACGGATGAACTGCACTGAAAAGCGCCTGTCCGTCACCATACCCAACTGCGGCATTAAAACCCTGATTGAGAATGTAGGCCGCTTTAATCTGTTTGGTATAGGCCATCGCACGAGCGAGTGCCTTGGTATACCGACTCGACAAAGAATCATACAGATTGTCTTCAACCGCTTCTTCCGTAATGGCAAAACCCATCGCGATAGTTTCGTGGTTGTAACGAGCCGTCCAAGCTTCCTGTCCATTGTCATAAGCAATGGGTGCGCCTTCAGCTTTCACTGGGGCGGCAGAGAATCCCGAAAGTTTCGTCTCTTCTTCAAAAGAACGTTCGGAACTCTCAATCTCGTAGATTTCCTTATGTTCTTCACCGTAACGGTCATACTCCAAACCAAACAGCGCATTTAGGCCGGGAAGGAGTTCTTTAAGTAATTGAGCGCGTGAAATAGCCATTTGTTACTCCTTAAACGCCAGCCGCAGCGTAATAACTGTGGTAGCCAAAGTTCCATTTAACCACTGCTTCCGGATATCCGACAAACGACACCACCCCGTTAATAGGAGCACTGATGGATGCACTGATAGTTATAGAAGTAGCGGAAGCAACTGTTAGAACAGACGCGTAACTGCCTGCCTGAGCAACGAGCGTTGCTGTGGTTTCGCCGGGAACTATAACCTGCATACCGGGGAATACCCCCGTCGTGGAAGCTATCGTTAAAGTCGCGCTACTAGAAACTGCCGAAGTAAGCGTGGTATTGACGTTATAAGCCGACTCTACAACGAGGTCTAGCACACGAAACGGAGCGGTTGTCGTCAACCGAATATTACCCGCCGCCGTATTAGAGGTAGCCGTAGGATTCGAGGAACTAATTCCCATTGCCGAAATCCCGGTGTTAGTATTTCCCGGAGCGCCCGACACGATATAGGCGTTAGTCCCTACGTGATTATCCGAAAAGTAACCCACCGCAGTCACGGTATTACTTACCGTAGGAATCGTGCTGTTAGCAGCCTGTGCAAGCACAACTACTTTAAAGCACGCGTCTGGGTCTTCCTCAACATAACACACCGCGTCATTCGCTTTAGTACCCGCTGGCCAATACTGCGTAAAAATACGCTGGTTAGTAGCCGGATTGGTATAGGCAAAACCGGTTGCTACTCCAAAATTACCGGGGACATATGCCACCGTAGGAGTAGTACCCGTCGCATTCATCGTTGTAACCTGAACAGTACCCGCAGCGTACTGAACAACGTCACCCGTAAAAATATTTGTATTATAACCAAAGGCAATGGGGACCTGCCGCACAGACCCCGCAAAAACTTGCCCACCGATCAGGTTATACGGTTTGAAACCGTATGCCGCTGGGATAACAGGATAAGCCATAAGTAGCTCCTAATTTATTTAATAAGACCTTTTCCAAAACTAATCTGAGTTCGTTTATCTTTAAACATTGGCATGCGCGGGTCACTTTCACGCATAAAATTGTTATCAACGGACGCCATCTGCTCTTCAGTTTGCTGATTGTAGTAGGTCGCACGCTGTTCCATAAACTCAGTTGGCACCTTGCATAAAATCAAGCCGCCGGACTCTATTGAGTCCTTGAACCGACTATTTGGATCGGTCATAGTAAATGCTTCAGGATGCTCCGAAGCCTTCACAGGTTCCCAACCTTCTCGGAATTTGGCCGAGACGTTGTTTACATCTGGGGTACCCAATGTAGATACTCGCACCCAGCGATACGCATATCCCGGTTCCTTATTCACTTCTGGAAGAAGGCTGGCAGGTGCCCAACTTTTGGGTCGGGTAGATGCTTCACGGGATTGTAGGTCACGAGTTATGCGATTATCAGACATTGTAATCCCCTATTTTAACTAATTCACGGGCATATTGTTCTGGCGTTATACCGAACTTTTTAGCTAGGCTAACTTGAGTAGAAGTGAGTACGATTCTCCGAGGAGCTGTAGACCGCTTTACGCCTGCGACCACTGTGTTAGCAGTCTGCGTTTTGCGTTTGGCTGGTTTCTCATCCTCAAACTCTTCCGGGAATCTATGCCGCAATTCTTTATCAATATGGGCGTAGTATTCGTCAGAAGTGGGGTCCACTCCTTCTTTAATCAAATTGGCGTGCAGCCCGAAAGCCAAACTAGTCATAACATCGTTATCCCCAAACCATGCATTGCGTTTTTGCCATGCAGCAGCTTTAGGGTCTATTTGCGGCGCTTGTTCCGCAGCCGGTGTAACTGACCACTCGTCTTTACTAGCTGTCTTATCTACTCTATTTTTATCATCTTGTAAAGTATTGTATTGCGGAACATAGTTTTCTATCTGTTGGAGTTTTAGCTTAGCACCGGTAAGGAGTACTTGTGCATCGGCTACTTTATCTCCATCCCCCGAGTCGTATGCTTCTTTAAAGGCACGCTTAGCCAATTCCATCTCGCTATCTGCGGATTGTTTGGCCGTACCTACATAAACTTGTTCGCCTGCATTAAGGTTCCGTTTTAATGCCTGATTCTCTTGGATAAGCCGACGGGCAACATTAACCGCTTCTTCACGCTCACGTAGAGCGGACTCTTTTGCGCGGCGCTCGTCGTGCCAAACTTTCTTTAGCTGTTTAGCTTTTTCTTTAGAGAAGTCTTCCAATTCATCGTCTTCTAATTTCTGGACGATGTTCTCGGGCATAGGTGATTTACCCCGGTCTATTTCCGGTAAATCATCCTCAACTTCTATGTCGAATTCTGGTTCTTCTGGTGTTTGTGCCATGATTATGCCCTGCTAATGCCACGGGGGTCTTCTACAGTACCTTCGACGCTATCGTCGTTGATCATGCGGAATTGTTTCCCATGGATGTTAATGCGCGTGCCCGAATTAGGCCGCACGAGAATGAAGTCGCCCACTTTGCAATAAGGCCCGCTGGGGAATCTGGTCGCGTCTGTATAACAGTCTGGCCCCATCGCGGCGACAAATAATACAGTCGCCAAAGCTTCTTCAAACTTCTTGGTCTGGTCAGCTTTGACTAACCCACTATCAAACTTCGCTTCAATATCAGGAAGTGCACACAGGATTCTGTACCCGCTTGGCGTTGGCAATTGTGTTGCCTTCTCTTCCGGAGTGGGTGACTCCGTGTCAAGATGCGCCTGAATTTTTAATTCCATTAATCCTCATCCTCCAAGTTTACTTTTAGCTCTTGTATATAACTTTTAACGCCTTTCATTCCGTGGAGCACACCACAGAGATACTTATACTCCTCAAGGCTCTTTGCAGCCCCAAGGGATAAATCTGCCGTTACGTCGGTGTAACGCTCGTCAATCTTCTCAATAATCAAGTCTAAGATATTCATTCAGGTTGTTTCTCTACGGACGTTGCCATCACGGCAATAGGTTCGGCAAATTTATCCAACATCTGTTTATGCATGTCTCCTGCTTGTTTTATCCCTTCCATTTTCTCTTGGTGCTCGCGATCCATATGCTTGTGCATGTTATCCATGCCCATTTTCAGACCTTCTTTAAGCTGCTCTTGTGAAGCGGCTTGCTGTTGCATCCGTTGATCCATTTCTTTACCCGAAGCCCCGGCTTGAAACTTAGCGGCATCTATCATCTGACGGCCTGTAATTTCCTTATCTTTCAACTGCACCTGTGACCCGATTTTCTTCATTTCCACAGCTAACTTAGCTTGCTCAAGATTCATCTGTTGCTCGGCTATCTGCATCTTGTGCTGCAACTCCTGCCCCTTAAGTGCCAACTCCTGTTTCTGGATAATCGTTAACGGGTCTTGAGCATCCTGTTTAGCCTGTGCTTGCGCCGCCTGCTGTTGCGCTTGAGCGGTGTTCTGTTGCTGCACCTGTGCTGCCGCTTGTGCCACCAACTGAGACAACTTGAACTCCGCCTCAGGGGGAAGTTTCTGGTTCTGCGGCGGTAGCTCAAACCCAAGCTGTTGCTCAATTTCTTTCCGGTACTGAAACGCCGCGTGCTCTGCAATGTGCGCCGCTCCTGCTGCCATAATGGCGGGCGCTTGAGGGTTCTGTTGCATTAATTGCGTAATATGCGGGTCTTGTGCTGCTGCCATATGCGCAGCAATATGCGACTTGTGGTCTTGGTAGAGGAACGCTTTGACCGGCTTGCCTATGAGAATAGCCATATTCTCTGACACAGGGTCCATTGGCACCGCATCCTCCACTGTGGGGATAATCTTGTCGATGTTCTTTATCCCCAGAACCTCCAACATGTTCTTATGCAGCTCGGGCATGTTATAAATGCCCGGAGTCCCCGACGCCAACTGGATAACGGCCTGATACTGGGTCACTTTTTGCGCCATCGTGCTCGCATTAGGGTCCGATACAGGGATAACTTCCACCATATCGTAGTCGGTTTTCTTCGCTTTCCGGTCCCCTTCCAAGGGTTCATAAGCGTATTTATCCGGCGTAAAGTCCCGAATAATGGCCGCAAGCAGCTTAAATTCACGCTTCATAGAGTAGTGAATGCGGCTATGAACCGACGAAATGACCTTTAGCGTGCGTTCAAGGATAGCAAGGGTTGTCCCTACCGGCGCTTGCGCTGACATGTCGGAAACATTGATGTTTGCAATGCTCGCGAACTCTTTTCCCTCAGCAATGATATTTTGCAGCAGGGTCATCAGCACCTGACTGGGCTCCTTATAGGGGAGCGTCATGATGTTATCTTTGATTGTGCCAGATGCTACGTCTACATCCCGGAATTCTCCCGGTGAAATGGGTGTATCGTCCCCTTTTACGCGCATCCCTCTGGATTTGAACCCACCGGGCAAATTAGAGAGTGTTCCTGCGTCGACAAGCTGGCGTATGAGTGAAGTACCGGACTTAGCGAACGAACCCAACAAATGCACCAGACCATAAGCGTAAAAGCCAAAGCCCGGAATGTAGTAGTAGTGGACGAAGTGTTCCCGCTTCTTCTTAAGGTCATCTTCCGCCACCCAATTCCGGTAAATCGCGAGAACTGTCTGCGTAGATTTCTCGATAGTGACCACATACGGTCGCGCAATGGGTCCACTTTCATTCTCTTCATTATCCGCCTCGCCATCGGTTACCCCGTATTCTTCCAAATCCAAGTCCACATGCATCTCGAGAAGCCGGTAGCGGTCGTCGCTCGTGGCGCTAAACCCCATATTCTCCGCTATCTTCTTCTCTACCTCGTCCAGATACTGCCCATTTTTAGCCGGGTCGGCCAACTTTATGTCGCAGTAGAACCCCGCCGCCTGCAGTTTCCGCACCTCGTTTTGCGTTTTACGCATCACATGCGTTACCCGCTCTGCCGAGTCAAGACTGGAAGCGCCGTAGGGGACTACTAAATCTTCTGCCGGCACATAAAATGCCGCTTGGCGATTAAGCCCGGGGTCGAAATACACCTTCTTGAACGCATTACCCGATAACCCCAAACCCCACAATAGCCGCTCATGCTCCGGTCGGTACTCGGTCATCACTTCCGTCAACTGGAAGTTCATGTCTTCCTGCACGTTTTTAGCGGCCTGCACCTTCTGCGGTGTCTCTTTCCCCAAAACTTTAGTCTTTACCGGACCCATTGCCGGGAAGATAGCCATAATAGCCTCGGCTTGAAACTTCACGAGTGCCTCAGAGAGGATGGGATGAAAAACGCCGCACGCACCAGACCATGGCTCCGTGCGTTTCTCCATCTTAAACCCCAGCAGCTCGAGCCCGTCGACGTAGGTCTGCAACCAGTCTTTGCGGGACGCTACATCTCCTTCAAAATCTCCAATGAGGTCGCCAGCAAGGGAAGTCAGTGCCGACTCCTCCATATCCTCCGCTAGGTTGCGATAAAACGCCTTTTCTTTCGTAGTCTCCGCTTTAACACGCGGCTCTCCCATGAGTTCCGCCAAATCAAACTCCATCCCCTCATCGACGGGTGTCGGTGCCTCGGTCCCGTCGTCTACCATCTCGATATGAAATTCGTCTTGTCCCGGCATGACTGCGCTCATGTATTTTCCTAATAGTAAGGTTTCTGATGGGGATTCTTATGCCGCATCGACTGCTCTTCTTCCGGCATATCCAAGGTTGTGCGGACATACCCACCTTGACGAAACCGCATCATCGCCATGGATACGGAGTCCACATAGTCATCATGTTCCCCTCCGGGGAAGCTCGCCACTTCCTCAATGACCTCGTCAGCCCACCGGGTCTCCGGTGCCCATACCCGCCCTGAGGAAAATATGTCGGCTATCGCATTAACGCGCGCTATCTTGTCATTCCCCCGGCTCGGTGTGAACTCCTGCGCAAGAATGCCCATTGCCCGCAATTCATATATCAACGGTGCGCCGGAAGCTTTCTTCTCAATAATGACCCCGTCGGGTTCCCATATATTATACTGCTCAATAGCGACTCGCTTTAACTCGGGGAATTCCATGCGGTCACGGAATGCATTCAAGAGAATAATATTCGCTTGCGGTAACCCTCTTTCTCCCCGTGCCGTATTAGGGTCACTCCCGTCATCATTCTGATAGAATATACCCCATACAGTACAAGCACTATAATCCGCCCGGTTTCCTTTCTCGAACGCTGTGTCCCATGACATCAGCACAAACTCACATTGTGGCGGGACCGCATCTTCCCACACCTTCCACCAATCCCGTTTAATAATAGCCGACGCTTCGCTCGTCGGATTCTGCATGTACTGTGCTTGCCACTTCGATACGGGCAACTCATTACGCAGAACTTCCAACTCTTCTAGCGGCCAAAACTCCGGCCAGAGGGGTTTGCCCGACGGCATGATAGCGGGAAAGTCAATAACCTCCCACTCTTCCCCCTCGCGGGTTGCCGACGTTTTCAAGACTTGCGCTGTCAAGTCTCGCTTGGACCAGCGAGTCATGACCATTATAATAGCACCACCCGGTTGCAGACGCTGTCGTGGTCCGGAGGTATACCACTCGTAAGTCCTGTCGTAAATCTCGGGATTAAATTCTGCGATAGTAGCTTCTTGCTCTGAATGCGGGTCGTCAATAATAAGTAAATCCGCCCCTTTCCCAGTAACCGCACCCCCGACCCCAATAGCAAAGTAGTCTCCGCCCTTGCTCGTGTTCCAACGCCCCGCTGCTTTAGAATCTATCTGCAGTACCGTGTCTGGAAAAACGTCCCGGTACTTTGCTTCCTCCACCAAGTTTCTGACCTTACGTCCAAAGTTAACGGCAAGCTCTGCCGTATGCGACGCTTGAATAACCTTCTTTTCCGGAAATTTACCCAGAAACCACGCGGGCAGCAGATAGGAAGCGAACTCGCTTTTAGTATGCCGAGGCGGCATGTTGATAATCAGACGCTTTATCTCGCCGCGCGCTACGCGTTCAAAAGCTTTCGCCATAATCTTGTGGTGTCGGCCCGAAATAAATCCCGGCCACATGCGGCGCACAAAAATTAAAAAGTCACTGCCGGAATCTTCACGACTCTTCAGCTCTTCGTACCGTTCCAAATCCCGCAGAAGGGCACGTTGCTCTCCCTCCGGAAGTGTCGGTAAAGCGGCAAGGAGTGCTTCCAGATTCTCCTTAGTCAGCGCTTTCATTCCGTGAAGACGTCTTGAGTTGCAACCTCTGTGAATTCGGCTTCTTCCATAGCGGAAGAATTCCCCAGTAGCGCCGTAATGCGCTTTGCAATCGTACTTTCCAGCACTGCCGAAGTGGTATGCCTTATTTCAATCTCACTCTTTTCCACAAAGAGTCCTACATCAGAGCTTTTTCCTAGCAGCTCCAATGCCTTTAATTCATCTTTGGTATCACCGCATTGGGTAATGTGCAGCAGTTTATTCGTAATATAAGTCCGCAGTTGCTGCGAATCTTTAATGACCTGCGTATCGAATTCTGCAAGAACATTAATCAGTAGCGCCGTGGCATCCTTAAACTTACTTTGCACATTGAATTCATTTATGGGTGCTTTTGGAATCCCCTTTTTTACCCGCCGTCCCGGCTTCTTGCTTTGCTTCGGCGTAGGCGACCCTAAGCACTCCCATTCTAATCGTGTTCTTTGGTTTTTTGTCCGGGTTTTTATAATTGGTTCGGGCGATGTCGACATTTTTACTAGCATTCCGTAATTGGGTTTTGGCCCCTGATAAAGCCTGCTTTAGCATTTTCCGAAAGTTTTTTACCGCTTTAGGGTCTTCTCGGTCAATTAGTTCCAGCCCTAATTTGCATATACGTATCAACTGTATATTGACTACCTTACTAGCCCGCGTATGCGATGTATAGGCACCATGGCGTATTCGACCACGACTTTTTACTTTAAGCACTGTCTCCATAAGTTAAAAATATACCCCCCGGGGGGTCGAAATGCAAAAAAGAAGGGGGTGGGTTCGCAGGGGAACGTTGTTTTTATTGTGGGGATTTGTTTGTGCGGAATAGGGTGAAGGGCGTGGCGGGACTCCAAGTTGCATTTCAGGGGGGTGGGGTGCCACATGGTTGCCTTGCCACATGGTTGCCATGCTACTCGGTTGCCTTGCCACATGGTTGCCTTGCCACATGGTTGCCTTGCCACATGGTTGCCTTGCCACATGGTTGCCTTGCCACATGGTTGCGACTACCTGGAGATTAATTTATTTTCACT